>OLSL01000136.1_pt1 | contig 77885 bp, 77 predicted proteins | sample 1672511 | NCBI WGS metagenome assembly OLSL01 (sample SAMEA3136694, study PRJEB25190) | human gut metagenome | biome: human gut; feature: human-associated habitat; material: faeces | place: Austria | collected 2013
ATATACCAGTCACAGAATTCTTCCCAGATAAAGTCGTTAAGCTTGGCAACAGCAATACCAAGTTCGTACTTCTCCATATTATCTGTAACTTCTTTGATAAGTCCATTCATCTTAGAAAGAATCCACTTATCAGCATCTGTTAAGTTATCAGGTCTTGCATCTGTAGCCTTTATCTTATTGTCAGGGTCATTCATCATAATGAATCTTGAAGCATTCCATACCTTATTAGCAAAGTTACGGCTAGCCTCAACTCTTGACCAGTAGAAACGCATATCATTACCAGGTGCATTTCCTGTAATAAGAGTGTATCTTAATGCATCTGCACCATATTTATCAATAACCTCAAGCGGATCAATACCATTTCCTAATGACTTACTCATCTTTCTTCCCTGGTCATCTCTTACAAGGCCGTGGAATAATACCTTGCCAAATGGCTTCTTGCCCATATGCTCATATCCTGAGAATATCATTCTGATTACCCAGAAGAATATAATATCATATCCTGTTACAAGCACATCTGTAGGATAGAAGTAGTCAAGTTCAGGTGTCTTATCTGGCCAGCCAAGTGTTGAGAATGGCCATAATGCTGATGAGAACCATGTATCAAGTGTATCCGGATCCTGTTCAACATTAGCACTTCCACACTTAGGGCATGTACATACAGTCTCTCTTGAAACCGTCATCTCACCACAATCCTTGCAGTAGTATGCAGGAATTCTGTGTCCCCACCAGAGCTGTCTTGAAATACACCAGTCTCTGATATTGTCTGTCCAGTTATAATATGTCTTATCCATAGAAGCTGGAATAAGCTCAATATCACCATTCTTAACGCCTTCAACAGCAGGCTTGATAAGCTCGTCCATCTTAACGAACCACTGCTGCTTAATCATTGGTTCAACAGTTGTCTTACATCTGTCATGAGTACCAACGTTATGTGTATGGTCTTCAACTCTCACTAAAAGTCCAAGTGCATCAAGGTCTGCAACCATAGCCTTTCTTGCCTCATATCTGTCCATACCGGCGTACTTTCCACCAAGATTATTGATTGTAGCATCATCATTTAAAATGTTAATCTCTGGTAAGTTATGTCTCTTACCAACCTCGAAATCGTTAGGGTCATGTGCAGGTGTAATCTTAACTACACCTGTACCGAATTCCTTATCAACATAAGGGTCTGCAATAATAGGTATTGTTCTGTCTGTAAGTGGAAGTTCAACTTCCTTTCCAACAAGGTCTGTGTATCTTTCATCATCCGGATTAACAGCTAAAGCTGAATCTCCAAGTAATGTTTCTGGTCTTGTTGTTGCAATCTCAACAAATCTTCCCGGCTCACCAGCTACAGGGTAGTTAATATGCCAGAAATGTCCTGCCTGCTCCTCATGCTCAACTTCTGCATCTGATATAGAAGTGTTGCAGACCGGACACCAGTTAACAATTCTTGAGCCCTTGTATATAAGTCCTTTCTCATAGAGCTTTATAAATACTTCCTGAACAGCCTTAGAACAGCCTTCATCCATAGTGAATCTTTCTCTGTCCCAGTCGCATGAAGAACCAATCTTCTTTAACTGGCTTGTGATAGTTCCACCATATTCTTTCTTCCATTCCCATGTTCTCTTTAAGAAGCCCTCTCTTCCAAGCTCATGCTTGTCAATTCCTTCGTCCTTAAGAGCATTAGTAACCTTAACCTCTGTTGAGATTGAAGCATGGTCAGTTCCAGGAATCCAGAGAGCTTCATAGCCCTGCATTCTCTTGAATCTGATGATAATATCCTGCATAGTATTATCAAGTGCATGTCCCATATGCAGCTTACCTGTAATATTAGGTGGTGGCATTACAATAGTAAATGGTTTCTTATCTCTGTTTACTTCTGCATGAAAATACTTCTTTTCAAGCCACTTGTGATATAATCTGTCTTCGATTTCAGACGGATTATAATTCTTTTCCAATTCCTTGCTCATTATTAATCTCCTTTTTAATATTGCATTCCGGGTTCTTTCCCAATTATGCGCTCGCTGCTCATATGCCAGAATTTCATTCTGGCATTGTCGCGGCGCTCCTCGAGAACCCATACAAAGTTCTCAGTTCGTGCAAGCACGACTGCGAACTTTCCATGACTTCTCTCATCGCTGCTCGCGCAAAAAAGCCCTTTGCAGGGCATATACTCTGCAAAGGGCGTAAATAAACTTATTAACGCGGTACCACCTTTGTTTAATTATCTTGTGATAATCCTCATTACTCCTTAACGCGGAATACGTCACAGCCTACTTAAATCAACAGTTCAGCCATGCGGCTCCAAAGCTACCTTCCATATCATTATTACCTGAACCATCTTCCAGCCAGTGAATGATTCTCTCTGTCGGATAAGGATATGTACTCCTCTTTTTCAATGCCTTTAAATATAAAATTCTTTTCTATCATAATATCTGACAGAAAAAAATGCAAGCATTTTATTCAGGAACTTCAATCTGCTTAATATTAAACTCATTGCCCTGAATAAGATATGTGTGCTTACTGCCACAATTCGGACAGACTTTGGCGTATTTCACAGTCTCATAAGTTTCCCCGCAGTCCTCACAGTAAGTTATACCCGGAATTATCTCGACTTCCATCTCACAGTCCTTTACAAGTTCTTCTTTCTTGCAAGCCCACTTCCAGCAGTCTGTAAGATATTCTTCTACGACTCCTGATACTTCGCCAAGCTCAATTGTAACTTTAGATATGCTTGAAACATCATTATCTGAAGCTACTGCTTTGAGGTCATCTATTATGTGAAATACTACGCCTAATTCATGCATACATTTTAGTCCTTTTTCTTTTTGAATTTAATCTTAATTGCCTGCTTTGCACCATATGGAAGAATGTACTTAAGCTTATCCTCACTTCTTCTCATTGTAGAACACTCTGGCAAGTCTCTCTGAAGATGTATAGCATCAAACTCACACTTTGTTGTACAGATACCACAGCCTACGCACTGGTTCTCATCAACGATTGTTGCACCACAGCCCAAGCATCTTGCAGTTTCTTTCTTAACCTGTTCTTCTGTAAATACACCTGCATCACTTCTGAATGACAGCTTATCAACTCCTGACTTCTTAGCTGGTCGCTGACGGCCTGTATTGTCATACTTCTCAACGCTGTAATCATCCTTATCAAGTTCAACATAATAGTTAGGATCCCTGCCTATTGTAAGTGAGCTGTGTGGCTGTACATATCGGTGAATAGATATAGCCCCCTGCTTACCTGCCGCAATAGCATCAATAGCGAATTTAGGACCTGTATATACATCACCACCGACAAAGATATCCGGCTCTGCTGTCTGATATGTAACCTTGTCAGCAACAGGATAATTACCATGCCAGAATTCAACCTTAGTACCCTCAAGAAGGCTGCCCCATTCAATTGCCTGTCCGACAGACATTATCACATTGCTGCATTCTATTGTCATAGTTTCATTCTCATCGTACTGTGGATTGAATCTTCCATCACCATCCTTAACAGAAGTACATTTCTTAAATACGATGCCTGTAACCTTGCCATCTTCTGTAAGGATTTCTTTAGGTCCCCAGCCACCAATAATATCGATACCTTCTGATTCAGCAGTCTCAATCTCTTCTGGAAGTGCTGGCATAATGTTTCTTGTCTCAAGAGATACCTGTGAAACCTTAGGTGAACCACAACGTATTGCTGTTCTAGATACATCAATGGCAACATTACCACCGCCAATGACTACTGTGTCACCTGTAAGCTTATAGCTTTCATCATCAGTTGTTATATGGAGAAGCTCAACGCCAGTCATAACTCCCTTAGCATCTTCTCCGGCAACGCCAGTCTTTCTACCGCCCTGACATCCAACTGCAATATAAAATGCTTTATAGCCCTGTTCGCGAAGCTGTGCGATTGTGATATCCTTACCTACTTCAACACCACATTTAATCTCAACACCCATAGCCCGTAATACATCTATCTCTGCCTGTACGATATTCTTCTCCATAACGAATGAAGGAATACCATATACAACCATACCGCCAGGTTCTTTATTCTTCTCGAATACAGTCACATTAGTATAGCCTTTCTCTGCAAGGTAATATGCACATGAAATACCAGCCGGACCTGCTCCTATAATCGCAACCTTCTCGTCAAAATATCCCTTAGTTGCAGGAACAACCTTTTCTGGAACATATCTTGTCTCTGCATTGATATCTAACATTGCTATATATTTCTTAACTTCATCAATAGCAATTGACTCATCAATAGTTCCCCTTGTACATGCGTCTTCACAACGCCTGTTACAGACATAACCACATATTGCAGGAAGTGGATTGTTCTTCTTGATAAGAGCGAGTGCATCCTGATATCTTCCCTGTGCAGCCATCTTTAAATAGCCCTGTACAGCAATGTGGGCTGGACAGGCTGTCTTACATGGAGCAGTTCCTGACTCATGTGTATTGATTCTGTTCTTGTCCCTGTAGTCCTCTGACCACATGTGTCTTCCCCACTTCTGTTCTGAAGGAAGCGGCATCTTAGGATATGTAACCTCTGAGCCGTCCTTTCTGCAAAGCTTCTGTCCAAGAGACAATGCACCTGCAGGACAGTATTCAACACAGCGTCCACATGCAACACAGTTCTGCTTGTTGACATGTGCAACATATGCTGAACGTGACATATTAGGAGTATTGAAAAGCTGTGATGTCCTGAGCGCATAACAGACATTAACATTACAGTTACATATAGCAAATATCTTATCTTCACCATCAATATTAGTTATCTGGTGAACAAATCCGTTATCCTCTGCCTTCTTGAAAATCTCTAGTGCTTCTTCCTTAGTGATGTATCTTCCGCCTTTGCCAGTCTCAACGACATAATCAGCCATATCACCTACAGCAACACACCAGTCAGCAGGATCATCTGCACATCCCTCATCAAATGTCTTTCTTGATTTACGGCATGAACATGGGCTTGCTGCATATTTGCCCTCGTATTTATCAAGCCAGTATGAAATCTTCTCAAGCGAGATAGCTTCATTACACATATCAACTTCCTTCTGTACAGGAATGACATGCATGCCGATTCCGGCACCTCCTGGTGGAACCATATGTGTAAGTCCCTCAAGAGGAATACGACTCATACGTTCAAAGAATCTTCCCATCTCAGGATGTTCCTCTAAGACAGTATCATTCATATTGGCAAATTCCGCACTTCCAGGAACAAACATAGGAAGCACATACTGTTTCTCGTGCTTTGGATTCTCCCAGTTATACTCGATTACACCGTTAAAAGCCATCTTATTAAGAAGCTCCTCAAGATACTTCTCATCCATACCTGTAATCTTAACAAGTTCAGGAAGTGTCTTTGGCTTACGCACTCCCATCTTTAATGCAACCTCAGCCATCTCATCAGTACAGATTGCTGCAAGTCCCCAGTACTCAGGGTCATCTGCTGTGAGCTTCTCCAATCCAAGCTTTATTGCTGCCCTGTCAGTAATCATCTTTCCAAGCTTAAGAATCGGTTCTCTTACAGGAAGCTCAGGATGTGGATTCTTAAATTCAACATTCTTAGTATTCTCTGCCATAAATCATCCTCCGTTATTCTTTCCTCTGGCAAATGCCGGATTCTTTATTAACTGCACAATAAGCGGAATAACCATCAGAACCCATACTATAGGCTCTGAAACAATAACACCCCAGTATCCCATAAACGGAACAAGTGTAAATGTTATAACAACCTTTCCTGCAAGCTCAATCCCACTTGATATGATAGGAGTAAGCCTGTCGCCTATTCCCTGCAGTGAGTTTCTTATGATAGTTATCATCGCTGTCACAAAATAAAGCAGCGAATCCACTCTTAAATATAGTGTTGCTGTATCTATTACTTTTCTATTATCCGAACTTATAAGCATTTTAACAAATACAGGAACTACCGTATAAGATGTGATTACACATAACACACACCATACCCATCCCATAAGAATAGATGTTAATATGCCCTTTCTTATTCTTTCATACTTTCCTGCTCCAAGATTCTGTCCGCAAAAGGTTGCCATAGTAGTTCCAAGCACACCGAACATCATCATAAAAAGCTCTGAAATTCTTCTTGCCGTTGTATGGGCAAGTATTATATCCTGTCCAAATGAATTGATTGCACTCTGCAATGTAACAGAACCTATTGATACAAGACTGCTCATAAATCCCATAGAACATCCTGTAGACATAAGTTTTCCACACAGACTGGCATCAATCTTAAAATCTTTCTTTCCAATCCACAGTATATCGTATCTTTTAAGTGAATATATAAGACACGCGATAAGTGCTATGAGCTGCGAAAGCACTGTTGCCACTGCAGCACCTCTTACCCCCATTGGAATAACCTTAAGGAAAAATAAGTCTCCACCAATGTTAAGCACTACTGATATTCCTAAAAAAATAAGCGGAGTAAATGAATCTCCTATCGACCTTAACAGAGCCGCACAGACATTGTATAGCATAAGTACCGTCATGCCTGCAAATATTATAAATATATAGTCATAAGCTTCTTTTAGTAAATCCTGTGGAGTATTCAGGACTTTTAGAAGAGGTCGTAAAAATATCAGCACAACCACTGTAAGACCTGCTGATATCATAATTCCGTATTTGAACGAACCTGCTACTGTTCTCTTAAAATTAGCAGTATCACCTGCCCCAAAAAACTGTGCTGCAATAACAGCAAATCCATTAGTCAGTCCCTGTAAAAAGCCTATAACAAGGGTGTTCACTGAGTTAGTAGAACCTACAGCCGCCAGTGAACTTTCTCCTAATACATACCCTATAATCTTGGTATCCACAAGATTATAAGTCATCTGAAGCAGCGAACCTATAAACACCGGCAATGCAAACCAGAATATAAGTTTCGTTATACTTCCCTTAGTTAAATCTTTCATACAAATATTCCTATATAATTCTTAATTCAGTCCAGTTAATCTACCGATAAATATGCATCCATCTCTTCAGCAACTTCATCAAAAGCCTGATTATAGGCAGCTGCAAATTCACCATACAGAAGCTTTCTTGCTGCAAGCAGCATCCTGCTGTCTGCTGACTTCATCTTTCTTAAATCCTTAGCTCTTTCATTCTTAATGACATATAAAGCACGAATCAGATGCATAAGCTTTAAAGCATCCTGAGATTTCATATGTTCATCATACTGCATAGGTGTAACCTTTTCTGAAAGTTCTCCATCTTTCTTACAATTTCTGGCTCTTTCCTTTAACTTGTCACATTCCTTAACAGTCATAATGCTTCTTATCATAACCTTGTTGCTGTCAACGGGTGAATATATAATCCCCTTGCTGTCAAATACCGGCTGAAGAAAATAATAATCCCCTGATATCCCCTTAATAGGTGGTGTATCAATATTTTCAACCTCGCACACTCCAACAACTCCGTATACTACCTTATCACCAATCTCAAACATGCTCTCCGTACTTCCTTCCAATTCTTCGTTAAATCCGTATCAATTATTAATATTATATTACATTTCTAAGATTTTTTCAAAGTATATTTTTACTGGAAATTCGAAACAAAATCTATCTGTCATATGACATAATAAATAAAAAACGTCGTTTCAATGAATCACTCATCAAAACGACGTTCTAATATCAATCTGGTTATTAATTAGAATAAATCTACTCTTCCTGCAACCTTTCCATCAGCAACATAATAGCATGCTCCATCCTGTGGCTTTATGTATAACTTAATATCTTTAGCTGCTACCTTCTGTGCCTTAAGATCAGCTTCAACTCTCTTTAAAACAGCATCCATATCTGTCTGCTCATCGTTGTACTGGATAAATGTCTCAGTCTTAGCTTCTTTCTTGGCAACAGCCTTCTTAGCTGTAGTCTTAACTGCTGTCTTCTTTGCTGCCACTTTCTTTGTTGTAGTCTTAGCTGCTTCCTTAACAGTCTCTTTAGCATCTTCAACCTTAACTGCTGCTGTCTCAACAGCCTTCTTGGTTGTCTCTGTCTTAGCTACTGCTTTCTTAGCTGCTGTCTTAGTAGTTTTCTTGACAGCTGTCTTAGCTTCTGCTGCCTTTACAGCATCACCAAATACGATGTTTTCCTTCTTCTCAATGTTTGCCATGTTTCCATCCTCCTTAACAAAATACTATTTCCCAATAAGAAACTTCTTGATTGTTTCTACAGCTTTATCTGCGTCATTGCCTTCAGCTGAAATAGTAACAGACATTCCGTCCCTTAATCCAAATGCCATAATCCCCATTAAGCTTTTAGCATTAATATTCTTGCCTTCTGATGAAATATCAATATGGCTTTCGAACTGACATGCCGTCTGTACAAGCTCAGCAATTGGATTCTTATGTACTTTATCAATGTTAGCAACGTTGATTGTCTCAGTCATTACAAATTACACCTTACTTTCGTTAAATTTCAGTTACTTTTGTAAATATACTCTAATAGTAAATATAAGTCAACATCTGCATTTAGATTTTATTTAATATTCCTTTATTATCAGACCATCAGATTAATGCTTTTGTCTGCATAACCATCGTTATATAATTCCATCATCTGCTCATCAAAGATATCGGAAGGTTCATAATCACGCAGTAAAAGCACCAGTTTTTTTATTTTCTCATTATCAGAAGATAATGCTTTATACTGTGGCTCAATTTTGTTCTTTAATTCCACAAGATTAGTAACATTTTCCGCTTTAGGAATTGCCAGTGCCCCTGACACAACTCCAAGGGCATAGGCACATTCATAATTACCAGTCATCTTCGCATTAGAGAATTCACATTTGCGCGCAAGCGCCTGCTTAGCTAATATCGGTACCATTAGGCATTAAGCTCCTTCTTAAATGTTGCAACATAATCTGTGGCAGCTTCCTCTGAATAATTATTAGCTTCAAGAAGCTTGATAAAATGTGAGCCAACGATTGCACCATCAATAATATCTTCAAGTGGGGCAACATCTGCTGCTGTTCTTATTCCAAATCCCATCATAACGGGAATCTTAGATTCTTTCTTAACTTCTGTAAGATATTCTCTTATCTGCGAATGGAAGTTAGCACCCTTTCCTGTAACACCCATCTGTGAAACGCAGTATACGAAACCTCTTGCATTTTCTAAAAGCATTGGAATCCTGCCCTTAGATACCGGAGATACAAGCTGTATAAGAATTGGAGAATTCTCATTCTTTGCAAGGATTCCCTTAATCTCGCCCTGCTCCTCAAATGGAAGGTCAGGTATGATAAGTCCGTCTACACCATTTTCAATACATTTGTTCACGAAGTTCTCAACTCCATAATGATATACAGTATTATAGTAAAGCATAAATACAACCGGACTTTTAAGACCAGCTTTTCTTACCTCACCCATCATTGTAAATGTACCTTCAAGTGAAGCACCATTTTGGATAGCCTTGTATGAAGCATCCTGAATCACAGGACCATCTGCAATAGGATCTGAGAACGGAACACCGATTTCCATAATATCAATTCCTGCCTTCTCCTGTGCAAACATAATCTTCTTAGTTGTATCGTAATCCGGAAGTCCTGCTGTTGTATATGTAATAAATGCTTTCTTGCCCTCTTCCTTAAGTGCTGCTAGTCTTTCTTCTATTCTATTCATTACTTGTTAGTCTCCTCTCCGTTAAGATATTTCTGAACTGTATTAACATCCTTATCACCACGGCCTGAAAGACACATGATAATTGTCTTACCCTTATATTCACCCTGTGCCATCTTGAACACATGTGCAAGTGCATGTGCACTTTCAATTGCCGGAATAATTCCTTCCATTCTGCAAAGTTCCATAAGTGCATCCATACATTCCTTATCCGTTACTGAAACATATTTTGCTCTTCCAGAATCTCTTAAATAAGCATGTTCCGGACCAACACCCGGATAATCAAGACCAGCTGAGATTGAATGTGCAAGCTGGATATTACCGATTTCATCCTGTAAAAGATATGTCTTCATTCCGTGAAGGACACCAACCTGTCCGAGTGCCATTGCTGATGCATGCTTTCCAGTCTCAATGCCAAGACCTCCTGCCTCAACACCGATAAGGTCAACATCTTTATCATTAATGAAATCAGCAAACATTCCGATTGAATTAGAGCCACCGCCAACACAGGCAACAACTGCGTCAGGAAGCTTTCCTGTCTTCTCAAGAATCTGCTTTCTTGCCTCAGTACTGATAATTTTCTGGAATTCCTTAACCATCTTAGGATATGGATGTGGTCCTACAGCAGAACCAATGATGTAAAATGTATCCTCTGCCTTTTCAGCCCATGTTCTGATTGCCTCATTAGTAGCATCCTTTAGTGTTGCACTTCCTGTTGTTACAGGCTGCACCTTAGCTCCAAGCATTTCCATTCTGAATACATTAAGTTTCTGTCTCTCGATATCCTCAGCACCCATGAAAACTGTACACTCCATATCAAAAAGTGCTGCGCCTGTAGCTGTTGCAACGCCATGCTGTCCGGCACCTGTCTCAGCGATAACCTTAGTCTTGCCCATTCTCTTTGCAAGAAGAATCTGACCGATAACATTATTAATCTTATGTGCTCCTGTATGGTTCAAATCTTCTCTCTTAAGGAAGATATCTGCTCCATACTTCTTGCTTATTCTCTCTGCATAATACAGTGGAGTTGCCCTTCCAACATATTCCTGCAGATAATAAATATAATCCTTAGCGAACTCAGGGTCTCTTATTGCCTCATCAAATGCTTTCTCAAGCTCTGCCAGAGTATTCATAAGTGACTCTGAAACATACTGTCCTCCAAACTGTCCATAATACTTGCTTCCTGCCATTTTCTCTTTACCTCTTTTTCTTAATATTTTGCATTCTGTATAAATGTTTTTACTTTATTCTCGTCTTTTCCTTTTATAGATAAATCATCGTACTCTACGCCCGAACTTATATCAACAACATCAGGCCTTACTGCTTCTATCGCAGCTTTTACATTGTCTGGTGTAAGTCCTCCTGCAAGGAATAATTTCTTATTACCACAGTCCGCTTTTTTAAGACTTTCCCAGTCGAATGTCTTACCGCTCCCCGGAACTCCCGCATCAAAAAGCAGTCCATATATTTTATCCAGACTTCGCCATCGCTTAGTCTCCAGATATATATCTTCTTCTGACTGATGCTTAATGTTAACGGCTCTTATAATCCCGACACTGCATGCATTATACACATCATCACTTAATTCACCGTGAATCTGTATATAATCAAATCCCGCATTCTGTATTGCTTCAAGCTGTGATACATCTGGGGACACAACAACAGCAACGCTCTTGATGTCCGATTTCTTCAATTGTGCAACAAGCACCGCTGCCAGATTAATGTCAATATTGCGTCTGCTTTTTGGATAATATAGTACCATACCTGCATAATCTGCACCATATTTTTCTATAATGTGTACATCATCCATACTTGTAAATCCGCATATCTTAACCTGTACTAAAGAATCATTTTCTTTCAGCATTATATACCTCTTTAAACTCTGATATTAATTCTTCCGGCTCCGGTGCTTCCATAAGCACTGTTCCTATAAGAAGTGCATCTGCTCCACTCTTTGCCAGCACCTTAATATCGTCTGTATCCGCAACACCGCTTTCTGATACAAGCAGTTTTCCAGCTTTTCTCATCTCTGGTGTAACCATATCTGCAAGTTTTTTCGTAGTATCAAGGTCAACCTCAAATGTCTTAAGATTACGGTTGTTAATTCCTATAATCTTCACATCAAGATTCAGCATTCTCTGCATTTCCTCTTCGTTATGAACCTCGCATAAAACATCGAGTCCTAAACTGTAAGCAAGGTCATATAGTTCTTTAAATCTACTGTCATCAAGAATCGCAGCAATGAGAAGAACTGCATCCGCTCCTATTACCTTTGCTTCATACACCTGATATGGATCAATTATGAAATCCTTTCTGATAATCGGAAGGTCTGTCATCTGTCTTATCTGCTTAAGATATTCTGTACTTCCCTTAAAATGATCTTCCTCTGTAAGACATGAAATAGCATCTGCGCTTTCGCCGTACTGTTTTATCCTTTCTTCCAGAGTAATCTTATTGTTCATATTACCATGACTTGGTGATGCTTTCTTGAACTCACTTATAATTGAAAGACCGCCCTTTGCAAGTGCATCATAGAAGCTGTGTGACACTCTCTGGCTCTCAATCGCAAGTCTTGTCATCTCTTCTTCGCTGATTCTTTTCTTGTGTTCTGGAAGTCTTTTTAACTTATCCTCTACAATAACATCTAATATCATTAAATCACCCCATTAACGAAATTCTCAATCATTCTCTTGCCATGCTCTGTATATATTGACTCCGGGTGGAACTGCAATCCGACCACCGGATAATCCTTATGTTTTACAGCCATTATTTCTCCATCCTGTGTCTTGGCAATAACCTCCAAGCAGTCTGGCAAAGTTTCTTCAATTATAGCGAGTGAATGATATCTTGCAACCTTTACTGGTGAATCAAGTCCTGTAAATATTCCTGTTCCATCATGGTATATTTCAGACTGTTTACCATGCATGATACATTTTGCATAAGAAACAGTCGCGCCAAATGCTTCTCCTATGCACTGATGTCCCAAACATATACCAAGTATCGGCTTCTTTCCTGTAAAATGCTTTATTACATCAACACATATTCCAGCATCTTTAGGGCTCTTAGGGCCAGGAGATACAACTATTGATTCAGGGTCAAGCTCCTCTATCTCCTCAATTGTTATCTTATCGTTTCTTACAACCTTAATATCACTGTTAAATATTCCAATAAACTGATACAGGTTATATGTAAATGAGTCATAATTATCAATCAGCAGAATCATAAATGTTCCTCCTTAACAAGTGTCTTTGCAAGTGCCATTACTTTATTGCAGCACTCCTGATATTCCATCTCAGGCTTTGAATCAGCAACAATTCCTGCACCTGCCTGAAGATATACCTTATCGCCTTTCTTAATCATAGTCCTGATTGTAATGCAGAAGTTCATATTACCACCGAAATCAAGATATCCTGTAGCTCCTCCATACAGACCTCTTCTTACTGTCTCAAGCTCATCTATGATTTCCATTGCTCTTATCTTAGGTGCACCGCTTAATGTGCCCGCCGGAAGGAATGATGATACGAGGTCAAGTGGATGATATTCTCCATTCTTTCTCCCCTCAACAAGTGAAACAATATGCATAACATGTGAATATCTCTGGATATTCATGAACTGGTCAACCTTGACTGTTCCTATCTCACTTATCTTACCCATATCGTTACGTGCAAGGTCAACTAACATTACATGCTCTGCTCTCTCCTTCTCATCTGCAAGAAGTTCTTCCTCTAAAGCAATATCCTGTTCCTTTGTTGCTCCTCTTTTTCTTGTGCCTGCTATAGGACATGTATATACTTTATTGTCTGACTGCTTTACAATCATTTCCGGTGAACTTCCGATTATCTCAAAATCTCCGAAATTAAAGTAATACATATATGGTGAAGGATTAAGTTCTCTTAATTTTTCATAGAGATTAAAACCGCTCTGTCCCGTCTTTATTGTCCATCTCTGCGAAAGAACAGTCTGGAATATATGACCTTCTTTTATGTAATTCTTAATCTTATTAACCTTCTTGCTATATTCTTCAAGCGTGTCCGATTTTTTCAATATCACACCTTCAAGTGACATATCAGGCTTATCATCCTTAAACTTATCTACGCCCTCTCTTGCAGCCTTTATAAGCTCCTCCGCTTCCTTTAAAGCCTTAATCCTGCCTTCCTCTGAATCCTCTCCAAGCACTACTGCTGTGAATGTTTCTGCTGTATGATTGATAGCAATGAACTTGTCTGCAAGCATAAGCTGTATTGTCTCAATTCCTATCTCATCAGGATTATCATCAGGAAGGACTTCTGTGTATCTTATATAATCATATCCAAGGCTTCCAACAAGACCTCCGAGGAAATCAAGTTCTCCCGGATCCTTTACTATCTCAAATTCATCAAAATACTCTTTAAGTCTTATAAGAGGATTACCCTCTCTTACCTCTCTGCTGCCATCTTTTCTTGTAATAACAAGGCTGTTCTTATCTGACTGAATTATCTCATTCGGTTCAACTCCCATAAAAGTATACTGTCCGCTTTCCTTGTCAGTTCCTTCAAGAAGAAATCCCTTCTTTTCAATTCCAAGTCCTTTGTATAGTTCAATAGCTTTCTCATTAACAATACTTACCGTCTTCTTATAAGCTCTTAATCTTCGTTTCATAGTTCCTCCCTGTCCTTCGTTGTTCATTACTGGCACTCGTCATATGAACAAGAATTAAAGCAAGCTTTATTCTTGTTCGCATGACTTGCTGCTTACATACTTTTTTGTAAGTCAGGTCTTTCCGTGCCTTCGGCACTCCCAAGCCCTGGTAATTCACAACTCACGGACTTCGTCCTTCGTTGTTCATTACTGGCGCTCGTCATATGAACAAGAATTAAAGCAAGCTTTATTCTTGTTCGCATGACTCGCTGCTTACAAAAAATGTCCCTGACAGAAACCTGTATATTACAGATTCCTGTCAGGGACGAATTACCGTGGTGCCACCCTTATTTATGAACATACTTGTAATATTAATAAAAAAGGTGGCACTCCTTACCGGATATGCCACCTGTATGCTCAACTCATTATCAGATACAATTAATATATCCTTCCCCTGTAACGCGAGGCCGCGTCGTAAACTACTGCTAATTCATCTACGCATCTCACAAACCCATTCCTTACGGCTCTCCATGCTGACATTCCACCACCGCCAGCTCTCTGTGATGTACCTTCCGAAAGTACTCTTTTGATCATCGACTTTAAATATTTAACTGCCACCTATAATAGCACTATGTTTATCTGCCGTCAAGCACAAAAGCTTAAAATTTCCTGATATTAACAATTGTCTGAACCAGATATACTATGTATAAAACATCAAATACAAACCACATATTTCTATCTTGCGTAGGTCTTTTCCAAACTTCACATATTCTGGCACAGTTCTCAGCCTATCCCAGCCCAGCTCTCTACATATCATAACACAGCTTTAAGCCCCAAAGTACTCTCCAGCTTAAAACCCATCCTACAATATCTCTGCAAGCTCTGCAAAGCTCTCTATCTTAGCAACATAGCAGTCTTTGGATACTTCTCCAAATCCATACTCAGCATATATAAAATCTATGCCCGCATCTTTGGCAGACTTTGCATCACCTGCTGTATCACCAACATATACAGGATTCTTAAGACCGTTTCTTTCCATAAGTATCTTATTAGATTCTCCCTTTGATAAAAATGTCCTTCCCCAACATTCAGTATCTTTGAAGAAATCGGACATAAGGTGTGCTGTAAGAAAACTTTCAATATAACCATCCTGACAATTGCTCACAATGTACAATGGATATTTCTTGCTTAGTGTATAAAGAGTTTCTGCAAGCTGTGGATAAAGAATTCCACCTCTTTCAGCAAGATAGCCATTCTCAAATGTACACAGCTCGTCCATAAGTGCATTTCTTACCTGTTCCTGTTCTTGTGGAAACAGCTTTGCAGCTATGTCGTACATCGGAAGTCCCATACAGTCATTAAGGTCATCTTCCACTATTGGTGCTCTGTGAATCTCTTCATGACGAGAAAGTATTATATTCCACGCCTCACATATTGGTTTTCTTGTATCCCACATCGTACCATCAAGGTCAAATATTATTCCATCATAAGATTTATTAAGCATTGTAAGCCTCCAGATCTTTATCTAATTCATCAAGCAATGTCTTTAACTGTGTTTCCTGTGTTATATCATAAACAATTGAAAAGCAGTCTCTTGCCAGACGGTAATCTTTATCATTCATCATAAGTTCACCGACTCTGTATATAATTCCTATTGTCTTAGAGTCAGGTCCTGGTTCCACCTCATTCTTATCGAGTATTTCCTGCATCTGTTTAACAGAATATTCCGGTGTCTTGTCATTTAATGCCTGCTCAAGATATTTAAGCTCATTATCAGCATTATCTGTCTTATAATATATATTGCTGTAGGTGTAGCACACTCTTGCCGCCTCAGTATTATACCTTGCAACATAATAAAATCCCATATTTCTGTAATATCTTGCCATCGTTGCGCGGCTGCAACAGAATCTGTATGCCTGCTTTGTAACATCAAGATATCTCGACAGCATATTAAGATTCTTATAACATTCTGCAAGACCAAGATATGAATCAAGGTCAACAGGATTCCAGCATATAGCCTTCTTAAATGCATCCTCAGCTCTGCGAAACTTCGATAACTTCAGGCACAGACTGCCATAAGTCCTGTAGTACTCTCCAACAGGCAGCTCTGTACACAGCACATCCGTTTCCGGTTCAAAATAACATGCGTACACATAATATTCCATAACATGATTAAGGCTTATATATATAGGTCTTTTATCCATGTCCGATTTTTTCACAAATGTATCATCCATAGTTCCAGCTTTACGCTCGTCCGTACACTCTTCTATTCTTTCAAGTATTGCAGATAATATATCTGCTGCTTTATCATAATCACCTGAATTAAATATCTTCTCGTAATCTGCAAATCTGTCTTTGACATCTGCAAGCTTCTTTATATCCATTACTTCTCCTTTTTAGCAGGAATTTCATATGTTCCTGTGAGTATTGCAACGCTCCTTGGCTCAACACATACACTTCTGTTATTATCTTCAATCACAGCACCTGATACATTAGAACTCATATCAACCTTCCATGTACCATTAATCTTAGGAAGTGCAAAGCTGTGATTCTCCCAGTGCATATTATATGCAGCATATATCAGACTGTGGTCTTCTTCATCCCCATATACACATGAATACATAATTCCTAAATGTCTGTCATATGTATTCATCTGTGCATACCACGCATTAGTTCCATGATATGATATATCAGGGTAGCCACATGATATCCTGTCACTTAAAGTAAGCGACTGCGGCATATGAAGTATCTTATTATTCTGTCTGAATTGTATAAGAGCCTTTGTCCATTCAAGAATTTCTTTTCCTTCTTTAGTTTCCTTCCAGTTAACCCATGAAAGTTCACTGTCAACACAATACGGATTATTGTTACCGTTCTGTGAATTGCCAAACTCGTCTCCGGCAAGTATAAGCGGAGTGCCTGCCGACAAGAAAACAAAAGCCAGTGCATTTTTAATCTGACGCATTCTTAGTTCTTTAATCTTTCTCTTTCTTGTCGAACCTTCCTCGCCACAGTTCCAGCTGAAATTAAAATCCTCGCCATCCCTGTTATTCTCACCATTAAGCTCATTATGCTTTCTGTCATAGCTTACAAGGTCATTAAGAGTAAATCCATTGTTGTTGGCAATATAATTAATACTTGCACTGTTTGCTTCATTCTTTCTTGATATAGCTGCAAATTCTCCAAGCATATTCTCGTCACCCTTTAACAGGCGGCGCACAATATTCTGGAAATCATTATTATAATTAGCCATATGCTTCTTTGTTCCGGTTTTGCCATTCCAGTATACAGTTATAATCTTGGTATCCGCTAAAAGTGCGTCCTGTGAAAGTGCCTTAAGAGCAGACTCATCACAGTACACATGAACTCCGTCAATATGATATTCAGTAACCCAGTATCTTACACACTGCAATATAAAGCCCGTACTTTCGTCAGTAAAAAACATTTCCATAACGACTTCAATGCCATTTCTGTGCAGTTCTTTAACCATATTCTTAAATTCAACTGTATAATCCCTAAATACCCCCGGATGCTTTGAAGCAATTGAAGAATATGATGCCTTAGGTGCGAAATAAAATCCTCCGACATATCCCCAGTAATTAATTTTCCGCGTATTCTTATCAACGCTGTAATGTGTTCCGGCTCCGTATTTTGACATTATCGTATCAGTCAACTGTGGAAAACGGCCTATTTCATCAAATTCATATGCAGGCTGTAACTCAAGAGTTGTAATTCCAAGTTCTTTAAGATATGGTATCTTATTCACTATTCCTGCAAATGTGCCTTTATCCCTGACCTTTGATGTCCTGCTCTTAGTAAATCCCCTGACATTCATTTTGTAGAATATACAGTCGCTGTAATCATAATTAAGTGGTCTGTCATCTTCCCAGTCATAATCTGCCACATCAATCGCAGCCAGATACACATCTTCCTCGTCCATCTGTCCAAATCTTCCGCAATCCGTTATCGCCTTTGCATATGGATCAAGATACATTAAGCCATCTATCTCATAGCAGTAGAAACATGTATCCAGCTTCCTGTCACATACATATACTGAAAATATGTTGCCACATTTCATTGATGAATCAAGTTCTATACGTTCTTTAAGCTTCATATGAGCATCAAAAATCAGCAGAGCTGCATTTTCACATTCTGCCTCATATGTAAAATTATATCCGTCCTTATATCTGCTGCATCCCATCAGCATTGGATTACCTTTATTAATAAGCATATTCCACTCTCCACTCTATTTCTTATACAAGCCCTTCATGGTATTCTTATCCAGCTTATAGAATCTCATTATAAATATTGTCACAATCCAACCAATTATCGGAATCATACAATAGAAAAATATTGTCAGAAACTTAAGCTGTGGTGTCAGTGGGTCCTCCACCTGCGGAAAAACTTTAGAATACCCCGCTATCGCCAGTGCAATTCCTACAAATCCTGTTCCAAGTGCTGAAAATGATTTGTCAATGAAAGAAAACAGTGCACCCATTATTCCAGGCACAAAATGTCCGCTCAGTGTATATTCATAATCAGTACAGTCAGCAATCATAGGAACAACTATATTATTAGATATTGATTTCACTCCATTAAGCAGCGTAAATACAAGCAGGAATGCAACCGTAATAAAATTAATATGCTTTAATGATACTTTGGTAAGATCAGTAAATATCATCATGAGCATAAGTATCGTCTGAAAAATAATTGCAAGATATGTTGACCTTACAAGTGTCTTCTTCTGTCCGCATCGCTTGGCATGTTCAATGCCAAGATATATTATTCCTAAGTTGGGAATACCTACAATTATTCCAATTATACCAGCAAGCGGATAATTCTGCATCAGAATTCCATAAAGCATTACAAGAACTGTTGAATTGCCATATACCATCTGTGCGAATTTGTTAGATGCTGCTGCTATAACAAGCATTCTGATTGGCTTGTTGTGCTTAATTATAGTAACATAATCTCTGAAATGTATCTGCTGTTTCTTATCTTCCTCCAGCTTGAAATATTTAACATTATCCTTGCTCCATATTCCTACTACCGCAAGTGCAGAGCATATCCCGGCAACGATTACAACAGTAATAACAAATTCTGAGAAAAGTGCCTGTGACTGGAATGTCTTGTATTTCTCAATAAGATATACAGAAACATAAAAAGCAACCAGACCATGTGCGAACATTATAAATGTTGAGTCAAAAAATGTTATCATAGGTCTCTGCTTCATGTCGTTAGTAATTACCGACTGTCCAGACTTTACTACTGCCGTCTGAAATGTATATCCGATTATATATACTGAATACACAATTATAAAATAAAATGGTCTTAAAATAACCGGAACAAGGCTTGTAGTAAAGAACAGAATAAGACTGCTAATTGCCATGAGTAAGTATCCTATAACAATATAAGGCCGGAATTTGCCGTATTTTCCATTGGTTTTATCTATAAAATATCCTATCACCGGATCTGTCACGCCATCAAATATTCTCATTCCCGTAAGAATAACCGAGATAAGGACAACCGAAAGACCTGCTATTCCATTAGCATAATATGAGACATATCCCATCATGGCAAGAAACAGATTAGTTGATGTATTATTAAGAGAAAACAAGCCAATCTGCCATATTCTGGCGCTGTTTTGCTCTATGTGCCCATGCTTATTCTCCATATATTAATCCCGCCAATACACAATACATTTGTAATAATTCTGTTACGATTATATAATCATATGCCTTCATAGTCAAATTCAGGAATGAAGCTTTCCTCTGCCACATCGCCTTCCTGAATAAATCCATTATTGATTCCGCAGTCTATCGCATAATCTACCACAGAATTATATTCTTTTCTTGTCACTTTACGCGACAGGAGTGGATGTTTTTTTAGTCTCTCAAATGGCGTATACTGGCTCATTATGCTTATGTATATTTCATCACCATATGTATCAAAAAGATACTTTATAACTGCCTTGGAATCTTTAGTTGTTCCCGGAAGTACAAGATGCCTTACAATTACGCCTTTTTTCATAATCCCAGCTTCAACTCTTCCGCTCTTCACGAGTTCATCATCTTCTATAAATAATTCCGGCTTTCCGGTCTGTCTGACCATCTCATGTATTGCAGCTTTAGCCACATCTGCATAATCCGGTGCTTTCGAGTACTCTGCTGAAAGCCTGCTATCAATATATTTCATGTCTGGAAGATATACATCCACTAATCCGTCGAGCATCTTAACTGTGCTTACATTCTCATAAGCACTTGAATTGTATACAACAGGTATCACAAGTCCTTTATTCTTTGCCTTAATTAGTGCTTCTGCAACCTGCGGTACAAAATGTGTTGCAGTTACGAGATTGATATTGTTGGCACATTTGTCCTGAAGTTCAAGAAAAATGTCACAAAGCCTGTCAACTGTTATCTTCTTTCCAACCTGTGCCGCAGCAATCTCAGAATTCTGACAGAATATGCACCTTAATGTACACCCTGAAAAGAACACTGCCCCACTTCCATGTTCACCTGATATGCATGGCTCTTCCCACATATGTAGAGCGGCTCTTGCCGCATATATATCATTAGTCATTCCGCAAAAGCCTTTGTTAACACTCCTGTCAACATTGCAGGCTCTTGGGCATATATTACATTTCATAATTTCCCCTTATTGCGTTATTATTTATCAATCAGTGAATCCAGCTTTGCAAGTGCATCGCTGATTCCTCCTACTTCACATATTAAACCTTCTTCAACAGCCTGTCTACCCACCAGCACTGTTCCTAAGTCTTTAGAAAGCTGTGTCGTATCCACCATCATTTCTTCAACCCTTTCCTTGCTCACCCTGCTGTGGTCTGCAATGAACGAAGTTATCCTGTCAGAAATGCGTTCGAAATAGTCATAAGTCTGCTGTACTCCGATAAGTGTTCCGTTCATCCTTACAGGGTGTATTATCATTGTAGCTGTTGGCACTATAAATGAATAATCTGTACTTACTGCAAGCGGAACCCCGATACTATGTGAATCGCCTATTATTAAAGAAACTGTCGGCTTTTTCATTGAGGCAATCATCTCAGCCAGTGCCAGTCCCGCACTGACATCCCCACCAACTGTATTCATAATAAAAAGTACACCTTTAATATCTTTATCCATCTCAATCTCCGCCAGCTTAGGCAGCATATGTTCATACTTTGTTGCTTTGCTTGTTGCGGGAAGATTATCGTGCCCTTCTATCTCTCCAATAATTGTTATCACCTGAAGAGCATTTTTCGTGACAGCACCATCTTTGTAGTCATCTGCGGTATTCCCGTTGTTGGATTTCTCGTTGTCTGATATCTCATTGTCTGGTTTCTTGTTGTCCGATTCATCATTACCTATTGTGTTCATGGCTGCCTCCTTCTTTGTTGCTAGTTATCTGTTCTTAATCTATAATTGTCCGTATAGAGAATTATTATTCATTTTATTACTTTCGGACTATATCATGCTTTACTACAGCCTTTTCCAGAACTTCAAATTCCAAATCTGTGGGGTATATTCACAAAATAACGACTTTACAAAAAAAGAATTAATATATATAATAATTGATGTTCGTCGCCACAATATCGGCAGACAGACATGCCACCTTGGCTCAGTCGGTAGAGCGTTTCACTCGTAATGAAAAGGTCGCCGGTTCGATTCCGGCAGGTGGCTTTGTAACTAATGGACTTTATGAATGCTGTTATGCATCATAAAGTCCATTTTTGCACGCATACATTCCTATTTTGGACTTCATCCGTGCCTTACTCCACTTCAACGTCCAATCTGCCACTCTTTGACTTCCTTTTTGGACTTCTTCCGTGCCTTCCTCCGCTTCAACGTCCAATCCGCCACGCTTCAGTTTCACGCTACACTGTGCATCACCTTCCCTCCGCACTCTCCATCATCTTTCGAATATTCTATATTAGAACATTAAAAGAAAGGGGAATGTGAATGAAGAAAATTATCAAAATATATATTGCAATTATTGCTTCTTTATGCCTGTTCATGTCATTTCCGGCAGATATATATGCTGTGGTAATAGATGTGAGCAGTTACAACGGTTTTATTCAGTGGGATAATATGAAAAACTATATTGAAGGCGCAATTATCCGTATCGGATATGGCAGCGATATCCAGTCACAGGACGACACTGCTGCCATCAGAAATATGGATGAATGTGAACGGCTTGGAATTCCTTACGGCGTCTATCTGTACAGTTATGCTTTGGATTATTATGACGCAGCAAGCGAAACTGCCCACGCCTTAAGACTTCTTCAAGGCAGAACGCCTCAGCTTGGTGTGTGGTTTGATATGGAAGATGCTGACGGATATAAAGCAAGAAATGGTCTTGATGTCTACTCCGAAGGAGAACTGCTATCTGATTTCTGCGAAATGTTTGTTAATGCCATGCGTGTCAGCGGATATAAAACCGGTGTCTATGCCAATTACAACTATTTTACCAATGTGCTTGACCTTGACAGACTGAAATCAATCCCAGAGATGAATATCTGGCTTGCGCACTGGGGAATTGATTCTCCAAGCCTTGACTGTACCATGTGGCAGTTTGGTGCAGTAGAAATCGAAGATGAAGAATATGATGGCAATATATATTACTCAGATTATTCTGTTAAAAAAGATGATAATACTGGTGAAACTATGCGTATCGATGATAGTTAATCCAATAATATAAATGTTTACTATCAGACAAAGCTTTCAACAGGCCGCTGGCTTCCCATAGTTAAGAATAATGCTGACTACGCCGGAATATCCGGTCAGAGCATTACCGGTCTTGCAGTCACAACAGATACCGGCTATATAAAATACAGAGTCCATGTAAATAGTGGCTGGCTTGGTTTCATAGACAGCCGCAACACTGATATTAATGATTACTATAATGGATACGCTGGCAATGACACACCTGTTGATGCCGTTGAGATATATTATTACACCCCTGATGATATTATTAATTCATCAGGTTATCATTATGCATTCTACAGGGTAAGCCCTGTAAACAGAGACTATTACAGTTTACAGAAAGATAACTCCACCGATAACGGAATGGACGGATATGCAGGAATATTCGGACATTTTATAGACAGGATACAGATTGATATACGATAACTATTGATATATAAATATTAACACAGACCAATGTCAAAACCGTCAGCCTGAACCTGATATCCAGACTGACGGTTTATATTAATTCCATGTTTCTCTTATAAATCTCTCTTTAATCTCTTTTTCAAGCCTTACAACGTCAGCTTCGCTTGCCTTTCCATTATCCTCCTTTTTATATGGAACATAACCGCCTGCCATATTATCATGACCACCACCGGTTCCTATTCCTTTAAGTGCATTAACTGTCATTACCCCTGACAGATATTTACCTGCACTTCTTATTGACATCTTAATTCCATCCTTCTTAGGAGAATATACTACTGACAGATTAATTCCATCCAGAGTCAGAGTAAAATCACATATTGCCGCTATAAGCGATTCCTTGCACTCATAACCTGCACATGCAAAGCATACATCTTCTCTTATATCTATCGTGCTGAGTGCGTCCTTATACGCCTTAATATCATCAAAATGCAGTACACTGCTGTCAAGGTCTGCAAAAATTGTCCTGTCAGTGTTCATAAACAACTTATAAAACATATCCAAATCAAGCTGTGAAACGCCTCTGCGCATATCAGCTGTGTCCATCTTAATCCCGTACAATAAAGCTGTTGCAACATTCTTTGACATCTCAATATTATTATCAAAATAATATGACGCAATAATCGAAGCGCATGCACCAACCTCTGGTCTTATATCTGAGAATCTATAATCAACATGTTCATATACAGGATGATGATCTATGCATATAATCTCATGGCCATTCATATCTATAATGTTAGAATTACCTTTCTGGGCATCAACAAGAATTATCTCATCTTCTTTACTGAATTTATCTGCACTCATATATTCTTTAACTGCAATATCAAGCAGTCTTACCATCTTGGCTGTTACTGTTTTATCAATACTTCCCTTATAACAAATCTCTGCGTCTACCCCTTTTGCTTTAAGCAGTTCAAACAATCCATATGCACATGCCATTGCATCAGGATCCGGGAAATTATGTGTCTGTATAAACACTCTTTTTGTGCTTATATTAGCTATTATCTCTTCTAAGCAGTTCATAATGTACCCCTCATATGCCCTTAGTGTTATTATTATATTCTTTATATGCGTCTAATTCAATCTTCATAATCACTTTTTTCAATAATTTTCATAAATTATATTAACCATAGTATGGGAGCAATCTATTGGAATCAATTCTATCTCTGGATCACATATATTATTCTTATCACGATAAAAATGGAGAGACTCCGGTAATCAATGATCTTTCTTTTGAAATAGAACCCGGAAGTTTCACCTCGATTGTCGGTCCATCCGGTTGTGGTAAATCCACACTGCTCTCTCTGCTATGCGATCTTATAAAGCCTGAAGCTGGAACCATATATATAAGACCGCCAGAGAACAATCCGGACTCCCGGATGGGATATATGCTGCAGAAGGATAATCTGTTTGAATGGCGCAGTATCTATAAAAATGTTATGTTAGGTCTTGAAATAAATAACAAAAAAACGCCTGAAAACATTGCATATGTTAATCATCTCTTAGAGCAATATGACCTTGCAGAATTCAAATCAGCGAGGCCATCCCAGCTATCCGGAGGTATGAGACAGCGTGCAGCACTTATCCGCACACTTGCTCTGAAACCGGATATTTTACTTTTAGACGAACCATTTTCTGCCCTTGATTATCAGACAAGACTCGAAGTAAGGGAAGATATATGTAATATATTAAGGAGTGAGATGAAAACCGTAATATTAGTAACACACGATATATCCGAAGCAATTGCAATGACCGACCGTGTATTAATACTCACGAGCCGTCCTGCAAAGCTTCTGAAAACTATCAATATAGAATCAAGAGATACTCTTTCTTCCCAGAAATATTTTGATGAAATAAGGGAGGTGTTAAAATGAATATTAGTCCTTTACAGAAAAAATTCATAATAAAGCAACGTTTGTATACTATATCAGTAACACTCTCCCGCCTGATATTATTCTTAGGATTCGTCGGTCTGTGGGAATTCTCTGCTGACAAAGGTATTATCAACGCATTTATATTCAGTTCACCGGTAAGGCTGTATCAGACATTTATAAACCTCGCCAAAGACGGAGTAATATTCATGCATATATGGGTAACTCTCTATGAAACCATAGTCGCATTTGCAATAATTACAGTTGTCGGGATTATATTTGCAATATTGTTATGGTGCTTCAAAGGACTGTCAGACTGTCTTGAACCTTTTATGGTAGTATTAAACAGTCTTCCTAAGTCAGCTCTTGCACCTATGCTCATTGTATGGCTTGGCACTAATACCAAAGCAATTATCATAACCGCTGTATCCGTAGCCATATTTGGCATGATAATTAATCTGTACACAGGTTTTCTCGGAATTGACAAAGAAAAAATCACTCTGATACGGACTCTTGGCGGTAACAAATGGCATATTCTGTGTAAGCTTATCATCCCCGGTTCCAAGAAAATTATTATAAGTAACATGAAAGTCAATATCGGTCTGTGTCTTGTAGGTGTAATTATAGGTGAATTCTTAGCTGCTAAAAAAGGTCTTGGTTATCTCATAATATACGGAAGCCAGGTATTCAAGATGAGTTATGTAGTTCTCGGAATTGTTATTCTCTGTATTATATCAACAATTCTCTTTGCTATAATAAATATAATTCAAAAGCTATTTCTAAAAGACTGATTTTATATTATAATCAATATACATTTTGCTAAACAAGGAGGCTAAAATCCTCTGCTCCTGCATGAGCAGTCGCATTTTGCTTCGCAAAACAAGGAGGATTTATGCTTTCTCTTACAATTAAGGATTTAAAGCAATTTATGAATAAACTTCTGATAAGCGATACATTTGATGGTATGTGTCTTTCAGAAGCCTATATATGCACTGGCTGCAGTTATACAATAGATGGAAAGCTCAACACCCACTTTTACCATGAAGATGAGCTTAATTCCATGCCTTCTGCAAGATATACATCATGGAAAAACATTAAGCCTTTCGCATTCAGCATAATTAAGGGCAGGAAAGTTCCTGAACTTTTAAAGATAACATTTGTACTGCCTGAAGCAGTTGTTGCAAAGCTGATACTTGATACTGACCTTAACTTTGACCCCGGCTGTGTCAACGGGTTATTTCTTAATGTACGCTATCAGGATGGTTCAGTAACCATGACAACAGCATCTTCGCTTAGTACATTTACACTTGACCGCTCCCTTGATGAAGCATTTGAAAAATATATTCTCAACTTCTTATCTGATGCTGATATTTCATATGAAGAATAATTTAGAATTATTTAATAAATCCCGCAAAACCGCCTGTTTACATGCACAGACGGTTTTTTGTTAGCACTCTTTACCTTTGAGTGCTAGTTTTTGCTTGACTTCTGTTTATTCGTGTATTAAATTAACACTTAGTTTAATACTATATAGATTGGAGAGTGAAATATTATGTCAAAAGAACATGGTAATTTATCTATTAACAGTCAGAATATTTTCCCTATAATCAAGAAATGGATGTATTCTGACCATGATATCTTCTATAGAGAGTTAGTTTCTAATGCATGCGATGCTATCACTAAACTCAAGAAGCTTTCAATGATTGGAGAATATGAAGCTCCAGACGATATTGATTATAAAGTTGAGATTAAGCTTTCTGCTAACGATAAGACAATCAAGATCATTGATAACGGTATCGGTATGACTAAAGAAGAAGTTGATGAGTATATCAACCAGATTGCTTTCTCTGGTGCTGAAGCATTCCTTGAGAAATACAAGGATAAGGCTAATGACGACCAGATTATCGGACATTTTGGTTTAGGTTTCTACTCAGCATTTATGGTTGCTGACCAGGTTACTATTGATACTCTTTCATTTAAGGACGGAGCAGAATCAGTTCACTGGTCATGTGAAGGAGGAACTGAATATGATATAAGTGAGGGAACCAAAACAAATCCTGGTACTGAGATTACTCTTTACCTCAATGAGGACAGCTATGAATTTGCCAACGAATATAAGGCTAAAGAAGTTCTTGATAAATACTGCTCTTTCATGCCGGTTCCAATCTTTGTAACTAACGAAGATGCGGGTGAACAGACTGAGGAGATTCCTGAGGAAGAAGTTACAGAAAAAGATACAGTTCTTGATACATTTATAAAGGACGCTGTTACAGAAGAAGTTGAGAAAGAAGATGGAACTAAGGAAACTGTTGAGAAAGTTCCAGCCAAAAAGATGGCTAAGATTGTAAAAAGACCAGTTGCAATCAACGATATCCATCCACTCTGGACAAAGCATCCTAATGAATGTTCAGATGAAGATTACAAGGAATTCTACCGCAAGGTATTCCACGATTATAAAGAACCATTATTCTGGATTCACCTTAACATGGATTATCCTTTCAATCTTAAGGGTATTCTCTACTTCCCTAAGATTAATACAGAGTATGAATCTATTGAAGGTACTATAAAGCTTTATAACAATCAGGTATTCGTAGCAGATAACATCAAAGAAGTTATTCCAGAATTTTTACTTCTTCTTAAAGGTGTTATTGACTGCCCAGACCTTCCACTTAACGTATCACGTTCAGCACTTCAGAATGATGGATTTGTTAAGAAGATATCTGATTACATTACTAAAAAGGTTGCCGACAAGCTTTCAGGAATGTGTAAAACAGATAAAGAAAACTATGAAAAATACTGGGATGACATCAATCCATTTATTAAATTCGGCTGCTTAAAGGATGAAAAATTTGCTGAGAAGATGAATGATTACATCATATTCAAGAACCTTGACGGCAAATATTTAACACTTAAGGAATGTCTCGAAGAGAATAAAGAGAAACATGAAAACACAGTATTCTATGTAACAGATGAAGTTGAACAGAGTCAGTATATTAACATGTTTAAGAACGAAGGAATTGATGCTGTAATTCTTACTCATAACATTGACCAGCCATTCATCACTAACATGGAATCTAAGAATGAGAATCTCAAGTTCAAGCGTATCGATGCAGATCTTTCAGACAGCTTTAAGGAAGAGACTTCTAAAGACGAGTTGAAGGACATGACTGAAAAGCTCTCTAAGACTTTCAAGGATGCTCTTGGCAAAGAGAATTTAACTGTTAATGTTGAGAAATTAAAGGATGCATCTATATCTTCAATGATTACTCTTTCAGAAGAAAGCAGACGTATGCAGGATATGATGAAGATGTATGGTATGGCAGGCATGGATCCTAATATGTTTGGTGCCGAAGGTCAGACTCTTGTACTTAATGCTAACAATGACCTTGTTAAATATGTTGCAGAACATACAGACGGCGAAAATACTAAGATTATATGCGAACAGCTCTATGACCTTGCTATGCTTAGTCATGCACCACTCTCTCCTGAACAGATGACTGGATTTATTGCAAGAAGCAATAAAATCATGGAATTACTTGCAAAATAACGCCATTTAAACTATCATTGTCTTATATAACAATAAGGAAATATATAACATGACTAATTTTAACTATGACAATTATGACGATGATACTAAAGCAAAATACGATGATGGAATAGAATTCTTAGATGATATTGACGATGATTTCTCTTATGATGACACAGATTATGATGACTATGATATCCCACGATACAGTGACGAGTCACCTGCTCCTGCACGCAAGGACCATAAAGAAAGTATTGGACAGGAAATATTAAGCTATATTAAGATTCTTGCTGTTGCCATCATAGTTGCATTTCTATTCACAAGATTTATTATAGTTAATGCACAGGTTCCTTCTGGTTCAATGGAGAACACTATTCTTACAGGCGACAGACTTATTGGTTTCCGTCTGGCATATCTGTTTCACGAACCTGAACGTGGTGATATTGTAATATTTAAGTATCCTGACGATGAATCTCAGAACTTTGTTAAAAGAGTTATTGGAATTCCTGGAGATGTTATTAATATCAGGAATGGTTACGTTTATGTTAATGGAGAGATGCTTGAAGAGAATTATATCCGTGAGCCAATGAACAGTGATGGGGAAGACCTGACATATGTTGTACCTTCCGGTTCGTATTTTATGTTAGGCGATAATCGTAATAATTCCAAAGATTCCAGATACTGGACTAATACATTCGTATCTAAAGATAAGATAATTGCTAAAGTTTCTTTCAGATACTTCAATGTCAGGACGAAAAGGTTTTCTTTTTCTTTTATTAAATAATCCCCTGCATAATAGATAATATTCAGGGAACAATAATATGGCCGCTATGTTAATTGCAACATGGCGGTCATAATTGTTTTTTGAAAGGAGAAATATTATGGGTAATCTTAACTGTAATGCTGCATCTTGCATGCATAACTGTGACAACCAGTGCTGTCTTAATTCAATCTGTGTAGAAGGAAGCTCTGCATGCCAATGTGGTGAAACATGCTGCAGTGACTATGAACATCAGAAACCAGGTGCAACTAATATGTGCCATCTTCCTAAAGATTCTTTATCCATCTCATGTGAGGCAACCAACTGCATATATAACACTAATAAAAAATGTGATGCTGACCATGTAGACATATCAGGTATAAAAGCTGTAACAGAGGACGATACAGTCTGTACAACATTCCAGGCAAGAGGTTAAGTCCTGCTTACACGAAAGGGCTGTCATGCATATACATGACAGCCCTTAATAATACATAAAAATTATGCTCTTGATGTATACTCACCTGTACGAGTATCAATCTTAATCTTATCGCCCTGGTTAACGAATAATGGAACCATAATCTTAGCTCCTGTCTCTACGATAGCTGGCTTAGTAGCACCTGTTGCTGTGTTACCCTTGATACCTGGCTCTGTATCTGTTACTTCAAGCTCAACTGAAATAGGTGGCTCAATAGCAAATACATTACCATCATGTGAACAAAGCTTAACTATCTCATTCTCTTTAACGAACTTAAGAGAATCACCAACCTGATCAGCACTTAATGCAATCTGATCATATGTCTCTGTGTTCATGAAGTTATAAAGATCTCCATCAGCGTATAAATACTGATATTCTGATCTGTCAATGTGTGCAAGATCAAACTTCTCAGTTGGTCTGAAAGAATTCTCTATAACACCACCAGAAATAATATTCTTTAACTTAGCTCTAACGAAAGGTGATCCCTTACCAGGCTTAACATGCTGGAATTCGATTACCTGCCAAATTCCGTTCTCATACTGAATTGTAATACCGTTCTTAAAACTACCTGCATCTACCATTCTTTGGTATACCTCCTAAATAATCAAATGACTTCTAATATTGTATAATAAATATAAACATTTGGCAACTACTTTTTCATTGCAAGGTCAACAACTGCTTCCATTGCATATAAATATCCCTTAAGTCCAAGCCCTACAACCTGTCCGTTACATACAGGAACTGTCACAGAGGTATGTCTGAACTCCTCTCTTGTATGTACGTTGGATATATGAACCTCAATCTTAGGAATAGCTGCAACAGATGCAAGTGCATCTCTTACTGCATAGCTGTAATGTGTGAATGCTCCGGGATTGATAACAATTCCATCAACATCATTGTAGTATGCCTCCTGAATCTTATCAATTATAGCACCTTCATGATTGCTCTGGAATACTTCCACATCAACTCCAAGCTCTTCTGCCTTCTTCTCAATCATTGAAACAAGAGCTTCATAATTCTGTTCACCATAGATGCCTTTTTCTCTTATTCCAAGAAAATTAATGTTAGGTCCGTTCATTACTAGTATCTTCATATCAATCCTCCATTATTCCCATATTAATAGCTGTCACAACATCTGTATACATATCTTCAAATCTTCTGTCATCAGTCTTAACAATAATATCAGCAGCCTCTTTATAAAGAGCCTCCCTTGCAGCCATAAGGCTTTCAATCTTCTCTCTTAGGTTGCCTCCTGCAAGAAGCGGTCTGCTTGTATCCTTAGACAGACGCTTTACCAGTTCATCAACAGACGCTTCCAGATATACAACAATTCCAAGTTCCTTAAGAAGACTTCTGTTAACCGCTCTTACCGGCAGTCCTCCACCAACAGATATAACACAGTTATCACAGACCTGTGCAAGCTCTTTAATAGCCTGTGTCTCCATATCCCTGAATGTCTCTTCACCGGAATCCCTGAATATATCCTTAATAAGCTTGTTGTACTTATTCTCTATATACTCGTCAGTATCAAGGAATTCCATATTGTGGTTCCTGGTAATCCATTTCCCAAATGTTGTCTTGCCACTTCCCATAAATCCAATGAGAATAATATTATTATGTCCGTTATTCATCAATTCCAAGCTCCTTCTGAAGACACTTATACACCTCATCAGCCTCTTCCTTAGTAATCTTACAGTCATTCCAGAGCTCGTAAGCACTTACACCCTGATACAGAAGCATCTTAAGACCATTATAAGCATTCTTTCCCTGTGCCTTGATAAGCTTCATAAACTTAGTATTGGCCGGATTATATATAATATCAACACCAACTGCTGCCTTTTTGTAAAATGCTTCATCATCAATAACAACAGCTTCGTCATTCGGATGAAGTCCAACACTTGTTGTCTGGATAACAACATAATCTTCTCCCGGAATATCAGCATAATCAGCAATATTCATAGGAATAACCTTATCATTGTTAAAATGTGCATTAACAGCCTGTGCAATCGCCTCAGCCTTATCAACTGTTCTGTTCAGCAGATACACACACTGTGCATTCTTACTTGAACATAAGAATGTTATGGCTCTTGCTGCTCCTCCTGCTCCAAGAATAATAACCTTGGAATTCTCAAGTTCAATGCCTTCATCTTCAAGCTCCCTTGCAAGGCCAAGAATATCCGTGTTGTATCCTTTGAATCCTCCTTCAACCCTTACAAGCGTATTAACAGCTCCTATAGCCCTGGCAAGCGGATCAATATCAACAAGAGTATCAATAACCTCTGACTTGTGTGGAACTGTAACATTAAGTCCAAGAATATTAAGGCTGTATGCACCTTTAACAGCTGTCTTCACATCACCCTTCTCAACTTTAAATGTGGTATATACCATATCTTTTCCTGTTAACTGTGCAAGATTATTGTGAATTGCCGGTGACACAGAATGCCCTACCGGATTACCAATAAGTCCGCATACTCTGGTTGTTCCTTTTATGTCCATAACTTAAGCTCCTTTAAACAATTACTGATTTCTTCTTTTATAAAAAAATAATACAATCCATTCCAGTCTTCTCTTAAGAATAATCTGAATCTCTTCATGCTTATCAATAGGCTTCACAAGAATAGACATAATACCTGCTTTGTTAGCTCCCCATACATCTGTAAAAAGCTGGTCACCAACAAAAAATGTGTTGTCTTTATCAGTACCCATAATCTCCATAGCCTTAATATAATTAACGGGTGATGGCTTTCCTGCCTTGCTTACATATCTTGAACCACAGGCGTCTGCAAGCGGCTTGACCCTGTACTCCTTATTATTAGATATGATACATGTCTCAAAGCCAATAGTCCTTAATCTGTCAAACAAATCACTGCAACGCTTTGTAACAGGTGCTCCATGCTCAACAAGTGTGTTATCAATATCGAACACAATCCCTCTGTAGCCCTTGTCATAAAGTCCCTGATAATCAATGTCATAAGCTGAATCAATATATATATCAGGATAGAATCTCTTAAACATAACTTAAATGCTGCCTTTCTTTAATCTGCTTCTGATATATTACTTAAGAATCTTCTTAATCTCTTCCATAAATGAATCAACATCCTTAAACTCTCTGTACACAGAAGCAAATCTTACATAAGCAACCTCATCAACGTTCTTGAGCTTGCTCATAACGATTTCACCGATAGTCTTGGTAGAAATCTCTTTCTCGCCGATATTAAATATCTGTGTCTCTATCTCATCAACCATATTGTTAATCTGTGAGATAGAAACAGGTCTTTTATGGCATGATCTTACTATACCGGCTGTTATCTTCTCTCTGTCATAAGGTTCTCTGTTATTATCTTTCTTAATAACAATAAGTGGCATAGACTCAATCTTCTCATATGTAGTAAATCTCTTACCACATTCATCACACTGACGCCTTCTTCTTATTGAACTGTCATCAGTTGGTCTTGAATCAATTACCTTAGTGTTATCTTTACCACAAAACGGACACTTCACGCTATCTACCTCCGAATTAAATATATAAATTAATTATGAATAAGCCCGGCCAAAATGTCAATCCTTTTAATGTTGATAAGCTCAAAATGATAAACCAGAAAACAAATGTATTATTCAAGGAGGGATTATGGCTGGATACAAAGTTGAAATATGCGGAGTCAATACAAGTGACCTTCCTCTTCTTAAACCGGCTCAGTCAAAAGAGCTGCTTTCAAAGATAAAATCAGGAGATACACAAGCAAGAGAAACATTTATAAAAGGGAACTTAAGACTTGTATTAAGCATCGTCCAGCGTTTCAACCAGAGTGGCGAGAATCTTGATGACCTTTTCCAGATAGGCTGCATAGGCATGATAAAAGCAATTGATAACTTTGATATGTCTTTAAATGTGCAATTCTCAACATATGCTGTTCCTATGATAATCGGAGAAATCAAACGTTTTCTGCGTGATAACAGTACAATACGGGTAAGCCGTTCATTGAAAGATACCGCTTACAAGGCAATAACAACCCGTGAAAATCTTATGAAGAAGAATCTGAAAGAGCCTTCAATTACAGAAATAGCTGAAGAAATCGGCATATCCAAAGCAGATATAGTCATTGCTCTTGAAGCCGTGACACCTTCAATTTCACTGTATGAGCCAGTGTTTAACGACGGCGGTGATACACTCTATGTAATAGACCAGGTTAAAGATAAGAAAAACACAGAAGACCGCTGGGTCCGTAATATTGCACTTAAAGAAGCAATCAACCGTCTCTCCCCAAGAGAACGCCAGATAATAACACTTCGTTTCTTTGACTGCCGCACCCAGACAGAGGTTGCCAAAGACTTAGGAATATCACAGGCCCAGGTAAGCCGTCTGGAAAAATGTGCCCTTCGCGATATGAAAAGACACCTTTGTTAATCAGTGCAATATAATAATATAAGCACATAATAAGGTGTTCCTATGCGTCTATGTGAACTTAAAGGAAAAACAGTTATCAATGATACCGACTGCTGCATATTAGGATTCGTTATTGATATTGACTTTGACCCCGCATCCGGATGTATACTTGCAATTATTGTTCCAGGCCCGGCAAGATTATGTGGTTTTCTTGGCAGAGATTATGAATATATTATTCCATTCAAATGTATCCGCACAATCGGTCCTGATATCATACTTGTAAGTATATGTCCTGATAAGGTTAAGCAAAAATGTATCTGACCAGTATTGAAAAACCATGCCTCATGCTATAAAATAGTAATATATATATGTTTTACGGAGGCGGATAATCATGGATAAGAAATATGTAGCTTATGTCGGCAGCTATACACACGAAAGCAGTAAAGGAATCCATATATATGACTGTGATGTAGCTAAAGGAAGAATAACAGAACGTGGAGAGGTTGCAATTGATAATCCTTCTTTCATTACATTTTCACCTGATAAGAACTTCTTATACGCTATATGCGACCAGGGTGTTTCAGCATATGCAATATTAGCTGATGGCAATATTGAACTTATGAACGTAGCATCAATCAACGGAATGCGCGGATGTCATATATGTGTTACAAGTGATAACAGATTCCTTGTAGTATCTGGTTACCACGATGGCAAGATAACAGTTATGCATATCAATGCAGACGGCTCTGTTGGATTTATTGCAGATGAAATATTCCACAAGGGAATCGGCAGTGTTGCCGAAAGAAATTTTCGTCCACATATAAGCTGGAGTGCATTCACACCAGATGAGGAGCTCTTATGTGTATGTGATCCCGGAATCGACCAGATAAAGCTTTATGAATTCAACCATGTAACAGGCAAGTTAAAGTTATATGATATAATCCGTTCACAACAGGAATCTGCACCACGACAGATAGAATTCAGCCGTGACGGAAAGTATGCCTATGTTGTATGTGAGATGAAGAATTATATCAACGTGTACTCATATGATAAGAACTCAGACAGGAACCGTTTCGAACTTGTACAGAATATATTCACTGTAAGACGCGACCACAAGACTAACAGTGCTGCAGCTAATATAATATTTGACAGTACAGGAAAGCATCTGCTCTGCTCTAATGCAGGTGATAACACAGTTACAATATATAACGTTGACACTAAGACAGGAAAGCTTTCAAGTCTCAACTCTCTTCCAATCAGTGGAGACTATCCTAAATACATAACGCTTTTCCCTGATGATAAGCACATAATGTCTATGAACAACGAAGGTAATTCTATAACAATATTTACTGTAAAGTATGACAGAGGTCTTATCATAATGAATGGTCCAGAGCTTAAGATTTCAAGGCCTAATAACATGATAATTAAAGAACTTAATTAAAAATGTGCATTATGACACATATTAAGAATGGCTGCCGTTTAATAACGACAGCCATTAATTTTTATGAATATTTCTCTTCGCAGTACTTACATCTGTAAACCTGCTTTTCCTCATCAGCAAGTACGAACACCTGCTTTAATCCCTGCTCAATAGATGTGATACATCTTGGATTCTTACATTTGATAATATTAGTAACCTGCTTTGGAAGAGATAGTCTCTTCTTGTCTACTATTTCACCATTCTTAATAATATTGACAGTAATATTATGGTCAACGAATCCTAAAACATCAAGATCAACAAGATCAAGACCACCTTCAATCTTAATAATGTCTTTCTTTCCCATCTTACCACTTCTTGCATTCTTAATAATAGCAACCTGACAGTCAAGCTTATCAAGTCCTAAGTAATTGTATATCATCATGGCCTTTCCTGCTTCAATATGGTCAAGAACAAAGCCTTCATTAAGTTCGCCTACATTTAACATAATTTTTCCTCCTTATGCATCCAGTGAATCAAGTACATGAGCTAATGATGGATTAACCGCTGTATCAAGTCCAAGTAAAGTAAGTATAAGTGCCATTCTTACATATACACCAAACTGAACCTGCTTGAAATAAGCAGCTCTGTCATCATTGTCAACATCAACAGATATTTCATTAACTCTTGGAAGCGGATGAAGAACATACATATCAGGCTTTCCAAGTGCCATCTTATCTTCATCAAGTATATAGAAGTCTTTCATTCTTAAATATTCATCTTCACTGAAGAATCTTTCTCTCTGTACTCTTGTCATATAGAGAATATCAAGTTCTGGCATAGCCTGTTCAAGATTCTCAACTTCTACGAAATCGCAGTTATTAGCCTTAAGCACATCATCCCTGATATAATCAGGAATTCTTAACTCCTTAGGCGATATAAGGACAAACTTTACATTCTTATATCTAACTAATGAACTTATAAGTGAGTGAACTGTTCTTCCGAACTTAAGGTCACCACATAAACCGATAGTAAAGTTATCAAGTGAACCACGAAGCTCCCTTATTGTCATAAGATCAGTAAGTGTCTGTGTAGGATGCTGATGTCCACCATCACCTGCATTAATAATAGGGATGTGTGAATACTCGGAAGCTACCATCGGAGCACCTTCCTTTGGATGACGCATTGCACATATATCTGCATAACAAGAGATAACTCTTATAGTATCTGCAACACTTTCACCCTTTGACGCTGAGCTTGAAGAAGCCTCAGAAAAGCCTAATACCTGACCTCCAAGATTAATCATGGCAGCCTCGAAGCTTAATCTTGTTCTAGTACTTGGCTCATAGAACAATGTGGCTATCTTCTTACCATCACATACATGACCATACTTTGATGGATCCTTTGAAATATCTCTTGCAAGGTCTAATAATCTTGCCAGTTCATCAACGCTTAAATCAAGCGGACTAAGTAAATGTCTCATAATAGAAAAGCCTCCGTGTGTATATTTGATTAAAATAATTACTCTGTTCTGCTGTATTTCTCTGACTGAACCTTAATAAGTTCTGCATCATTAAAATAATCAATCTTCATAGCAGCCTTGACATCATTAAGAGTGTCCTGTGCAACAGCATAAGCCGCTTCTGTACCTCTCTTAAGGATATTATATACTTCTGGAATATCCTTTTCATATTCATGTCTTCTTGCTCTGATTGGTTCAAGTTCCTTGTTGATAACATTAAGGAGGAACTTCTTAACCTTAACATCTCCAAGACCACCTCTTCTGTAATGATCCTTTAATTCATCAAGATTCTTATAATCAGGAAGGAATTCAGCAAAATCCTCATCACTGCTAAAAGCATCAAGGTAAGTAAATACTGTGTTACCCTCAACCTGTCCAGGATCAGATACCTGAATATGGTTAGGGTCTGTGTACATACGCATAACCTTCTTCTTAACTTCCTCTGGAGTGTCAGATAAGTAGATACAGTTTCCTAATGACTTGCTCATCTTAGCCTTACCATCAGTACCAGGAAGTCTTAAACATGCCTTATTATCTGGAAGAAGAATCTCAGGTTCAACAAGAGCCTCTCCGTATACAGAGTTAAACTTTCTTACAATCTCACGGCACTGCTCAATCATAGGCTCCTGATCTTCTCCTACAGGAACTGTAGTAGCCTTAAATGCAGTAATATCCGCAGCCTGGCTTATTGGGTAACAGAAAAATCCTACCGGAATACTTGCCTCGAAATTACGCATCTGGATCTCAGATTTAACTGTAGGGTTTCTCTGAAGTCTTGAAACTGTAACGAGGTTCATATAATAAAATGTAAGCTCTGTAAGCTGTGGAATCTGTGACTGAATAAATATATTAGACTTAACTGGATCAATACCAACTGAAAGATAATCGAGTGCAACCTCGATAATGTTCTGTCTTACTTTCTCCGGATTATCAGCATTATCTGTTAATGCCTGTGCATCCGCAATCATAATAAAAATCTTCTCGAATTCACCTGAATTCTGTAATTCAACTCTGCGCTTTAAAGATCCAACATAATGACCTAAGTGAAGTCTACCTGTTGGTCTGTCACCTGTTAATATAATCTTAGACATAGACCATCCTTCTTTCATCCCAAAATTGTAAAAATTATATCATACTTTTACGCAAATGGCAAAAAAGTTTAATATAAATTGGCAGAATTACTGCAATTCCTGCAAGGAACGTAAGCCCCTCATTCCAGCACACTGCATCAAAGCCAAAATGTGGTATCAGAAGTACAGCAACAGCTGCCCTTCCAGCCATCTCAGCAAGTCCTGAGAGGATAGAATATTTGCCATAGCCCATACCCTGAACTGAATACCTTGCAGTAAATAAAAGTGCCAGTTCTGCATTAAACACACTTATGTATCTTATAAACTTCACAGTGTAACCGACAACAACTGTATCAGCTGCATTAACAAATATAAGTGCCATATATCTGCCGGTAAAGAAACATACTATCATCGTGATTACAGAATAGATAAGACCAATCTCTAAAGTTCTCTTAAATCCTTCACTGATACGGTCAAATCTCTTAGCTCCGAAATTCTGTCCAACGAATGATGAAAGAGCTGTTCCCAACGCATTTAACGGACACAGAATCAGATTCTTAATCTTATATCCGGATGTAAATCCGGCAATTGCGTCTTCTCCAAGTGCATTTACATAAAATTGCAGAATAATTGCGCCAATTGCAGTAATAGAATATTGCAGTCCCATTGGCATGCACATTTTAATAATGTTCTTCATGTAATACGGATGGAACTTTCTTTCATCTGCATTAACTGGAAATAACAGTTTGTACTTCTTAAAGATATATACAGCACTAAGAACACCTGCAATTCCCTGTGAAAATATAGTAGCAATTGCAGCTCCGGCAACTCCCCACTTCACAACAACAACCAGAAACAAATCAAGAAATATATTAATAACAGTTGATACTGCCATAAATATAGTTGATTTTTTACTGTCGCCAAAGGCCATAAGAAGTCCGAAACAGAAGTTATACAGAACCGTCAACGGAAGTCCTAAGAATATAATAACAAGATACACATGTGCATCCTTAAATATATTTTCAGGTGTCTTTAACCACGTTAAAAAGAGTCCACTCATAGACGCTGTGACTGCTGTCATAATGACAGCAATCGCAAGTGCAAAGTAGACTCCGTTAATAAAATATTTTCTTAAATCAGTATTCTTTCCTGCGCCAAATGCCTGTGAAACAGGAACACTTATTCCTATACATGAACCTATACAGAAATAACATACAATATATGTAAGAGAAGAAGTTGCACCAACTGCTGCCAGTGCCTTAGAGCTTAAGAACTGTCCAACAATTGCTGCATCTGCAATATTATAAAGCTGTTGCAGAAGCTGACCCAAAAGCACCGGTCCTGCAAATGATAATAAAATCCTTGTTATTGGTCCATTAGTCATCTTTGCATTGTCAAGCGTCTCTGTACTGCTCATAAGCTTCTTCGTCTCCTGTAAATAATTAAGCTATATTCCAGACTTCTTATTGTGTCTTATTCTGGCAATAACTCTTGAAATTCCCATAATAATAAGAGTTCCTATAACAGCCCCGCAGCCATCAATAAGCACATCTGTTACTCTTCCACTTCTTCCCGGCACAAAGAGCTGATGAAATTCATCTGTCGCCGCATATAATATTGCTATAAATGCTGATATAGCAACATATCTTATATTAATTACTACTGCTGTAACCACACCTAATACAAGTCCTGCAAGCAGTGCATACTCCATTGCATGTGCGGTCTTTCTTACCGGATAGTCAATTGTCTGTGCCATATGAATCTGCTGTTCCTCACTCATATTATCAAATCCCGGAATAAAAATATGACACACAGCCATTCCAGCCTTAATACTCTGGTTTTCTGATTCTTCTCCCGGTCTTGCCGAAAAAGAAAATATAACAACCATCCATGTAACCGCAAGTATTGCAAATATAATTCTACGGATATTATAATCTCCTAATCTAGCCATATATGATTAATCTCTGTATCCATGAGGATTATGACTCTGCCAGTTCCATACATCCCTGCACATATCCTCTAATGATTTCTTAGCAGTCCATCCTAATATATCATGTGCCTTAGATGCATCTGCCCATGAGTCTGGAATATCTCCAGGACGTCTGTCTCCAATCTTATAATTAACCTTAACCCCTGTAGCATTCTGGAATGCATTAACGATTTCAAGAACACTGTATGGAGTTCCTGTTCCAAGATTAAATATCTCAACCCCTTTGTGATTATCCGCATATTCAACAGCCTTAAGATGACCACATGCAAGGTCAACAACATGGATGTAGTCTCTTCTACATGTTCCATCAGGAGTTGGATAATCTCCCCCGAATATAGTAAGCTGCTCTCTTACGCCTGCAGCAACCTGTGATACATATGGCATAAGATTGTTAGGAATTCCCTGTGGATCTTCACCAATCTTTCCAGATTCATGTGCTCCGATAGGATTGAAATATCTGAGTAATATAACCGTAAGCTCAGGATCAGCCTGTGCACAGTCTGTAAGAATCTGCTCCATCATTGACTTAGTCCATCCGTATGGATTAGTACAGTCACCCTTATGCATTGTCTCATTATATGGTGGCTTCTGGTCTCCATATACAGTTGCTGAAGATGAGAATACAATCTTAGTAACTCCTGCTTCCTTCATACACTCAATAAGAGTAAGTGTTGTATCAATATTATTGCGGTAATACTTAGCTGGCAATCTTGTTGACTCACCTACAGCCTTAAGTCCTGCAAAATGTATAACGCAGTCTATATGATTTTCTGCAAAAATCTTCTGCATAGCTTCTTTATCTTTAACATCTGCTTCATAAGAAACTACCTTCTTGCCAGTAATCTCTTCAACTCTCTTTATCGATTCCGGACAACTGTTACTATAATCATCAACAATAACAACTTCATGTCCTGCATTAAGTAATTCAACTGCTGTATGTGAGCCAATATATCCTGCTCCACCTGCTAATAAAACAACCATTACATCCTCCTTGGTCTGAATACATAATCGAATTTCATTCCAAATACTACCACAGTATTAGTCATATATCAACCATTATCAATCTTTTCTGCCGATAAACGACTCATATAATCTGTAGTCACTATTCACAATCAGTTCATCTGGAAATGCTGTATCTTCAATAACTTTATATGCCCTGTCAAAATCACATATGCTCTCTTTAATATGTGCATCACTTCCTATAGAAATACTGACGCCTAACTCCTTGCACAGATTAAGCATATGCACATCATTCTCGTAAGCTCCCTGTCTTGGTCCTGACGGATTAAGAGAAGTATTATTAAGTTCAAGAAGCACATGCTTCTCATTAGCTGCTCTCACAAGACGCTCATAATCTACAGGGTATCTTGAATCATCAGGATGCCCTATAATATTGACATATGGATTGTCCATCGCCTTAATTAAAGCATTGGTATTCTGTTCAATACTTCCCGGCTTGATACATGGAATATGAAGACTTGCTATAACAACATCACAGCCTTTGAGCCCGTATTCCTTAAGATCAATATTACCATCATAATCCATGATATTGACCTCACAACCCATATATATCTTCACTCCACATTTCTGTCTTGGAATAATTCCCATGTTAGAAAAATATAATATGCCTGCACTTCCCGGCATCTTAGGTGCATGGTCTGTTATTGCAAGATGAGTAACTCCGATGCCTGCCGCATACGCCGCCATCTCATCTATAGTATTATACGCATGTCCGCTTACCAGTGTATGAGTATGTGTATCAATTGAATATTTCATAAATTCATCTTCCTTATATTACTGGTATTATCCATACTGACTAAAATTCAATATCAACTGTACCGTTAGCGTGCTTAATATAATCAAAAAGCTTAGGTGCTGTAAGAAGTGTAAGTGGATCTTTCTCTGTATCATCCTCTTCAAATATCTTAACAACCTCATCGATTTCTGAGTTAGAAAGAGAATTAATATACTCTCTCATCTCTACTATTGTCATATTAAATAATTCTTCTTTACTCTTCATAACCTGATGTCTCCTTAATTAACTCTTCTAATCAATTCTTTTTCTAACTTATTACTCGGTGCGTCCTGTATAGATTACCTTACCGGTGTTCCATAACTCTGCTGTTCTTCTTGCAGCCTCAAGTCTTTCATCATCGTTCTTAAACTCAAAAGTTGCTGACTGACATCCACAATCCAGACATGTTACATAATAACCATGGTCCTCTTCTTCAAGTATAGATGGTCCGAAGCATCTCGGACAATCCTGTAAATCAATCATCTCGTAAATCTCCATGTTATACGTCCTCTCTTAATGTTTTATATATTGGAAAATTAATGTGTTTTCTGGCAACATGGATGATTATATCACATTTGAGGGGATGATTGTTAACTTGATTTGTTTTTATTTAATTATTCGCACTTGCTTTATTACCATTTAAATTTTCATTACCTTTTTGTTTTTTATCAGTTTCACCATCATTGATTAATTCAATAGCATTTTCATATTTATTTATCTCTTCAATTTTAAAAAAGCCATATTAGGCATATCATATTGTTTTGTAAGATTGTTATAGTTAAAGGGGTTGTTTTGTTCAACAACATTAAATATAGCAAATTGCGGGTAGCCAATAAGCTTGCAATTGAGCTTAATATCCTCTTCTGTTCTGTCTTCTAATTTAATTTTTCGTAAACGATCACTTTGAGCAAAAAATTCTGATTCCATACGACGTACTTCAGAATAATTAGGCAAAACCTTTTCGATAGCACTATATATCTTTGACTGAGTATCATCATCAATTATCTTAGTCAAATCAGACGAATATGGTTCTTTGTTTAATATTAGATAATGTGGCACACCGTATTTGACTCCATTACGGCATTCGACAACAAATATACTAGTTGCATCCTCCGGCTTACATGATATTTCATCCAAAAAAACATAATCTTTGGGAGAAAAAAGAACTCCGTTTTTAACAAACGTCTTATTGTATTTTTCAGAAATAATCCTCTCTAAGTACTTTTCACTTTGATATCCCCAAAAAATACTCATAGTTTCCCAATTGCGCATTTCCTTCATGAGTTTAGTAAATTCGAAAGAATGTCTATCCGTTGTTTTTAAATACTCATATGTTTCATCATATTTTTGTCTACAAAAATTCATTAAATCATACTCAACATCTTCCGTGTTTAAAAGAAAAGTTTCAATAAGTATATTAACGATGTCTGCTTTCGATAAGTTCTTTAAAGCAGCACTTTTTTCAAGAATATCATAGTTGTCTGGATAAAAGTCAATTGAAGTCTTTTTATGTTTCATAATTAATCCCTCCCTTGTTTACATTATATACTATATGTTGTTTTGTGTAAATAACCCTTTTGGGTTATTTGCATAAAAAGTTATTTTCTTACATTATGTGATTAGAAGCCTCCCCCAACATTTCCTATCACGGAAAGACTTTATATTGTAACTGCATATCTTAGCATTACTGTAAACCTTGTGATTCTTCCAAAAAGAAAGAAATCATTTAAGATGATTAATTCTTGTGATTTCCATTAATTAAAAACATTATATATTCCGTATCTATGTGATACTATAACATTCTTATCCGTTGAAGTTGAACATTTAAATACTCTCTCTGGAGCACCAAACACCTGATTATTTTTAATTTCTTCACATTTTCTCAATATTTTTTCGTTGTTTCATTATAAGCCTAGCTCTCAATCGCTAGCTTTTCATTTTCGACAGCTAACCTCTGAAGTTTTACTTGGCTTTCTACTACTATATGATCATCAAACATTCTTATCTTAGTTTCAAATACTTACTTTAATATTTCAATTTGGAACTGTTAATGTTACAATTTATATAAATATACAATTTGTATTTCATATTTTCATGCATAATACAACACTCATTACGCACGAGATAAGCTGGATTAACAAGGAGGATTTATTATGGATAACTGTGAATATTTGTATCATTATACTAATATAGAAACTCTAGCTCTAATATTAAAGAACCGAACGATACGCTTTAATTCACTTGATAAAATGGACGATTTACAAGAACAACAAACCGCCGACATAGAAAATATCGGACAATTTTGTTATATAAGCTCCTGGACAGAAGACGATACAGAAAGTATTCCAATGTGGAATATGTATGCATCTTTAGATTTAGGAGTACGAATTAAACTTTGCAAAAATCCATTTAAAATATATAACATTACTGCGGAAGATTTATCAAAAGTAATCAATGCTCCTGTAACTGATGAATCAAATGGAAACCCTATCCAAAGTATAATTCCTATTACCGAAATGTTTGCCAAAGGATTTATTATTTTTCCGACGATAACTAAAGATTTATTGTTTAAAGTACAATATACTAATGACAGGGAAAAATTGTACCCTCATCTACTTAATGAAGATGACAAAAGATTTTCCATTACATTAGGAGAACTGGGAAAGTTTAAAAATTTGCATTGGAGATTTCAAAATGAATGGCGTTACATACTTACAATTCTTCCTCTTAATTTAAATCAATCGGTCGAAAACACTTTTAACGACTTCCAACTTATAGCAAATAAAATGCGATTAGGTCTAGAAAAACAACCATTCGCATACTATGACATGCACTTATCTGATGAAGCTTTTAATAAAATGGAGATTACACTAAGTCCTCGTATAAGTAGCGGAAGCAAAGTTATTGTTGAAAGTCTTATTGAAAAATATAACCCTTCAGCTACGGTGTCTGAGAGCCACCTAGTTGGATTAATTTAGTCGCTCATACTAATAATTTTTTGTGCTTTACAAAATTATTGCAATCAGAAAGAATAAGCCAAGAAACGCTGCAATTCGGCATTTCTTGGCTCATATACATTATTCAAACTTAATATAATATTTTCCTGTTTTTTTTCACATGTTATGTATTATACACCTTTAAAAGATTCATCAGATCATTAATCTCCTCGGCAATCTGCTTACCATTATCAGTATCCTTTACGAACACGCGCTGCTTTTCCACATAGACAACCTGCGACTCAGATTCAATATCTCTGTTGCTATTAATTGCCATGTTAATACTCATAAATGGATGATGCTCTTTAATCTTCATTCCATGAGAATTATAGATAAGTGTATATCCGGCTATTCCTGTAGCGTCATGATATCCTTCGCAGAAACCGCCGTCTATAACAATCAGTTTTCCATTAGCCCTGACTGGATGCTGCCCTTCCTTCGTTCTGACAGGAGTATGACCATTAATAATATGTGCATTCTCGTTGTAGAGATTAAACTCCCTTAAAATCATCTTGCAGATTCTCTCATGTTCATACTGGGCATAGTAATGATTCTTGTCTTCTTTAATCGCATTATTATAGTCAGCATTTTTCTCCTTGTCAAGGAATGTTCTTTCAAATGTTTTAATACACCTTCCCGTTACCGGCGATAATATATTGCTCCATAAAAACCACATAAAATCCACTGCGTCCGAATCACCAGTTCTTGCCTGTCTCACCATCGACTCGCAATAGTCAAGATACTCACGACCTGTGTACGACTTGCCATCCACAACAATTCCGTCAAACACCCCTTGTTCATCAAGTGGCACACAGCCATGGAACAGAAGATTTCCATTATGAATCTTATAAATGTTTCCTTTGTCATATAGAAAATTAATATGCCTCTCAAGCACTGTGCTGTTGATAAAATCTGCTCTGAATCTTCCCATCAGGAACATTTCTTCCATAGTCAGCTCATAAGGATTATTCATGTCAATTGTTGGGAACTCAGTAGTGTTAAGAAAATATTCTTTATCACCAATTCTTACAATGCCCTTATCCAGATCCATCTTGTCTAACAGAAGTCTTCCTTCCATTCTATATTCTGGATGCCTCTTAATAAGCTGCCCCTCTAGCTTGAATAAAATTACAGAAATAGCCTTATATACTGCATCATCAACATTTTTATCTGAATACGTCTTAACTGCAAACTGCAGAAGGAACCTAAGACTTATTCCATAGCCATTCTCAAGTATCGACATAGTCTTGTATTTAATATTATTTCTGACGACAAGTGCCATGCACACCGGATTGCCGCAAAATGCTCCCATCCACAATATGTCATGATTACCCCACTGTATATCAACACTGTGATGCTCCATCAACAGATCCAATATCTTATCCGCATGCGGTCCTCTGTCATATATATCGCCCAGTATATGAAGATGATCCACAGCCAGTCTCTTAATCAGGTCAGTCAGCGCAATAAGAAACTCGTCTCCATTGTGAAGACTGAGAATAGTCTCCATAATCTGTCTATGGTACACACTTCTGTTATCATCCTCATCCTTCTGCGCATGTATAAGCTCATCAATAACATATGCAAAATCCACTGGCATTGCTTTTCGCACCTTGGATCTTGTGTATTTAGACGACAGCAGCTTTGCAATCTGAATCAGCTGGCCAAGTACATTTCTGTACCATTCATCATTAACCTTATTCTCATCCATAAGCTTTGACAGCTTCTCTCTCGGATAATATATCAGAGTGCACAGCTCCTGCTGCTCGAATACAGTAAGCTCATCTCCATACAGCATCGCTACCTTCTCTTTAATTACCCCGGAACAATTATTAATTATATGGTAAAATGCATCATATTCCCCATGAAGGTCACTCATAAAATGCTCTGTTCCCTTCGGCAGATTCATAATTGCATTCAGATTAATAAGTTCGCGGTAAACTGACTGCTTTGTGGGATATTTTTCTTTTAAAAGCTTTAGGTATTTATCGTATTCTTTCATGGGGCCTCCTTTTTCTCTCATGCATCATCACTATCGTTTTTCCATTATACATCTACTTGGATTCGTTCTGTGTTTAACTGCTGATATATTTCCACCAGAACACTAATTCTTGTTCCTTTGCTTATTTCGAAATCTTAAAGAAACAATCCACCCTAGATACATATGCTCTTTTTTTAAGTTTGAAAGCAATTCATCATATGAATTAAGTTGTGAAACAATATCATCTATATAATCCCCAAAATTGATAATTCTTATCGATGCTGATGCTTTTATTATACTATCATTGTTATATTTTACATTTTCTATATTTCCAGGCTCGTTTTCTTTCAAACTTTTCACAGTTTCTTTTATTGAAGCATGTAATATATCTTGTAATAATTTTTTTGTTTTTTCATCCACTAAATTATACATCAATAAATTATTAATATGCTCATCTATTATTTCAAAATCATTTATAAGTGCTTCAAATATTGTCATTTCTTTCATGTTCTTATCTTGTCTTGATCCAGTATGGAAAATATCTGTACTATTTAAATAATTTCTAACTTTTCCTTCTGAATAATTACTTAAATTTTCATATAAATCTTTTTGACTTAATAATACAATTACGTCATTCATTCTGTTTTCAATTCTACTAATTTCAGTATATGCTGCATCTCTGCATTTTCTTAATCTTGCTTTATTCATAAAAACTATTTGAACCAAATAAAAAATATAAGCAGCAATAATACTCTGTGTTATTCCAGAAATAACCGAATTATTACTAATGACACAATATATTCCAGAAATAACGGCTAATATTGTCAATATCAAAAACTCCATTTATTTCCCCTTTGTACATTCATTATATTTTAAAGTTAATTTATACTATCTTCTTACAGGTTATTCTCAACTATTAAATTATATAAAAACTCTTTTCGAGATTTAACTCTTCAACTATATCATTATTTGCTTTCTTAAATTCTGATTTATTATTTTCATAATCTGTAATCTTCATTTGAAGCCAAAACTCAGGAGAGACTCTGATTCCTGTTACATCACATTTTATCTGTGTCGCTAATAATATATACATTGACATTACCCTATATTTATTATAGATTCCTTTATTGGTCAAAGTATAATTTTCTTTTTGCATACTTGCTGCAATTTTAATTGCGTTCTCTGAACCATATGCATATATTGTATCCATTAATGAAACAAAATCTTTCAAGTAATTACCCTTACCTCTGGAATTAATAATACTATCCATTAATTCTAATATTTTATATGGAATAGATGACATTTTTTCAATATGTATACTCGTCTTTTCTTTTTCTAATTCTTCTTTAAAATTTCTTTTCATTGATTTATATGTAACAACAAAACCAATAATAGATATTATGCTTGTTACTACTGACGTTATAATAACACCCACTAATTCTTCACTCATGTTTTTAGTCCTTTCGCTTGATTTTTATAAACTTACCTATTTTTCTCTTTTTACTATTTCTTGACTGATCTTTTTTAATAGATGATTCCAAATTTTCTTTACACGATTTTTCTAATTTCAAAATTTTCTCATTCAGTATTGTTAATTCATAATTTTCTATCATTTTTTCATATGATCCATTATTACATTTTAACGAATAATGTGCAAAAATACATTCACCTATGATCACTATAAGTATAATAAGTGATATTATACCAACAACTACATTATTATCCTCATCCAAATATGATATGGTCATTGAAGTTGTTAATGAAATTCCAAAAGAAAAAAAGATATTAAAATATTCTGAGTAAAAAGCACCCCTTTTTTCCAAATAATCTTTTCTTGCAAATAATAATTCAATATTTTTATTTTTTATTATATCATTCAAACCATATTCATATATAGAATTTATCTCTTGCAATTTTTCAACATAATAATTATTATCTTTAGGATATCTGTTATTATATAAATCTATTCTGTCAAATGGTTCATAATTAAATTGTCTTATATTATTAATACCAATTTTCGCTTTTTTATATAAATAACACATATAACTACTGAAAAATTAATATAAATTGCAATAGAGATACTTATTATAATCTTATTAAAATCTGTTTTTATTCCTGTTTTTTTGCAAATCAAAACAACTAATAAAAAATGAAATTTAAGAAATATACTCTCCAAAAAATATTTTGTTTATATTTTTTCATAAAACCACCTTTCTAAAAATAAAGCAAGATTAATTACATAACACAACATACATCTTGAAATTTAGTATAAACGATAATGTATATTCTTGTCGATTAATCTCTACTATTATTAAAAATCCCTGACATAATATTTTATTTATTATCAGCCTTTATTTTAAGCAGCGATTCTCTCCAGTCTTCTGGAAATCCCATGTATGATAATAATTGCTTCTCCTCGATTACTCTCATTCTAGGGCGAAATATATTAAGGGCATTACTAATTTCTTTTAAGAATTTTTTAAAATCCATATCAGACAATAACGTTTTCATAGCCAATACTGCCGCAAACAAATCTCTCTTTCCATATACATACTCATTCTTTGACTGTGACGTTCTAGGAATATTCAACTCAGCATGAATAGGTAAATCTGTTAATGGCTTTTTGGTTCTATAACAATATAGTCTGTTATTATGTGCACAGAAGTTTCTTATAGGAGTGATATACATTAAAATATTTTCAAGTTCATTATCCTGTATTTTAAATATCTTAGATATCTCCTGTCTTTCTTTTTGATTCATAACTTTATAAAAATTACTAATTGTTCCTAATGTTAATATGCTATTAAGAACCCATAACGGAATATATCCATGTTCTTTTAAGTAATGTGATATGCATGGATCAGAAACTCGACTGCTTATCTGGCGCTGAATATCAGATATTAAATTAGTTATTAATTTATTAGAATCACGAAGATTTCTATTGAAATTAGTATATACTAAATAGTTTTCTTGCGGATGAGCCTGTGAAAAAGAATAAGCTATAAGATTTTTATATTCGTTTCAATCAAAAGTATATACTTAAAAAATCTTCTAAATTATCTACAAGAAATGGCATTTTATATCCATTAATCAAATTATAATAACCATAATGCTGAAGTGCCTTTTTCGCTTCACTTCTTTCAGCAGCAGTCAATATTTCAATTCCTCTGGAATTCAAAAGTGCTATCTGTTCATCATAAGTCTTGAATACCTTATCCATAGAATCCCTCCAAAATAAAAAAGACCCCGGGCCCGAAGGACACCGGAGTACGTTCCATAATAATATATTCAATACATCAAAAAGTATTCCCTTGATGTATTAGAATAATAACATTACTAACTTCCAATGTCAACATCGATAATACAAATTATCTATTGTTATTATATATCATTCTAATGCATCATTCAAGAACATTTGTTCTGTTTTTATATAAATTCTATTCAATTTATTTATCACCTTAAATCGGTAGTTTTTGATTATGTATTTTAACATTTATGTGTGTTTTTATATACTTAACTTATTTACATCGAGCTTCCGACGAGAGGATTTATTGTGCATATTGATAAGAGCAATGTCATATTCTCTTGTTGTAATTCCACTCATAGCCTCACATTTTAATTGAGATAATGGTACGGTTGATAATGCCTTAATAAATATTTTATTGTCTAAATCATTTCCATATACAAAAATTATAAGAGATATGGATTTAATCTTTTCACCATTAAATAATGCTCTATTGACATACTTGTGTTCTCCTTTCAAAAATATATTAACAGATTTATTTGATGAAAACTGTACGATTATGCAAAAATTTTAAAACGTTTCATATAAAAAACGAGCTAGCCAATGGCTATGCTCATTTTTTATAACTCATATTGCAAATTGATAAACTCGTTAACCTATCTTCTTATATTGAGCCAAAAATTTTTTCAAAGATTCCGGTGTATCAGCACACTGACTTAGTTGGAATAACGTATCTACATTTGGGTCAATTTTTACGCATTCTCTATGTTCTTGAAAATATAATTTATTCTTATTCTTTACTTTTAAATCATCAATCACCTTTTTTAAAAACCACAATTCAAATTTCCCTCTAAAATCATTTGATTGATTGCATTCTCTCATATGGCAGACTTCATCTGTCCACTCCATCTCATCTATTTCTATTGCTTGAGGAAATCTTTCATATAGAATTTTCTCATTTAAAATTTTTTTTATTTTTACTTCATCAATGGCTATCTTATCAAAAAATTCAGATATCTTAAAGTTTGATAATTCTACATTTCTTTTCCTGCAATTCATCTCTTTTCTTCGTTGACATTTTAGCCATGCATTTAATTTCGTTACACTTTGATGAAAGCAATCTTGTGAGCGTAAAAAATCCTCCATACACTTTTCATAATCTTCTTCACTCAGATTTATTCCAAACGCCCGTTTTAACACTCTTGCGAAAGCTGATTTACTTGTATAAAAATTTTCCACAGAATAACAGGGGGTCTCATATAATTCGTTATCATCTATATCGGTTGCAAAATAGTCTCTATCAATAAAATATGCTTTCTTCACATTTTCGTATCCCCCTTTTTCTTTTATCATACTTCTAACCTTAAGCACTTCATTCTTACCGCCGCAATCAAAAGCAATAATGTTAGCATATGATATTTCTGTGTATTCTTCTATTCTTGGCTCATAATATTTAATATCCTCGCCCTCATAAAAACAAAATAAATCTTGCCCAAATCTATCCTTGTTCTGAATAAATTTTGTAAAGACAACGACTGCTTTTGTTCTGGCTTCGCGCATCTCTTGTACATTCATATTTATTCTCCTTTGACTTCTGTAATACATCTTCCCATATCTTGTGCTAAATTATCATATTGATTTTCAAATATAAATGGAGAATGAGTAACTGCAATCAACATTTTACATTTTTGAGATTCCATAATATCCGGAAGGAAATGCTCCTGCCATTTAATCGACAGCGAAAGTTCCGGTTCATCGAATAGAATAATACATGGTTTTTCATCATCTAGATATAGCTTAGAAAAAATAGATAATACTTGCTTTTCACCAGATGATAAATTTTTTAAGTTTATAGGTTTTCTATAATTATCTCTATATATTTCAAGCGTCAAGTTGCTTTCATCATAAACATATTTTTTCCCATCCAAATATCCATTACAAACATCCTTAAATTTTTTCACCTTTTCATCATAAAAGCTTTGTTTTTCATAGCTTTCAATCAGGTTAACAATCAAATTTAATAAATGTTCATTGCTATCCTTGTAAATAGTCCCATCCGAAACAAGTTTTCTAATTTTTATTTTGTCAGATGTTTCAATTTCTTCTCCAATTCTTTCTAATGCTATATTCAATTTTTCTTCATCTATACTTTGTTTTCCATCATTAACAACCTTATTATCCAAATACTGTTTTAACAAGACTCCTGTCATCTTTGTAAAGCCAGTCATTGCTGCCTTACGAATTGTTTCTAGAATCATATTAATTCTGTTTTCAACATCAGACATGCCAAACTGAATCAATTTGTTTTTTAAACTATCCTTATCTACATCCAATCCCAATTTAGACAAATCTTCCTCAATACGCCTATACGTAGGAAAATACAGTACTTCTTCCTCAACTAACTCTTCTATTTTCTTTTTGAAAACGATTGCTTTTTTTTCATCTCCATATTCATCTGGTCTAGACAAAGCGAAAATGTACCGTTCTATCTCATCTCGCGCCATTCTCAATGGCATTCCATACACCTCACTTACCCTTATTGCATAATTTTTAATTTCCTCAAAAGAAAAATTTGCTTCCCGTGCAATGTCTCTTAGCTCCTCCTTTTCTTTTTCAGAAAAAATATTGCCTAAATTAGTATGACGCATTCTTCTATATCTAGGGGTATCATATACATTTTCTTCTAAATATCTTATTAAATCTTTTCTTTCAAGAATCAATTCTTTATTATTTTCAAACTTAATTTGTATCTTTTCAAATACAATATTATCTAATTTTTCTAACCTTCCACTCAGAACACCATATAAGCAATTCAGAATTGTAGTCTTTCCCATTCCATTTTCGCCAATAAAAATGTTCACATCTTCTTCCAAAAACAATTCTACATCATATTGATTAAACAATTTTCTTATTTTAAAATATTCGATTTTACTCATTTTCTTCACGCTCCTCAATCTCATTTAGAATATAATAGTTGCCTTTTAATTTTACACGTTTGACTGTTATTCCTTTGTCCATCATCTTCTTTATAATTTTAAGTATTCTTGAATCTTTTACTCCAGATAATTGCGATATTTATCCAGATTTATCCGTATTTTTTCCGTAACTTTTTCATTCTTGTTCTGATTACGCCAAAAAACTACAAAGCTAGATTTTAATTTTTAAATTCATGTCTAACCTAATCAAAGTATCGTCTCATTTTCTCTGGCAAATACTTCGTCAGTTCCTCTACTAACTCATACACCTTAGTCCTTGGTGCAATCTCAGTTGGCGTTTTCCTTGCTCCATCTTTCATAATCTTCTTTGCGTCTTAGAACTTGCCAATGGGCTAATATATGGTCCTGGTTCATATACGTCACGAGTTTTTCGTCCATCTTCCCACTCGTAATCCATCGCCCGATTTGTCATCAGCAAATCCCAATATGTCGCATTTGAATATGTTAACATTACCTGATTGCCGTATTTTTTCAAATCATCAAGACGTACAGTTCTGCTATTATATTTTAATGCATCAACATGAGCCTTAAGCAGCCAGTCAGATCTTTGGGCAATCTCATCTGGCAATTCATACACCTTCGTCGCATTAAAATGATTCATAATAATGTCAAATGGCTCATCCGATATCTTCTGCAAATGCTGTCGTAATCCTCAGATAATTTATTCGAATCCTCTTTCCAGCTTGACGCCTTATTGTAAATAAGCCGAGAAACCTCTGTGCATATATACAAAACAATAATCGAAACCACTAGAGATATATCAAATGTCGACCATCTATGTATCACAAATGCAATCACCAGCATTATCCATGCTGCAATAAACTGAATAAAATCTTTGTTACGCAAAAGTTTAAACGTAAACGCTCCAACTGTCCTAATCTTACGCCTGAATTTGAAGGATTTCACTACGGTGGGTTATGTAGCACTTACTTTATAAATGTTATTTTTCAACATTTTTGTCTGTATTTAATAAAAAAATGCAAAAAAGTTTAAATATCCTTCCTAATATCATATTCATCTATATTATTTTGGCGCTCAACTGCCCTATCTATGTATTTTTATGATAGTCTCTAATAAATGTTGACCATTTTACTGCTTCAATATAACTGCAAGTACCTGACCAAATCGTGTTCCCATTATCACAATTTTTCTTTGAACCATTTTTAATTCTATTAAATTTATTTTTCTTAATAATTGTAAATAACTCATTAGTATGATGTATAGTACATCCTTCCGTGCAGCAGTTCTTTTCCTCCAAATAATAAGAATACGAACCTCTCTCATCTGGCAAAACAACAGCTATCATAGCATTCGTATGACTTGCTACAGATTTTCCATTTTTATTCTTTCTAGTAGATTCTTTTAATGAATATGAAATTTCCCATGGAATCCATTGATTTCTTTCTTCTCTCCAATTCTCACGCATACCAGGTGAAATAAATACTACCGTAACAGAACTGTCATATATTCTAGTTTTTAATTTTTCCCAGATTGTTTCATCTGATAATTCACTTAAATCTTCTCCATCACTTTCCCCTTTATAAATGTCATCCTCATAATCTAACATTCCCTCAAATAAATCAACATAATCTCTAACAATAGAATTACTTTGATTGTCAAGATTTAGCACTTTACTATCATAATATTTATATGAAACAAATATTTTCTTTCCCATTTTATAACCGCCTCCGTATGCAATCGATTATTGTCACTAATGATTTTTTAATCTGTCTTTTCCTCCAATTTTAACAATATATAGCTAAGATCCTTTTCATATTCTTTAGCAATAATCTTTCGCTTATTAATGATTTTATAAATTATAGGTGCAATCCAATAATACATAATTATAAAAAGCGAAAAACTTGCCAATAGAATTATTATAAAATATGTAGCTGTAACAATATCAGATTTATTTGTTATGAAAGATACATAGCCAATAAATATTGGACAAATTAATGACGATCCAATATTGCTTCTTTTTATTTTTTCACCCTCATCCTGATAATACTTTTTACTTTGATCAATTAACCATATTATATCTTTTTCACTATTCATATTTAATTCATTAAGTCTATCTACATATTCATTTATATGATTTTTCTTATATTCTTCCATATAATTTACATTATTTTCTTTCCACCTTTTATTATCTATAATAATAATTATTATCATAGCCAAATATGTACATGCAATTACGACAATCTCAACTATCTGAAATATCAAGGTATTATTTAATTGATATAATATTGTTGTTACAATATCCAAAATACATACAAACAGCAAAATCATCAATTGTATAACCTGCCATTTGCTCAAGTCTTTTAATTTTCTTTTATCTTTGCTCAATATATTATATATGTAGTCTGATAAATAATACGAATACATTTTTATTTTTTGATTAGATTGCTAATCAAATTCTCCTTTCTATGTAATATATGTTTATAAAAAAGTCTTCTCAATTTATCCTAGTTGCATTTTTCTTATAGTAGACTTATCATTGTAATTTTTATACCCATCTATTTTAATTTCTGAAATATACATAATATTCTCTTCTTTCTAAGTATTTAATCACATATTATTTATAATATAAAATCAAAACTTATCAACAGTAATAAGTAAAAATTTCCAACATTACCCTCCCCCCTTTAACGCAGCTTACAGCTTTACAATCTTAGTAACAACTGATTGGGTATTAAAATATCTTCAATATAATAATTAAAACTATTAGAACTACTGCAATCAATGGATAAAACCACAACTCTGTTATTGAAAACATACATTTACAAAAACAGAGTCTTTTCATTTCGTCTACAGTTCCAACTACTTTGCTTGTATCCAAATTAAAATCAATTTGATTTTCATCTTTTGCAGCAACATTTTTATATAGCTGCTTATATTTACGCTCTTGTTGTAAATAGAATGAATCCAAAACCCAAAATCCCACAATTGGAATAAACGCAAGTAAAATAAATCTTTTATCAGACCCTTGTGCTGAAATAGTTCCAACAAGAGCAATTAATGTCATTGCCCAACCTTTTAACTGAAATGAATTTTTCGCCATACGCTCAATAATGTTCTCAATCATTTCAATATGCTTAATTTTCTTCTCTGGCATAATTATTCCCCTTTATATATTTTTTTCATAAGATAGAGTTGATCTAATACATCTAAGCCTATATGTTTACTTTGTTTTTTTGCACAAATAATATCTTCCATAGTTATTATTGTTAAATGAGTAATATCTGCATCATACTCTACTGAAAGTGCATTATGTTCAACATATTCGTTTAGTACAAACTCCATATTTTTTCTGCTCGGACAATTTTTCCTAAGATATTTCGACATCAGCAATTCACTATAAATCCATTCAGAATTAGTTGTTACACTACAAACATCTCTTGTTTTTAAAGAATTTGGTGTATCCAAAAAGATTAAGCATTCCGTACTATCCATCATTTTCATTAAAGCACCATTTAAAATCATATGAATATGCGCTGTAGATTTATTACGTTTCTCATAATCATACGTCTTAATTGAACCATCAGAGTTTATCTTTGACCCACAATATTTATTGTCTATTTGTCGTAAAAGATCATTAGCATACCCCCATACACAAGAATCAATAAATACCGTTAATCCAGCATTCTTTAAAAATCCTGCAAGTGCAATTGCATCCTTTTCATCTTTATGTGAATGTGATAAAAACACATCTGCTTTAAATGATGGAAACCAATCTTTTTCAATTTCTGATGCTTTCAATTCTCCATCTACCGAAAGATATTTGTTCAAAGACGCTTTTATTTCTCTTTTATATTCTTCATATACATTGATTCCTATTTCATAATATTGATTCCAATTATCTCCGGATAACTTATGCAAATTAATTTTAAAAGTGGCAAACATACAAGCACTCCTTTCTTTTTTATCTGAACCAATCATAGATTGTTATTTTTAATACTATTAAATATAAAATATATAATGCTTTGCAAGCTAATCTTTCTATTATATTTCTTACATTATGTAATATATATAATTCCACTATTATACAAACAGCACTTTAAGAGAGGCCTGATTGACCTCTCTACCATCAAATCTCCCAGTCCCCAAAGGGACTTCGTTTTACAACTTGAATTAATCCAACTTTATCCATAGCATATTGCTCCTTACCCTATGTAATCTTGAATTAATCCATACAATTATTTTCACTTTCCGACTTAACTAGATAATAACATATTATAATCTTCTTATCAATCAGTATTACAATTCAGAAGGCTCATTTCGGAACAACAAAAAACTCCGCCAGCAAAGCAAATGCCTTGCCAACGGAGATTAATATTTATATTTTCTCACACCTTAGCAACAATCGCCACGCCATCTCCCTCAATCTCCACAGTCCTATAACCTGCAGTTATGAAGAAGCTGTCGCCGGCTTTGTAGTTCTTAATGTTGTCATCACCCCTGCTAGTCCCCTTTACTTCTGTAAAGATTGCAGAAGTAAAAATGCTATGTCAACATTAATTTACCACTTTATTATATCCCCATCCCCTCCAGCAACAGAACCACAGAAGCCACCGCTGACGGTGTCATCTTATAATATTCTCCCGACTCCGAAATCGTAATTCCATGAGGCTCAAGCTTGGCATTATTAAGTTGCTCAATTGTAAGAAAAATGTATTGTGAGCCGTCTATTTTTGCATTCTTCTTGTCTTTTCGTATCTGCTTTTTCTGCACTGATGGTTCAAATTGTATATCTATATTATCAATATCTTCGAATTCCAATCTGTAATAGAATAAAAACTGTGGTTTTCCACCTTCAACAAGATCTCTGTAAAAAGCAAATATACATCCTTCTACGTCTGTTTTAGTAATCGTCATTTTTTCATTATTAATGCGTAAATATTTCAATTCCCTATTAATCGCATCAGCTACTGCCTGATACAATTTGTCTGTTATAAGAAATTCCTTTCTTTTATAATCAAATGATGGCTCTAGCTTAGCCGATACACTGGTTCCCAAAGTTCTTTTTCCAACAGATAAATGTCCACTTCTTTGAGTGAAAAGAATCCCATGCCCATTGAAATCAATAAAACCATTAAATCCTATGTGATTTGCCATCTTAGAACTTGCCAAAGGGCTAATGTATGGTCCTGGTTCATATACGTCACGGGTTTTTCGTCCATCTTCCCACTCGTAATCCATTGCCCGATTTGTCATCAGCAAATCCCAATAAGTCACATTTGAATATGTTAACATTACCTGATTGCCGCATTTTTTCAAATCATCAAGACATACAGTTCTGCTATTATATTTTAATGCATCAACATGAGCCTTAATCAGCCAGTCAGATCTTTTGACAATCTCATCTGGCAATTCATACACCTTCGTCGCATTAAAATGATTCATAATAGCTTGACGCTTTATTGTAAATAAGCCGAGAAACCTCTGTGCATATATACAAAACAATAATCGAAACCACTAGAGATATATCAAATGTCAACCATCTATGTATCACAAATGCAATCACCAGCATTATCAATGCTGCAATAAACTGAATAAAATCTTTGTTACGCAAAAGTTTAAACAACCAATTCTTCTTCATAATCATTTTCCCTCTTGTTTACATGTTACTATGTTATTAAACATTATTCAATATATTTAATTGTTGTTGATGATTTAGAAACTTTAGATGAGTTAAAATGTATATAATGCTTTATGTATCTTGTTTATAAAAATTCAATGGTGCCTGGCATCTTATATTCCTTGTACAAAAGACACATAGCAATGTGTTGGGGTGAGGGGAATATAATCAACCTTACTCAACCGCTTGAAACGTCATAGAGCCTCTTGTCAATCGGCTTGTATAATAATTACCAGTCAACTTTTTTGAATCATCTACACAAAGCATCGCTGTTCCATAATGAATTGCACTACGATTTTGGAGTTCAGCCCTTGGTGTATTTAGATACGTGTATATAAGTTTCTGTTCACTGTTAACTTTTTCGATGCTCGCAGTTATTGAATTACTGGTGCTTTCATTCGTGCCAAGTTTAACAGATACATTTAAAAACGTTTGATCAATCCAAATTTCTGAATTCCTTGTTTGTTCAACACCATCCCAAACAAAAGTAATTGTTCCCCTATAATGTTTTGCTAAAACTGGTAATTCTCCGGTTAATAGATAAAACGGCTTTTTCTTCCAAAGCCATTTATTAAATACTGCCATAAAAATCGCGGTTGCACCTATAGCTTCTCCAGCATATCCATAAATAGAATAACTACAATTAAGATACTCTCGCTGATTTATTGCTAAAGCAATTCCACTAGAATCTATTAGGCAGCGAATAACAAATAAGACAATCGTTATCCACACGCTTATACTCATAAATTTCTTTGCCAAATCACTCATGCTCTATTCCCCATATCCAAGATAATTCCAAGCTGTAACCAACCATTGTTCTGCATCTTCATCGGTCCATTTTCTATTTCGGAATAGATAGAGCATGTCACTTACTTCACACCATTCCGTGTGATGACCATCTTTAATTTCATTATACAAGTATATTATTGCCTGCTTTACCGTTTCAGTCCATGTGCTATATCCAGTTATCACATTGTTAGGCACATGATACACAAGGCACTCCACTAAAAACGATGTTATCTTATCACCATCTGTTTTTTTGTCCTCAACCATCTCATTTTTGATATGCTTCATTATACGAACAAGTTTCTTATACTGATAATTCGTATTATTATTCTTGGCTATGCCATTTGCCTTATGTCTTTTAGGGTAGTTTTTTACTATCTCTCCTGTCTTAGCTTGAAGCCAAACACCCTCTATGTACTTGTTGGGATCCAGGCTATTCTCATAATAATAGTTTCTTAATTGAAAAGAAGGAACCACATCTGCTTTTACATGATAGGTATTTTCATCTATTTTAAGGGACTTGTTTCCATCATAAACATACTCTGTTCTAAATTTATCTTGGAGAGCTTTTTTCACCAAGTTACGATACTCTTGAAAAGTAAAATCCGATGCTTTAAACCCGTAATCTTCTCTCCCTTTTCCTTGAGCATAGTCTGTGTGAAATGTATCTCTAAGCATAACACAAACATCCACATCGCTTTCTGAACGAACGTTAGTGTTATTTGCATAGGATCCCTGTATAAAGATATCAATATCCATCGTTTTTAATTCATCACAAGAATTGATGGCATTTCTAATCATTTTAATGGTATTATCTGCTCTCTGTTCCTCTGTTTGAGATAGCGGAGCTGTCCAATTTTGAAGTGTTTGCTCTGAGTATTTCATAGAATTTCTCCTACACACCATATTCAACCAAGAATAATTATTGTAATTTCAATGTCATTAATTTTCACATCTCAGCCAATCCTTAGATCGTTGCCTGCTGCTCACCACGAAGAGGTGTGTGATTATCCGAGCAGCGTAGGGAGCTACCGCTCCCAGTATATCACAATTTCATCCAGTTTTAAAAATTTAATGGTGCCTGGCACCTTGTATTTAAAAATTTTCCTACCCCTACTCCACTGTAACACTCTTTGCCAAATTTCTAGGCTTGTCTACATCAAGTCCTTTTGCAACTGAAACATAGTAGCCCATCAGCTGCAATGGAATTACAGCTAAACTTCCCATAAAATGCTCATCAACTTTTGGAACATATACTGCAAAATTAACCTGATCTTCTATTTCATAGTTGCCGTATGCTGTTAATCCCATTAAGTATGCACCTCGACTCTTGCATTCAACCATATTAGAAATAGTTTTTTCATGTAATTCACTCTGAGTCAGTACACCTATTACTAACGTTCCATGTTCAATTAATGAAATTGTTCCGTGCTTTAATTCACCTGCTGCATATGCTTCTGAATGAATATACGAAATCTCCTTTAATTTAAGACTTCCTTCCAGACATATAGCATAGTCAATTCCTCTACCAACAAAGAATACATCATGTGAATTAGCCTGCTTTGCAGCAAACCACTGTATTCTTTCTTTATCCTCTAATATCTTTTCAATCTTTTCAGGTATTGAAAGCAACTCATCAATATAGTAATCATACTTGTCATCTGCTATATTTCCACGAACTTTTGCAAATTTAACTGCAAGACAGTACATTGCTACAAGCTGTGCACTATAAGCCTTAGTTGTTGCGACAGATATTTCTGGTCCAGCTAATGTGTAAAATACCTTATCCGCCTCTCGTGCTATACTGCTTCCGACAACATTAACAATTGCCATTGTAGAAATATTCTTATCTTTCACTAATCTTAAAGCTGCTAACGTATCTGCAGTCTCTCCTGACTGACTTACAACTATAACTAAAGCATTTTTATTTAATGGCATCTTTCTATATCTAAATTCTGATGCCAATTCAACTCTAACTGGAATATCACATAAATCTTCAAATACATATTGTGCCGCCATTCCGACATGCCAAGCGGAACCACATGCAACTATGTATATCTGCTCATAACTCTTAATCTCTTCATCCGTAATATCAATGGATGTCAAATCAATTTCTCCATCCTTAACCACAGAATTCAAAGTATCTTTAACTGCCTTTGGCTGCTCATGAATTTCTTTCATCATAAAATGCTCAAATCCAGCCTTTTCTGCAGCCTCTGCATCCCATTTGATTTCTGTTGTCTGCTTTTCAATTTCATCACCATCAAGATTATAAAAATGAGCTTCGCCTGATGTTAATTTTGCAAATTCCAAATTTCCTATGTAGTATACATTTCTTGTATATTTCAATATAGCAGGAACATCAGATGCAACATATGTCTCCCCATCTGCAATTCCTATAATCATAGGGCTATCTTTCCTTGCAACCCATATTTCCCCTGGATAGTCCTTAAACATCAATTCTAATGCATACGAACCACGCACTCGCACCATTGTTTTAGCAATTGCATCAATCGGTCCTAAATTATATTTTTTATAATAATAATCTACCAATTTAATAATAACTTCTGTATCTGTCTGACTGTAAAATGTATAACCATGTTTTAACAACTTTTCTTTGAGTTCAGCATAATTTTCTATTATTCCATTATGTACGCCTACTACTTCAGATTCAACTTCTCCTGAACCTGACTTATTACAATTTCCTGAAACATGTGGATGAGCATTCGTCTGACTAGGTTCCCCATGTGTTGCCCATCGTGTATGTCCTATTCCACAATTACCTTTTAAAGCATTACCAGAATCAGTTTTTTCTATAAGATTACTTAATCTTCCTTTTGACTTCACAACTTGAGCTAAGGACTCCCCATCTCTTACCGCTAAACCAGCTGAATCATACCCCCTATATTCAAGTTTAGATAAGCCATCCAAAAGTACTGGTGCAGCCTGCTTTTTTCCTATAAATCCTACTATTCCACACATTATAATATTCTCCTAATTTATATAATGAAATTTAATTATAATTTACACTTATTTATAGTGCCTGGCATCTTAAAAGGTAGAACTATTGCGCCTGATATTACATCTACTTATATGTAATATTAATACTCAATATCGTCAAAGGTAAGATTCCCACATCCACCACTAACATAAACTGTATCCCCAACTATCATTCTGCCCATGCCACTAATCATAAACACTGCAAGATTCGCTATTTCAACTGGATCTGAATATCTACCTGCTGGTGCATTGTCATAATCCAAGTTTAAACCATCAAGTCCTAGCATCTCCGTAGCAACTGGTCCAGGAGCAATACCATTAACCACAATTCCATATTTGATAAGTTTCTTAGCCCTTCCTTCCGTCAGACCAGTAACCCCCCATTTTGAAACCATATAAGGTGAAATTGCTGGTCTGCATCCCGATACAGATGAAATATTTAAGATATTACCTTTAATATCATTATCTATTAGATAATTTGAAAATATCTCAGAGAAGAAGTATGTTCCTTTAAGATTAGTATTAATAGTTTTATCAAATCCTGCTAAATCGGTATTTCCGAAAATTCCTCCTGCCTGCAAACCAGCGCAATTAATTAGTGTATCAATTTTTAGTTTTTGTTTCTCCACCAATTCCAAAAAATCCTGTTTCATTTTCTCAGTATTTTGAATGTCCACAATAAACGGAATTGTATTGTTTAGACTTCCCACAATTGCTGAGACTTTTTCCTGACTTCTTCCTGCTATAATAACGACTGCACCATTTTCAACACATCGCTTTGCAATAGCTTTTCCAATTCCACCAGTTGCTCCTGTAACAAGTACTGTTTTCCCAATAAGTATTTCCCCTTCAAAAACTGGAATATACACGGGCTCTTTTACTACTTTTTTCATTTTTTTTAAAATTCTATGTAGTTCCTTTTTCATTCCCATAGTTACCTCTTTAATATATCCTTAATAGCCTTTACCCCCTTATCTCCCAGAATTTGTTTTGCAAATTGTTTGACGTTCTCCTTAGTAGACTGCTCCAAATTCTGTAAAGTATTTAATGCTACGGTTTCATCTTGAGTCGTTGTAAATATTTCAAAAATTATTGCCTTCCCATCTTTAGACGGTTCAGTAAAGAATCTTTCCTTTGCCTTGTTGAAAGATTCTTTACTATCTGCTGTCAAATATTCCAATCCTAAATTGGACACATAATCTTTAATAAGCGTTCTAGAACAATTTCCAAAATGTCCAGCAGCGGCAATATACGGATCAGTATCCTCCCCAAATCTTGATGCTGCGCTACTAAGATTTTTAAATTCTTGTCCTTTTCCATTGTTAATAATAATTAATCTGACATTTCCAGGAAAATATCTATTTCCCATAACATTCATATCGTAAAAGAACGCCAAATCTCCAACAATACCATAAAATGTCTTCTGTGGAGAAGCTAACGCGGCACCAAGCAACGAAGATACACAGCCATCAATACCAAAACCACCCGTATTCGAATATACGCGAATTGTTGAATCAATTTTGAAAAAGTTCCATGATCTGAGCGAATTCAATATTCCCAAATGAAGAACGCTCTTCTGTGGTAATGCTTTAGATAATTCTTTAGCAACCCAAATGTTAGAGTATGGTATTTCTGGGATTTTTTCCATCAATCTTACATACTCTGTCTTCCACTCATCAAAATAAGACAACTCTCTTTTTTTCCCTGATAAGCTATTATATATCTTGAAAAACGTAAGTTCATCTATCTCAAAGACATTTTCCAAATTTTTAAAGTAATCAACGACTTTTCCATCTTCGTTTACCCTCCATACTCTTTGAGGGTGCAAATTTATATATGCACCAGATATATTTCCTATATGAATCAACAAATCAATATTGGTGCACTCTGCTTTATACATTAATTGGCTAGTTATCAAACTTCCTAACACGCCATATCTACCAGAATAATTGCTAGTGTGATCTACTATTACAACGGCATTATACTTCTCACAAAAATCATCAACATTCTTTACCAATTCATCCGACCATATAGAATGAGCACCAACAAAAATAGCTATCTTCTCAGCATTTAATTTAGGGAAAATATCATGTTCTTTAATTCTATTGATATATCTAACGGGCTTAATTTCGGTTGCATCAAAGACTGCGCCTGTCGTTTCCAAGTTAATATGAACAGGGCCATTTCCATTATGTTGCAATTCCAAAATAGCCTCATTACATCTAACTATACACGCCCATTCGTCTTCAGCATCCTTTACAATTGGCAAAAGAACACTACATTTCGCTATATCTTTTGAAAGTACTGATCTGTCTGTTGCTTGAGGAAAACCATGTCCAATACGCTCTGTTGGCATGGTAGATGTCACTGCCAATATAGGCAATTTTCTATAAAAAGCTTCTGTTAATCCAGAAAAATAATTACGTGCAGCAGTTGCTCCTGTACAACTTAAAACAACTGGTTCTCCACTCTCTTCTGCCATACCACAAGCTATATATGCTGCTGATCTTTCATCAACTGAGGAATATAATTCAAAAAATGGATCGCTTTGAACACTAGCAACAAAAGTCACGTTTGTACCACCAGGACTCGTCACGATTTTTTTATACCATTTCTTTTTAACAGTTCAATTAATATTTGATGATTTCGTTCGGAAGTATATTTCATAATTTTAAGTCTCCTTTTCTTCTCATAAACACCTTTATAATTTTAATAAATTCTCTATTTGCTAGCAAATTGACTAAGATTCCGATGCTTGCAATAACAGCTGTAAATAAAACTCCATATGTTATAAAAGCGAAAAAGCTATTGATATTTATTGTAATCATCTTATTTATCACCACGCAAGCACCGAAAACCAAATAATTAGGAATTAAAATCCTAAGCGTTTTCATTGGGCTTCTCTTTAAAATTTTCACATCAGATAAATAGGTACAATAAATCACTTTAATTGGCAGTGCTGCAACTGTTGCAAAAAGGACACCCACAATTCCAAATCTTTGAACAAGTATAATTGATAATACAACATTTATGCCTGCTTCGACCAATGATATTCTACCAGTCTGCTTTGCATAACCTGCAATTGCAGTTAAATTCCCCGTAATATATCTACTCCATGAAATCAACTGCACTAGGCAAAACATAATTGGAAGTACAGGATAAACATACTCGACATCGCTAACTCCAGCCGTGTAGAATTTAACAAAAGGAATTATCAAAAAGTAAGAAACACTCATCAGTATTGTGATTGCCCCTACAAAAATACTCGTAAATGCATCATGTACTTTAACATATTTATCAAGTCCTTCATGGTAAGTCTTACCCAAAATATAAATCAAACTTGAATAAACTGCATTCAGCAAAAGATTTATGCTTGTAAATACCATATTATATATTGAATACACACTCGACATTTGAGTACTTACAAACGTCGAGAGAACTATCATATCTGTAGAGGAAAACAATGTCCACGCTAATTCTGTAAAAATATATGAATTTCTATCTTTTAATTTAGCATGTGAAGGAGCCCTATCATAATCAATCCACGGATAATTATCTTTAAAATATTTCTTATAAAATACTCCCTTACAAACCGTAATAATAAAATATGTGAATTGTAGTACTATAATATTAAGACCGAATAAAGCCATTACAATCTTTGCTGAATAACTTACTATTTGATTTATAACATTAACAACATTATTTACATACCCGTGTCCATCTGCAGTTAAAATAATAGTCTGTGTCTCTACAAAATAAAAGTTTACAACTCCGGCCAAACCTTGAAACAGAACTACTAGACAAATCGTCATTTTGTCAATACTACTCTTTAAAACAAACGGCGCACATATCGAAAGTAAAATCACTCCCCCTGCATATACGACAGTCAATTTACGAAAATATCTTTGAGCAATTGAAACAATATATGAAAATCCATCTTTATCATTTTCAGCAATTGGTTTATACAGCATGTTTCTTGCTGCTTGTCCTACCCCAGCTTCCAACAACGCCATATATGTAAAAATTTGAGTAATAGTACTCAACAATCCATTTGTATCAGATCCATAATTTGTCAACAAAATTCTCGGTACAATAATTCCTAAAATTAGGATAATACACTGTCCTCCGAAACCTGATATTATATTTTTGTATACCTTTGTCTTATTCATAATACGCAAACCACATCATTCAATAGTATTCTTCAAAAAATCAAAAGATTTATTAATTTGGTTATCCAGTTTCTTTACATTTGGAAGTTTTATATCTTTATTGCTGTTAATATATTCCTCATAACTTGCAAACATATTCTCTTCCACACCTACTATCTGCAACAAACTTTCTATTCTTGATGCAGTTTTCTTTGTTGGGATAACAATAAATTTTTTCCCAAAAATTATTGAAAACGCAACTGCATGAAATGATGAAGCAATGACCATTTCAGCATCTCTAATATATGTTACAAACTCAAGTGGTGATGCACCATATTTGCATATTCCCCTTGCACCATATTTTAAGCTATGATCCATATGATAAATTTTGGTATGATTCTGTCGAGCAATATGCCTTGCAACTTTGACAACATCTTCTGTCATCTCACTCACTGAATATGTAAATATAAATTTATCCTTTTTATTTGTCTTTGGTAAAAGTTTTTCCCAATTTTCTTTAGAAAGTAGGAACACTGGATCTACAACCAGTGACACACTTTTTTTTACTATACCAACTAAATATTCTTGTAAATCTTTTTCCCGTACAGATATATAATCAAGCTTGCTAATATTATTCAAAGTCTGTCCACTTATCATCTGAATTGAACCTGCACTTGCTGCATAAGACACTTTTTTTGCTTTAGTTTCAAATCCCAGCGAATAAACTATATCAGCATTGGTAATCTTATCATTCCAAACCTGATCACTTCCGGTAATATAAACATCAAAATCGTTTGAATTACTAATCAAATCATGTTGATTATATTGTCTAGAAACCTTTAAATACTTTTTCCTGAATTCATCAAATCCATTGCACAATCTGTAAAAACGTTTAACATTACATAAATATCTTATATAATTTAGAATCTTCTTTACTAAATTAGAGGATACTTCGCTAAACGGCGGTATTGAATACGGTTTTTCTAAAAAATCGCATTTGTAATTTACTGTTTCAACGTTGCACCAATCTCCTACTGCTTTTTGAAGCGCATAGTTTTGTAAAACCGCACCATAATTATCAGCTCTATGAAATGTCACAATGCCAACTCTCTTCATATATTTCTCCTATCATCTAGTATTTCGATTATTTCTGTTAATCTGAATTACCTATCAGCTGAATATCCGTCTGAAATCCAAATTTTCTATATATATCTTTATAAATTGATAACTTTGTAAGTTATTACTACAATTGCATTACAAAACTAACAATATTTTCAATTATTTACACTATATATCCAATGCCTTTCTCCAGCATTTTTTTTCATCTCTATTCTTTTTTCATCTGTTATTTCCCCGATAATATAGCTGTCATCGAATACGGGAGATTCTTTCATTTTATTTCTATGTTTTTCCGTAAACTCACTATAATCCATGATTTTCATACAAGGGTTTCCTGCATATACTCCACCACTATGCAAATCCCTTGAAACAAGACTCATGGACCCTACAACTATATTATCTCCAATTGTAACTCCTGGAAGTACCGTGGTTCCTGCACCAATAAACACATTATTACCAATTGTAACCTTCCCTATCTTTGTATATCCCAATGGGATTTTTGTAGAGGCATCATGAGCAAGGATATGAACATATGGTGCCAATGTAACATTATCACCACACTCAATTAGCCAACAATGACCTGGATCTATAATAACACCATGTTGTGTGTTGAGATTTTTTCCGTGAACAAATCCATTTTTCTCCAAACGTTTAATATCTAAAGATCCTCTAACGAGGGCTTTAATTCTTTCCAATGCCATATTTTATCCTCCCCAGCATTCTATAAACTAATAAATATATATACAATATATAGTACTTTTTAACAGCAATCATTTTCGCTGCTCTTTTCCATTTTGAATCTGATATTTCAACCTCTCTTCTGCAACATAATTTATCAATATGTGTAAACGAGATATCATTTTTTAAATTGCTATAACGATAATGCTTATTATGTCGAATCTTCTTCTCTATTTCAGACAATTGATCAATAATGTATTTAGCTGTGATACAGGTATTTACTCGATTACTTGCAAATAAATCATTACAGATTTTCAAACTTTCACCGTATACATGCTGTAGAGGAATGATTTTCTCTTTATTATTCGATGAAAGAGAGTTTTGGACTGCCTCTTGATAACCATATACCTCACGAGGATCCAGCCCAATTATTCTGCATTTTTTTAAATAATTAAGATTAAACAGTAAATCTTCTCCAATACTAAGTCCTTCCTCAAACTTTTCTGTAATAATTGATTTTTTGTAACACTTGCTCCATGGCGGGTTGATATAGCCAGACAAGTACATCTCTGGAAAGATTTTCTTAAAATTTGAAATATCAAGAATCTCAGGCTTGGAAATATAGTTGTTGCTTCTCTTTTTATTTAATTTAATAATTTGATAATTGTAGAAGCATATATCTTTCCCTTTCATTGAGTCATGTATGATAGATAATGCATCTTCTAATAGAAAATCATCAGAATCAACAAATAATAAATATTCACCTGTTGCTTTTTTTATTCCAAAATTTCTAGCTGATGATACACCGGAGTTTTGCTGACTATAAAGAAATATCTTAATAGAGTCTGCATAACGTCTGCATATTTCTCTTGTATTATCTATCGATCCATCATCAATTAAAATAAGCTCCCAATCTAGAAAACTCTGATTAATTACAGACAATATGCATTTTTCAATCGTCCCTTCACAGTTGTACGCCGGTACAATTATAGAAATTTTAGGCATATTTCATTTCTCCCTTGTTTTCTCTTAATAAAATTGGCAAATCAAAAATAAAATAAATAAAAGGCACATACGTTTGAATTTCTGCCAGACTTCCAATTAAAATAGCCGAGATACAAATTACTAACGGTTTATACCATTTCTTTGTTTTTGATTTATAAAGATCTAGCACTGATATTAGCAAACCTATAAAAAATAACGCAAAAGCAACATAACCGCCTTCAATAATTACATTTAACCACTGATTATGTGCTTGAAGCATATGTGTACCACCACTTACTAGATTATCAGCTCCTGAACCAAATATTGGACTACTAGCAATTTTTTGTACTGCCTTTACCCAAATAAAAGTTCTATTTGAAAATGTTGCATCTTTACCAAAGAGACCTGCAACAATACCTAGTATGTCAAACTTGGAACCCAAAATTGTTACAGAAACATCCAAAACAAAAAAAATCAATGTAAAAATAACAATATTGAATTTTTCAATCATTTTAGGCCTATTCAGTACAAGATACAGTCCTCCAATTACTATTAACTCCAAAAGGCCTGTTGCCACCATCTTATTCAGCAGTGCCAAAGTTCCAAACATGATTGTTAACAAGGTATTGACAGAAAAAATCTTTTCATTTTGAATATCATTTAATAAATTTAGTAAAACTCCAGGAATGATATATAACGAGAAGCCCGTACGTAATCCAAACAAGTATAAAGACGTACCATCTTCTACACCTACTCCTTGTGGGTAAATATACAATGTAGCATAATTCAATATAACCATTACTGTAAACAGATTGCTTGCGGCTTCTATTATATTTTCTCGATTGTATTTAAAGCCCATTTTAAAAAATGAAATAATACCAAGAGCTTCACAGAAATAGAATATACTTGGTGCTGCATGTCCATGGGCTAATGGTGCAATAAAATATGTCCAAATCAAAAAAGCAAAAATGCAACTTTCATACTTATTCCATCTTGTTTCTTGCGTGCACAGCAAAAAAAACAAAATTGATTCTATGAAAATTAATGCGTTAAAAACAAATGAAAGTTTTCCAAAATAATCGAAAAAGGCGTTTTTAAAAAAAGGAATTAACAACAATACTATTACTAGTCTGCTATCGAAAATCAAACTACCTATTCTCCTCTTTCCAATTGTGACAACTTTAAGTTTACTCATTCTCTTTTCCCTCAAATAGCTATAATAGTCTTTTTCCAATTTAGGATTATTTCTGTCATAGATATCTCCAATCGGATAGTAATTCAACATCCTACAAGCTTCAATCTACTCTTATCACAAATCTATTTTATAAACATGTAGACATCTAATTCATTCTTAATCAATGTCATTGTTCAAACAATTTGTAGTACTTAATAATCTCATTTTGATTTCCATAATCATGGTTCTTAAGATATTGTCGAATTCTGTTTAGAGTTGATTTATCTTTAACCAGACATTCAATTTCCTGTGCAATTGCTTCTGCATTCATCTCTACGATAATGCCTTCGCTGCCATTTATGACTTGATCTTTAACTGTTGCATATGCAGTTGAAAGAATCGGCTTTTCAAGAATCTTTGCTTCATCAAGAACAACCGATTTTCCCTCCCAACGAGACGTTTGAGCAATTAGGTCAGCCTTATTCATATATGGATATGGATTAGATTTAAACCCTAAAAAAGTTAGATTTGATTCAACACCATTATCTCTCATATGTTTTTCTAAAGAAGTCCTCAGTTCACCGTCCCCAACAATCCACCAATGAACTGGTACTTTACGTTCCTTTAATATTTTTAAAGCATCAATAGCCATATCAAACCCTTTGGCCTCTGTTAAACGACCAACTGATACTATATTAAAAGCATCTTTTGAAAATTCTTCGCATATAGTTACCCTTGCAGCATTATTCAAAACAGCACTTGATGTTAAATTTGGTAAATAGACAAATTTGTTATTAATGTCTGGATAATTATTTTGTAATACTTGCACACATTTATCTGAAATGCTGACAACTTTATCAGCTTTACAAAAATATTCCCTGTAAACAGATGCTTCTTCATTCTTCTTAATATTATCAAAATTACTATGCACCCAAAGAATTTTACGTTTTGCATTAACTTTATCAATGACATAATAGGATGCATCACCTTCCAAATATCCTACAGCGACATCATACTCTCCTTTTTGCTTTGGTAATATTGGTTTGTAAAATTTAATCCATCTTCTTTGTCTTGCATGATTACCATATAAAATTTTGCAGACACCTGTACTAAATATTCGAAGTATCGCTGAGCGAATAGCCCTTTTACAAGAAAACACTTTTTTATCCAATTTGTAAGCATAAAAAAGCGATGGATCTGTCTCTAAAATATGAACGCCTGATGGAATTTGTTGCAAAAAATCCCCTTCAGGTTTAAATAATAATAAGCTCACATCATATTCATTTAAATCCATCAAGTTTAAAAGATTGACTAAACTTTTTTCTGCTCCACCAATTCTCATGGATGGTATCACAAACAATATTTTCATCATATTATATATTCCTCATCTAATATCTCTTAGTGATACAAATACATGTATCTCCATTAATAAGTTACAAAATAAATATTGCTCATCAGACTTGGTATAGCCATGATACAATTATTTCTATATTGTTCAAGTAATAGTTCGTTTTATTCCTGTTGAACCATTCATGGTTGCTTCACATAAAGCCCGCTTACCCGAAATCATGCAAAGTCAACTTCAAATTGGATTGCTAGTTGCTTACATACATGGTCAACCATTTAACGACAATTTTTCACATTTATCCATATTATGTTGAATTCTTATCTACTCGGATGTCAATTCTTCTCTTCATAATCTTTAACAATATATAATTTATTAAATTCTAATTTTTCAACCATTCATTTAAATCTGTTGCTGTGTTAGAAACAGTTGCATATACTGTATGATCATTTGTCTTAACCCCTAGCCCATTCTATAGCTAAAACTGTTCCCGTTCCTTCTCTCGCCTATTGATTTATAAAAACTTTCTTTATCCCCAACTTCTCTCAACCTCTCTTTATCAATATCTAATCATAAGGCTAATATATATTTATATATTCATATTTTCATTAATCAACTTACCATAAAAGGTTTCAACCCCATCTTTTTCTTTTGGATACTGATATTTCCAGCTTAATTTAAACAAACATGTATCTTTCGTCAATTCACTCCATTTTTCTTTTTTATATTCTTTACCCATCACCTTATACAATTCATCGCATTGAGGATTATTGGGTTCTATATGATCAAATAATTCTGCTATTGATGGACAATTTTTTTGAACTAATACTATCAAATAATCTAAAAACAAATAATCTGTTAACACATTATTTTTTTTCCAATATTCTAGAATAAAATCTAATATAACTCTAAAAACCCATCTATTTTGCTGCATACATGCAAACGAATAATTTGCAAAATACCCTGATGCCACAGATGCATGGAAATATTCAGGTCGTTTAATTGACCAAATAGGCCATTCAAAATATTTCTGCAACTCTATTCCTGTACAATAAAAAGTTGAGTCAATCCACATTCCACCATGTTTAGACAAAAGTGCCAATCTTAAAATATCTGAATAATGTGTTCTAGAAATAATACCCTTATTCTTTTTTTCTTCAACCCATTCAGGAATATCTACATACTCTTTATAATTATCTTCTGTTAAAATAATTACTCTATGATTTCCCGCATTCCTTTTTATAGAATCAACGCAGACTTTTACAAGATCAGGAGCTTGTTCAAGACCCTGCCACCAACAAACCCATATACAATCTGAATATTCTGATATTGGAATTTCTTCATTGTTATGGTTATAATCATATGTCTTTAAAAATTCGCCAAAAGTTTTTTCATAATATCGAATCATAATATCATGCTTACGTAATAAATGTCTTTTTCTACTTTCATTTTCATAATAACCATTGCGATTCATTATCTGAATATCTACTTTTGCTCTAAAAGTTTCTAATCCTTCTTTAAAAGAAGTAACCTTAGAAATTCTTCTTGTTGCATCTAATTCCTCTGCACAACGATGTATAATTCTTTTAATGCTTTTGTGTCCTGACATACTATAATCCTCTCTCAGCAGCTATATTCAAATAATAATTTTCTAATATTGAATGAGCTACATTTATATCATATTGACTATTCTGTAATTCTCTTCTGTCTGAACTTCGCTTTGAATTTTGTGTGGCCCAAATACTATTAACCCATTCTTCTATAGTTGCATCTAAAGAAACAAATTTTGTTTTAGAATTAAACTTAACTTCACTAGGTACTTTATCTGAGAAAATACATGGTAAATCTGAAAACTGAGCCTCTACACCAACTACAGGAACTCCTTCAAAAAAAGAAGGCATAACAAAAACATCCATTGCCTGATATATTTCATTAACATCATTCCTGTTTCCTAAAAATCTCACTTTTGATTCTAAACCAAGTTCACGAACCTGATTCCTTATCTCTTCTTCTTTTTCACCGACTCCAACTAACAACAGTAATGACTCTGGCAGATTTCTTTGCAGTTCATCAAATATTTTTATTAACAGCTTATGATTTTTCTGATATGAAAGTCTTCCAACATGTCCTACTACAAATTGATTTTGTATATCCAACTCTTGTCGTTTTTCAGCTCTTGTTTTCTCATTATATAAAAACTTATCAACTTCAATAGCGTTAGGAATAAAAGTGAATTTTTCAGCTCCAAATAAGAATTTCCCAGCTTCCTGTCCACATGCACAGTAATCAGTTGCAACACTGGTAATCTTAGAACGAAAATACTGTTTTAATAAATATTTAAAATCTTTATCAATAGATGTATTGTGACTATGTGCTATTCTGACTGGAATATTAGCCGCCTTAGCAGCCTTCAATGGCAAATAGCTCATCGCATCAATATGAGAATGAACAACCTTATACTCTGGATGTTCAGCAAAGAATCTCTTCATCCATTTGAAATATTCAGGATAATTCTGTGGATACAAACGTGGTGCATAATACATTTTCCCACCAAGACTTTCAATTTCATCATCATAATCACTTCTATTGAGACGATGTGTCAAAAAATCAAATTGAATTTTATCTCTGTCTATATTTCTATAATAATTCATCAGCATAGTCTCTAAACCAGCTCGATGCATATCATTTACACACTGTAATATTCGAATCATTTTTAACCTCTATATATAGCTATTGTCTTTCCCATTACATCATCCCAATTATATCTTTCACAAATATAATCAGCAGCACCATTTTTATATTCTTGCACATATAACTGATTATCGCAAGCCTCCTGCAGCTTAACTCTCAGATCATTCACATCTGACTTCTTAAATACAATTGCCTTATCTTCTACAACTGAGGCACATTCTTCAATGTCAGATACAAGACAGCAATTGCCATAACTCATCGCCTCAAGCAGACTGAGAGGCATACCCTCAAGATCTGATGGCAATGTGTATATGTATGCATTGCTGTATAACTCCTCAAGTATCTTTCCCTGAACAAATCCTGTGAATATTATTCTGTCATCACCCCTGGCAAGTTCCTTAAGTTCTGCTGCAAATGCATCCGTATCACTCGCTCCGCCTGCAATAACAAGCTTCTTATCTGTCTTAACTTCCTTGAATGCCTTGATAATATATCTTAATCCTTTCTCTGGCACAAGTCTTCCAAGAAACAGGATATAGGAATCTTTGGTAAGACCATACTGTTTCAATTCGTCTGCTTCTATTAGTTCCGGTCTGTTAACTCCATTAGGAATGAATCGTGTTTCTCTTCCATATGTATCCTTGAAATAATCCTGTACACCTTTGCTTAACACAATTATTTCATCAGCATATTTAACAGCATTCTTTTCGCCTTTTTTAATGAATTTGGAACCAAATCCATTCTTCCACTTCTCTCTCTGCCAGTCTAATCCATGAACTGTTACAACGACACGTTTGCCTAACATCTTAGGTATCCAGCTGAATTCTGCTGGTCCCTCTGCATGGATATGCACCACATCATATCTGCCAAAAGCACAGTATAATGATGCAAAAAAAGAAGAGCTGACCGCTGCCAGTCCTTTCATCTCCAGTGTTGGAACATGCTTAAGCTTTATTCCTTTATATTCTTTTTTCTTATCAACATCATAGCATGAACCACTTACATGATGACCTGTTCTGTTATAGCATGTTACTTTATGGCCATGATTAACCATTCTTGTACATAATTCTTCAACAACAATCTCAATGCCACCTTCCCGGCTTGGCACTCTCTTATGCCCCATCATGGCAATTCGTAATGGCTTGTCCATCTATTATCCCTCTAAACTCATCTTATTATTTCCGAATCTTAACTGGTTCAACGAATTTTATAAAAGTTTCATACTTTTTCACACAAAATTCACCGCCTGGTATTTTACCATTTCTGACTATATTCGTCAATGTTTTACAAGACAATGCTGTGTATTATATGGCATACATAAAATGTATCGAAGCCACTATATTTTTAGTAACTACTATACATTTTCTCATAACATTTTAATACAAGCCACTTTCCGCTCTTTCACGCTCCCATTTTGCCTGATCACGGTATATTTAAAGCAGAAAGAACCCTCCCGGTGAAGTGTACACCGAGAGAGTCCTTTTATTGTTTTCTTATCAGTCTGATTATCCAGTACATCACTCCGCCAATCATTCCGCCAAGTGTGTTGTAGCATATATCTGACAACTGGAATGTACCGAGCCTTAACATCAACTGCAATGTTTCTATTGTAAGCGAGAACAGAAATCCCGCTGCTATCGCATACAACACCAGTCTTTTCACTGCATTTTTCCTGTTCTTTAATACAATCAGAAGCCATGTCCACGGTATAAGCATTATTACGTTCTCAACCGGTTCTGCACTCACTTTTCCTTTGGCATCTGTGAGTGTCCATCCGCCCATTACATCTGACAGCGGATTCATCCACATATTTCTGTTAAGAAGTGTCTTGAATAATATCATCACTGTGAACAAGAACCAGAAGAACAATTCCCGAAAATGTGCATCTTTCTTGAATTTCCCAAGCCATGCAGACATCATAGGTTTGAAGCCTTTTCCCGCTCCATCCGGCTCATAGCAGTACATATATGCAATTGTAAGTAACAATGCTGACAACAGCGCAAACCAGAATGGTTCGTATAATGTTGTCAGAATGTCGGTTATTACTTTTTTTAACATTTCCTGCATTGTATATCACTCCCAATTATCTATTCCAGAAGAACTTATATTCACCTAAAAACATTATGCATGTACACAGTACCCATATATACCCATTTTCTTCGTTCCTGCTTGATTCATTTTGTTCTTCGAGAATTTTTACTAAATCTAATTCATTACTTTGCAATTTATTTATATTTCTTCCTTTTAGGCACTCATCAATATACATATCTACATTCATCATATTATCATAATTTAACACATCCGCAACAACTTTATCAAGTTCTGCCGTTTCAATTGTGTCAGCATTATCATTCGTATTTTTCAAATTCCCCACCAATATATAGCTTTTCCAAATTATGTCCTTCTCTTAATTCTCTATAATTAATTTCTCTAAGCACAATTCATTTCGATTATTTCTGCTATAAGTATATATCACATTCTTGCATTGATACACTCAGAATTGAATTTATATCCACCAATTAAATAACTCCCATAGGTAAAAATATACCCATGGGAGCTGTTTGTTCTTTAAATAATAAAATGAGCAGCGCTATAAGCCGGGTTATGTCAGCATAGCTGTGACGATCATCTATCTAGTCCTGCTGTTACCAGCAGGCTCAAGCGACCTACCTAAAGCTTGGCGGGCAGCCTTTGTAACGCTTTTGTTTGGTCTTGCTTCGGATGGGGTTTACATGTGCCACTGCTGTTACCAGCAATGCGGTAGTCTCTTACTCTGCCTTTCCACCCTTACCACAACTTTCGCCATGGCGGTATATTTCTGTTGCACTGGCCTTGGAGTCGCCTCCACCGGACGTTATCCGGCATCCTGCCCTATGAAGCCCGGACTTTCCTCACCTGC
>OLSL01000137.1_pt1 | contig 77612 bp, 73 predicted proteins | sample 1672511 | NCBI WGS metagenome assembly OLSL01 (sample SAMEA3136694, study PRJEB25190) | human gut metagenome | biome: human gut; feature: human-associated habitat; material: faeces | place: Austria | collected 2013
AGGCAGTTATGGATGTGCTTTGGATTGGCGCACGCACCACTGCCAATCCGTTTGCCGTGCAGGAAATTGCCGATGCACTGAAAGGTGTGGATATTCCTATATTGATTAAAAACCCTGTCAACCCTGACCTTGAATTGTGGATTGGAGCTTTTGAGCGCATCAACAATGCAGGTTTGAAGCAACTGGGTGCTATCCATCGCGGATTCTCTTCTTATGATAAAAAGATTTACCGCAACCTACCCCAATGGCATATCCCTATCGAATTGCGCCGCCGCATTCCCGAACTGCCTATTTTCTGTGACCCCAGCCATATCGGTGGCAAGCGCGAGTTGGTAGCTCCCCTCTGCCAGCAGGCGATGGACTTAGGTTTTGACGGCTTAATCGTAGAATCACACTGCAATCCCGACTGTGCATGGAGCGATGCCGCCCAACAAGTCACTCCCGATGTGCTGGACTACATCCTGAATCTGCTGGTCATCCGCAAAGAAACCCAAACAACTGAAAATCTGGGCGAACTGCGTAACCAAATCGATGATTGCGACAATGAGATTATCGAGGTATTGGCAAAACGTATGCGTGTCTGCCGTGAAATCGGTACATTCAAGAAAGAACATGATATGACCATTCTACAGACAGGTCGTTACAATGAGATTCTGGACAAGCGCGGTGCACAAGGTTCATTGTGCGGCATGGATTCAGAATTCATTAAAAAAGTATTCGAAGCCATCCACGAAGAAAGCGTAAGGCAACAAATGGAAATCATAAATAAGTAAACCGATGAGAATATTAATTTTAGGAGCCGGTAAAATGGGCTCCTTCTTTACCGATGTATTGAGCTTCCAGCACGAAACCGCTGTATTTGATGTAGACCCGAAACGCCTTCGTTTCGTTTACAACACCTACCGATATACCACACTCGAAGAGATTGAAGAATTCAAGCCCGAACTGGTTATCAATGCGGCAACCGTGAAATATACGCTGGATGCTTTTCACCAAGTATTGCCCGCTCTCCCCAAGGATTGCATCATCAGCGATATTGCCTCGGTAAAGACCGGACTGAAAGAGTTTTATGACCAATGCGGATTCCGTTATGTATCTACCCACCCCATGTTCGGTCCCACATTTGCCAACCTTGACAAACTGAGCACCGAAAATGCCATCATCATCAGCGAAGGCGACCATCTGGGTAAAATCTTCTTCAAGGACTTATACCAAAACCTTGGTCTGAACATCTTTGAATATACCTTTGAAGAGCACGATGAGACAGTGGCTTATTCGCTGTCCATCCCTTTTGTTTCCACTTTCGTTTTTGCGGCAGTGATGAAGCATCAGGATGCTCCCGGTACTACTTTCAAACGCCACATGAAGATAGCCAAAGGAGTATTGAACGAAGACGACTACCTGTTGCAGGAAATTTTATTCAATCCCCGCACCCCTGCACAGGTAGAAGGTATCCGTACAGAATTAAATGAGCTGTTGGATATCATCAACAAGAAAGATGCTGCGGGGATGCGTGCCTATCTTAGCAAGATTCGAGAAAAGATTAAATAGGGATATTCAGTAAATGTCTCTAAAAAATAAGATGGCATATGAAGATGATAGGGCATGACCATTTCATATGCCATTCTTATTGTCATTTTTCCGTGCTTTCTCACATACTTCTATCCGACAGGACATGACGTTCCGGAAGAAGTCTGATGACCTCTTCTGATTCTGTGAGTAACATCATATCATGCTGCTTTAGCTGTTTTGTTTCTGTTTTGTTTCTGATTTGTTTCTGATTTTTTTCTATCATCAGTATGGCATTTGCCGCCAAAATAGTTGGTCTTGTCATAGTTTTCGCCAAGGTGTATCACGCCGCCCTCATTCAGCTCTTTCGCAAATTTCATCATAGAGGCTAGGTTTTCGGTGTCAAAATCCGCAGCCGCCTTGCCCGTTGTCTGCTCTTCATGCGCCGTCAGCATCAGCCATAGGTATATGTTCGCCGTTTCAAAGAGGTACTTTCCCTCAGCCGCAAGCTTGCTGCCGCACTCAAAAAGGTCGTCCCATGTTTCGGGTATCTCCTCGCCGATCTCTTTCAGCATATCCTCGTTGTAGTAAAATGTTATCGCGTTTAGTGAGATAGGTATGGCGTTCAGTTTTCCGTTTATCATGCCGTATGACAGCTGCTCTTCCGTAAAATTGTCCAGCGCTATCTCGTCGCTCAGCGTGTTCAGATCGTAAAATCCTTCGCCGTCGGGCGAATATTCGTTCAGCCATGCGTAGTTCAGTTGTATTATGTCGCTCTCTTTGCCGAAGCTGTAAAGTGCGTCAAGGCTCTCTTTGTAGCCAACGTAGTCGCTGGAGTAGGGCTGTACGTTTATGTCGCTGTTTTCCCGCTCAAATATCTTTATGCCTTTGAATGTGTAATCAGCGCGCGCGTCGCCGCCCCACCATGCAAACGATATTTCGGTCGGCACGCTTATCTCCTCGCGGCTCTGGTATTCCTTGAAAATCCTGTTAGAGCAGCCCGTTGCCGTCAGCGTTATCACCGCCGCCGATGCCGCAGCCGTCGCTCTTTTTATAAAGCCGCTCATTTTGCCGCCCCCTCTTTGCTCTTCTCCGGCTTGTAGAAAGCTGCGCTGTTGCCTTCCGCCTGCTCGGCTTCCTTCATCGCCTCAGCCGCCTTGCTTATCAGCGAGCTGAAGTCCTCCGCGTGGTCGGGGTAGCAGCATATGCCTATCGAAACGTAAAGCTTCATATCGCTCTCGCCGCCCAGCGTGAATTCTTCAAATGCTTCCGGCAGCCCGCCGCAAACCGTGTTCATAGCTTCGTGCGCTTTGAATATGTCAAATTCGCTGAAGTTCACAAATGCCGCTATGCGGTCTTCCGAGATCCTGCCGATGTATACTGCCTTTTCGCCAAAGTATTCTTTTATAATGTTTATCGCGTTCACCCGCGTGTCGTTCCAGCAACTGTATGTAACGGTAGACCGTATGCCCGCCGCGTCCTTTATCGAAAGCAGCACCAGCGCGTATGTACTTCCGATGATAGAGGTTTCCATCAGCTCGCTTATCTTTTCGTCCAGTCCGTACTCGTTAAGCACGCCCGTAGCGGGGTCGATGAATTCGCTGTTTGTGTCCGCCAGCTCGCTAGCCATGAATTTCGCAGTCGCGAGCGTGCCCGTCGCTACGGATATAAGCACCAGTATCAGCAGCATCGCCATAGCCGATGGCCCATCTATCGGCGAGATCTTTATCAGAGAAGGCTGTTCCATTATCGTGTATGCCGTCCAGCCGCTGTCAGTTGTCAGCTTTGCGCCCGTCAGCCCGTTTACCGTAACGTGCTCGTTTTCCGCATCGAACATTGATGAGTATTTTTTCGGTATCGCGTCGCCATGCTTCAGTTTTTTCTCGTCAGCAGTCGTGTATATCACCCTCTGCTGTTCGTCAGTGAGTATGAATATCTGTTTTTGTCCGTTTTTCGAGTTGATTATCTTGTCCAGCTCGTCGATGTACTCGGAAAGCAGCAGTACCGAGTGGTCGCTCAGCCGCCTTATGTAGTATATCTTTCTGTTAGCGCCGCTCAGCCCGAAAAGCCAGCATTCGCCGTTTTTCATTTGGTCGTTGAAGTATTCGTAGCTCTCTGTGTTCAGCACCGCTTTCGTGCCCGATGATGCTTTGCCTATAACGCTGCCGTCTGAGTAGAATATCATGAAGTCAACGTATGTCTTGCCAGCTGACATTTTCAGCAGCATCTCTTTTGTGCTGTTTTTCAGCTCGCTCTCATCTGCGGGGGATAGCCCTCCTTTTACGGGGTCGTACTCGGGCAGCTCGTTTACCGTGAAAAGCGCGCTCGTGTCGTTTTCCACGCCTTTGGTAAATCTGTTTACAGCTGTTGCGTACTGTCTGCCTAGCGCCGTTATGTCCTCCTCACATTCTTTGTAAACTATGCTCTTAAGGTTTACGAATGCGTATGTAAAGGCTGCGAAAAACAGCATGGCGGTAACTATCGTGTAGCATATCATCATGCGGTTTCGCACCTTGCGGACTGATACTCTCTTGCCGTTATCTTTTTCCCCCATGGCGTGCGGTCCTTTCTGAATTTATTTTTTGTGGAAAATTTTATCTAAAAGCTCGCATATCCTGAAAGAGTAGGTCACCTTGTCTGCCAGTGCGCCTCGTTGCTTTTCAGCCGCCGCCGAGCTGCTTATCTGCGGAAAGAGAAAAGTCTGCTTCTCCGCCTTTGCCTCAGCTCCGCCGCCGCAGGCAGCAAGCATTATCGCCGCTGCGAACCCGCAGCAAAGCGCCCTCTTGGCTCTCTCAGATCTTGCCGATGTGCAAGCTATGTTATTGTTTTGGTATTTCATGCCGATACTTCCTTTCACTGTCTTTGAAGATGTCTGAAAGTATCATTGGCAGTTTTTATCGCGCTAATCACCCGCAGAAATTATTTTCCGAAAACTTCCTTGGCTATGTCGCATGAGCGCTTTGCGTCCTTAGCATAGTAGTCCGCGCCTATCATCTCGGCATACTCGGGCGTAAGCACCGCGCCGCCTACCATTATCTTGCATTCGTGCCTTTCGCGCAGCAGTTTTATAGTGTCCTCCATGCCTTTCAACGTGGTGGTCATCAGCGCCGAAAGTCCTACCAGCTTTACGTTGTGCTTTACAGCCGTTTCCGCTACCAGCTCGGGGTCTACGTCCTTGCCGAGGTCGATAACGTCGTAGCCGTAGTTTTCCAGCAGTACCTTAACTATGTTTTTGCCTATATCGTGTATGTCGCCCTTTACCGTGCATATCACGATAGTGCCCTTAGAGGCTTCCTTTTCGCCGCTCTGCGAAAGCTTTTGCTTTATTACTTCAAAGCAGGCCTGCGCCGTGCCCGCCGTGAGTATGAGCTGCGGCAGGAATATCTTGCCTTTTTCAAATTCGTTGCCAGTCTTGTCCAGTTCGGGGATAAGTATGTTGTTCACTATTTCCATAGCGTCGGTAGTTTCCAGCAGCTTTTCCGTTATCTCTGCCGCGTCGCGCTTCAAGCCGTGCGCCATAGCGTAGCCGAGGGTCATGTCCGCCGCCGCGGCTTTTGGCACGGGCGCTTGCTCTGCGCCGTAGTTCTCTATAAATTCCGCCGCGTTCTTGTCGATGTTCGCCAGCAGTCTGTAAGCGCGCACCGCCGATGTCATAGAGTCGATGTTCGGGTTCATGATAGGCAGGTCAAGCCCCTGCATAAGCGCCATCGTGAGGAAAGTGCGGTTCACTATCTCGCGCGAGGGCAGACCAAAGCTTATGTTCGATACGCCGAGCACCGTCTTTACGCCCAGCTTTTCTTTTACCAGCTTTACTGCCTGCAATGTCTGCATAGCCGCTTCCTGCTCTGCGGAGCAGGTGAGTACCAAACAGTCTATACAAATGTCGCTGCGGGGTATTCCGTATTCGTCCGCGCGGCGGCATATTTTTTCTGCTATCTTTAGTCTGCCCTCTACCGTTTTAGGTATGCCGTTTTCGTCAAGGCAGAGTCCTACTACCGCCGTGCCGTATTTCTTTACCAGCGGCAGTACTGAGTTGAGCGATTTTTCCTCGCCGTTTACCGAGTTTACTATCGGCTTTCCGCAGTAAACTCTCAGCGCCGCGTCCAGTACCTCGGGTATAGATGAGTCTATCTGCAAAGGCGTGTCGCATATGCCCTGTATCGCCTTTACCGCGCTCACCATCATCTCTTTTTCGTCTATGCCGGGCAGACCTACGTTTACGTCCAGTATCTCCGCGCCCGCCGAGATCTGCTCTATCGCCTGATTGCAGATGTAGTCCAGGTCGTGCTCAGCAAGCGCCTGCTTAAAGCGCTTCTTGCCCGTCGGGTTTATTCTTTCGCCGATTATCCTCGGGCAGTTTATCGGTACGGCTCTGCTCGCGCTGCATACTCCCGCGCCGAGCTCTTTGTACTTAGCTTCGCACTTCCTGCCGCTGAATTTCTCTGCGGTAGCCCTTATGTAGTCGGGCGTAGTGCCGCAGCAGCCGCCGATTATCTTTATGCCCAGCGGTATCATGTCGGCGAGCAGCTCGGAAAATTCTTCGGGCAGTACGTTGTATTCGTTGGTTATGGGGTCTGGCAGACCTGCGTTCGGCTTTATGATAACGGGCAGATTCGTGTGCGCGCATACCTGCTCTACTACCGGTCGCAGTTCGCGCGGGCCGAGCGAGCAGTTTATGCCTATGGCGTCTGCCCCCAGACCGCCCAGCGTCATCGTCATCGACTCTACTCCGCAGCCCGTGAATGTTCTCATGTTTTCCTCAAAGGTCATGGTGACGAGTACGGGCAGGTCAGAGTTTTCCTTTGCGGCGAGCAGCGCGGCTTTGGCCTCCAGCAGGTCGGTCATGGTTTCTATAACTATAACGTCCGCGTCCTTGCCCGCAAGCACCATCTCTTTGAAAACGTCGTAGGCTTCCTCAAATTTCATAGAGCCGTTCGGCTCGAGAAGCTGACCGGTAGGGCCTATGTCCAGCGCGCAGTATGCGGTACGGCTCGCGCGCGCTTTCGCCCTCTGCGCTATTTCTACCGCCGCGCCGATTATCTCGTCTACGCTCTTGCCCGTAGCCGCGAGTTTCAGCCTGTTTCCGCCAAAGGTGTTGCAGTAGAAAATGTCCGCTCCCACTTCGATGTATTTTAGGTTTATCTCCTCTATCTGCTCGGGGTGGGTGAGGTTCAGCAGTTCGGGGTTCTCACCCGCCGCCAGACCCGCTGCCTGCAGCATAGTGCCCATTCCGCCGTCTAAAAATATAAATTCCTTTTCGTTAAGCAGTTTTTTAAGATCCACAGTGTATTCCTCTCTTTCTGAATTCGCACCTGCCCGCCATCTTGCAGATAGCGCAGCCGCGCCGCCCTTTTTCTATAGGCTCGTCTGAAACGCCTATCACCGCCGTTACCGATTTTCTCGGCGTCAGCAGCAGCGAATCGGTGCAGGCTACCCCCGCGCGCTTCTGCGCGTTCAGCGTTTCTATTATCATCGGCTGTATGTCGAGCGGGAAGTCGCCGTATCCCGGCGAGAACCGCCATGTGAACCAGCAGCCCGTAAGTTTTTCGTATATCTCTTTCTCCGCTTCGTCGCAAACGGCTTCCACCGCCGCGCTTGCTAAGCAGTCGGTCATGTAGCCGAGGGTTATGTCCTCAGCCTCCTTGCGGCGAATAAGCTCGTCAGCTTTTGATGAAGCCGTAGCGCATAGCAGTATGCACCGCCTGCACCCGCTGAGGTGTCGGCGTATGTCCTCGCCCTTAAAGATCAGCTTCGTGCCCGCCAGTTTTATCCCATCGTCACATTCCTCGATGTCGAAAGCGCGGTATACCCAAGCGGGCGTTATCGCCTTTACCAGCTCGCGGCGGCAGCTCTCTATCATCTCCATCTGCGGGGCGGGGGGCTGCTCGCGGTAGCCCATGTACCTAATCGCTTCGTTTACATTTATATTTATATTTATCTCCATTTTCAGCTTTCCTTATAATAGTTTTATCTCGATGTTGTCCCATGGGTCGTGAGCGAGTATAACTTCGCCCGCCGCCAGCGACTTTTTCACATCTATGAACCGCTGATTAGAGCTGCCCATGAATTTCAGCTCGTAGCTTTTTTTGTCCATCTCAAATTCGCCGTCTACCAAAAAATCCAGCCGTTTCAGCAGCTCGAGATAGCCGTTTTCCGCGTTCGCGTTTTCCATCAGATATTCAAAGGTATAGCCCGTGTACGCCATGACGTTCATCTTAAAGCCTTCGTACCCGAGTATCATGTCGGCAAGCTCGGTCAGCGCGGCGCATTGGCAAAAAGGCTCGCCGCCCGAAAAAGTTACGCCGTCCAGCAGGGGATTTTTGATTATTTCTTCAAATATTTCCTGCGTGCTCTCAGTCCTGCCGCCCTCGAATGTCCATGTCTGTGGATTGTGGCAGCCGCGGCAATGGTGCGGACAGCCCTGCACGAAAACGGTAAATCTCATTCCGGGGCCGTCTACTATCGAGTCATTCACCAGCCCAGCTATTTTAAGTTCCATTTTTACAATTATCTCCTGATCATTATTCATTCATACCTACTGTAAATGAGTATACATATTTATTATAGCAGTTATTATGTCTAAAAACAATAATAATCAGAAAAATTAACCTTGATTTAACATTTTAAATGACACCGATTCATCGCTATTTGCCGATTTGTCATATTTGAGATGAAAAAATTATTTTTTTTGTGAGTTATTTTTTGTAAATTTGCTTGATTAAATAACGATTATATGATAGAATAATATGATGAGGTCTGTATGCTCGGTTTTTCGAGCTTGCAGATAAGGGGATTATTTTTACCGCAGGGAGGCAAAAAAATGAAAAATGAAATGTCAGCCGCTCAAGCTATTGCCAGCAAGCAGAGCAGGCGGCTGAGGAACAGACACATAGGCTTTGCCGTTGCGCTGGGCATCATCTTGATGATAGCGATAGTCAGCATAGTGGCAGTTGCAAAGATACGCGCCAACGACCGCATAATGCTCGCGAAAAACCTTATCTCTCAGTTTGAGATAAATACTACTTACCGCGAGCCTGAGTTGGCTTCTGACGGCGACGAGGACGGCGACGGTATGCTCAACGAAGCTGAAACGCGCGCCAAGACCAATCCGCAGGACGTTGACAGCGATAACGACGGTATAAGCGACGGCGATGAGGTCGCGCTCGGTACTGACCCGCTCAATCCTGATACCGACGGCGACGGACTTCTCGACGGCTTTGAGCTGATGGCGGGTCTTGACCCGAAAAAGACAAGCACCGATGATAAAACGCCCGATAAGGACGTTGTGGTAGATATAAAGCGTGAGTTCGGCGAGATAACTCTTAACGTTACCGGCGACGCAAATATAGCTGATACATCTATCTCTGAGCTTAACGTTTTTGGGATCTCTTCTAACACAGGTATCGTCAGCACCGCTTACGACTTCGTTTCCGACCACAAGTTCCAGACCGCGAAGATCACTTTCAAGCTCGACAGCAAGAAAGTCGCACAAAAGGGCGCAAGCTTCTCTGACCTCTCAGTACTGAAATTCGACGCTTCGACTCAGAGCTACGAGAAAATAAAGAGCAGGGCAGACAGCTCGGCGGGTACTATCTCCGCAGACATCAACACTTACGGCACATATGTAGTCGGCACAGAGAAAAAGGCTAATTCGCCCGCAGTTACCAAGATAGCGTTCCTGCTCGATAACTCCGGCTCGATGTACCCCGTAGAGGAGTGCGAAACTTCTCCTGAAAACGACGTTAATTTCAAACGCCTTGACTTCACCAAGAGCCTTATCAATAAGATAGAGGGCGAGGGCGATTACCTTTACAGCATAGCGAAATTTACAGGCACATACACCCAGCTCCAGAAATTCACCGCCGATACCGAAAAGCTGAATAACGCGCTCGAAAAAATCCGCGTCGGCAAAGAGGTATTCGATGGTTCTCATATCCAGTCAGCGCTCCAAAGCTGCATGAGCACTTTCGATAACGGCTCGACTAATCAGAGAAACATAATAGTGCTGCTTTCCGACGGCGCTTCCGATGAATCAAATCCGAAGAGCATAGAGCAGCTTGCGGAAATCGCAAATAATAACAACATCATCGTTATGACGATAGGTCTGGGCAAAGAGGCTGACCGCGCATGGCTGCAAAACCTCTCGGCGCAGACAGGCGGCAAGTACTACTCGGCTTCTGACGCAGACGCTCTCGAAAGCGTTTACAAGCAGATAGTTACCACTCTGAATTACGATATAGTAGATTATTCCGATACGGACGAGCAGGCACAGGGCTACTCGCTCTATAACACAGGTTTTGACCCAGTGAAAAACGGCTTCTCGTTCAGAAACTTCCGCACCTCTGATACCCCGAGCGTAGACTTCGGTATGGCGGTAATGGCGCGCGACTGGTACGTTGGCAGATTTCAGCTCAAGACCAAGGCCGTTTCTCCCGCGGACGACAGCGAGCAGAAATACGACGCTGAGGGCTATAACCTCAAGGGCAGTGAAGTGGAAGAAAAGTTCGAGGCAAATCAGCCGCTCTCTTCCTACGTTCCGTCCCTTATCACGGGCGACTTCGGCGACGTTAAAAAGTACCTCGATTATTCTTCCTCCGGCTCAGTTCTGAAAGTTGACGCCGACCTTATGGCAAAGGCTCTCCAGCAGGGCTGGTCGGTGAAGAAATATAAGCTTGACGCGAACAACCTCTCGTGGGAAAAGGTAGAGCTTCTCTCGCTTAACGTCAAAGAATGCTCAGACAAGATCGCAAAGGCAAGCTCCGACTCGGAAGCTGAGTTTTATAAGGCTCTCTACCACCTCAACGCTTTGCAGTGGGACGATACGCCAGTTACCTTCGACCTCTTTAACGGCGATGAGGGCTTTGACGAGCTGAAATCGCTTCTCGCTCTCGGCGAACCCGTAGTTACCACCATCGACGGCTCGCATACCGTAAATGCTATCGGTCTTATACAAGACAGCTCCGACCACCGCAAATATGTGCTTCAGGTCTACGACAGCAACTATCCCGGATCGATCAAAAAGCTGTACATCACCCGCGCCGTAAAGGGTAATTTCAATATTTCAGATGGAAAGGGCAAACTGAAAGACGTTTCCTACGAATACACCTGCGAATATGACGGCAAACAGGTAGGCGTAAAATTCTCTGACGTAGCGGCATATTGACCGCGCGGCACTCCAAAAAGATATTTGGAGTGAGCATAAGTAAACGTTTTCTGTAAATACTGCACAAATTCATGGCGGGAATTTCGTAAGAAATTTGACGTATTTTTGAAAACAAATTTCACAAAAGCCCTTGATTTTACGGCGTTTTTCTGTTATAATAAATATTGAATTAGAACGGTGCGCAATGGGCGTACTGTAAATTCTAAATTACACTAATTAATGTGGAGGAGATTTAAAATGAAAATTTCTAAGATTTTCGCAGGAATGTCCGCTGCTGCTATCATCGCTGCTGCGGTTGCAATGCCTGCATCTGCTGAAGCTCCCGTAGAAGAGGAATTCTACCCTGCGACCGGTGAATGGACTTATACATACAGCGGTTCTGACATTCAGGCGGCTATTGATGCAAATGGTGCTCAGCTTATTGAAAACAAGAGCGAAGATGGTTCGCCCAGCACTTGGACATGCGGCATGAATATTCAGGTCGGTCACATGAAGAATGCTAAGGTCACCATGACTGTTCATAGCGACACCAACAACATCTACAAGGGTGCTGACGCTGAAGCCGGTTCTGATGACACAATGTGGACCGTTCAGACTTCGTGGAATGCAGACGCTCCTGCTGATAAGGAAAAGAGCACTGTAAAGTACACTGAGAACGAAGCTAAGGGCGCTACCGAGCTGAATAACTGGGATTCCGGCCCGTCCAAGTTCAATGGCCAGTGGGCACAGTTTATGCTGACTGATAATGATCTTTCTGGTGTTACTATCACTGTAAAGGTAGTTGCTGATGACGCAACCACATGGGAATATCATAAGGACAACGAAGAAAAACCCGAAGAAAATGTATATAGAGTATTCATTATGTTCGGCAAGGATGCTGCTAAGATCGAGACCGTAGAAAACGCTGAGATCAACAAGCAGATTGAGGGCGAAGGCACTACCAGCTCCGGTGACGGCAGCACTACTTCCTCCGGCTCTTCTTCCGGTTCTTCCTCCGGAAGCAGCTCGAGCTCTGCTTCTTCCAGCTCTAAGGGCGGTTCCAATGGCGGCAGCACTTCCAAGGGCAGTGCCACTACTTCTTCCGCTAAGGATGCCGGTGCTTCCGATAACACTGCTAACGCAGAGTCTGGTGCAGCTGCAGGCGTAGGTCTGGCTATCGCTGCTCTTGCAGGCGCAGCTATCGTAGTTTCCCGCAAGAAGTAATTTTTAGCATAGCTGAATAATTGTAAATAATAAAAGGCATTGCTTTCGGGCAGTGCCTTTTTTGTATATATTGTATGAATATGAAAACGTTATCTGTGCAGTATGAACAAAAGTAAAATAGATAATTGTACATTTAGTATATTGAATATTTTCGGTATTTGTGTTATACTTTAAAAGTAAATGGTTCTGTATGAACAATTATTTTTGGAGGTAATTACTTATGAAAAAGTTTTTAGCTTGCACTGTTGCGACTATTATCGCAGCATCTATGATGACTGCTTGCGGCAGTGACGATTCTAAGGACAGCTCCAGCAAGGCTGCTGAGAGCACCACTACCACCGCGGCCAGCTCTGCTGCTGAATCTGCTACCGAAGAATCCGCTGCTGAAGAGTCTGCCGCTGACGAATCTGCTACCGAAGAGTCCGCTGCTGATGAATCTGCTGCAGAGGGCGAGGCTGCTGAGCCTAAGCCTATCTCTGAGATGCCTGCAACTCTTCAGGATCTCGAGACCGCTTCTCTCGTATTCGACACCAGCATGGATCCCGCAGATTTCGTTAAGACTATGAACGAGGCAAACTTTGAGAACGATGAATCTGACGTTAAATTCTCTATCGAAGAGGTCGAGGGCGTTCCTATGCTCCGCTGCCAGGTTCTGACCCTTAAGGATGAAGAAGATCCTTCGCTCGGTTACAAGATTCCGAAGATCCAGTTCGATATGTCCAAGATCTTTGCCGGCAAGACCGATACTCTTGACAAGGTATTCACCATCGACATCGAGTTCATGACCAAGGCTGTTGGCAACTTCGTAGCTGATGACGGTACTGAGTCGCTCGTTCCCGGTAACTTCATGGGCGCTCTTTGCTCGCAGGCCGGAGAAGATCCTGACAAGCTCGGTTGGAAGGAACTTGACAACCAGATCAGCGAATCTGAGTGGACTTCCGAGTGGGCTACTTACAAATTTAGCGTTCGTCCCGGTCTGCTTGGACCTTTCAACGCTGTTGACACTCCTCAGTACTTTACCTTTTTGAGATGGAGCATTCCTAACCAGGCTGATTTCTACGTTGCAGACATCACCTTTAAGGATGAGGACGGCAATGTTCTGCCCGTTTCCATTGGCGCACACGCTGAATAATTCAGTTTACATAATAGACCGCACACACACTGTGCGGTTTATTTTTTTGCAAATTTGCTGAACTTTACACTCATTTCACCGATCTCAGCGCTTTTCGGTTTGTCGTTTTTCATCTCAACGTCGTAATCCTCACTGCTGATTTTACCGCTGACTTTTCCCGCAGCGCATTTTTCCAACACCCGCGCCGTCAAAAATATCGGCGAATTTGCGGGCAACTCCTCGCGTGAAAAAGTCTGCTCCATTTCCTCAAAACTTATCTTGCAGTCGGCGTCAGTCAGCGAAATTTCCATTCCCGCGAGCGTTTTCGGCTCGCTGACGCTTATCTGCCAGCCGCCCTCTAAACGCTCAAACTGCGCTTTTCCTGCAAAATCGTCACTGGAAATATCGGCGGTAACCGTGTAGCTTTTCGGCAGCGAGATCTCCGCACTCTTTGAACTGCCGCACGCCGAAGCAGTCGAGATCGCGCAGATACACATACACATCATTATAAATCTTTTCATTCAGACCCCTCCATAAAAAAAGTCCCCCAAACCGATGGGGGACTTTTGCATAATCAAGCTTGTCAACTTGCAAATTGTTGACAATCGTAATTTACAAAATCGTGAGAGTTTCCTTGAAAGCGTTTATAATATCGCTCGCCGTGACTGCGGCAGGTGAGTACTTTTCACACAGTATTTCCGCAGTTTTTCCGCATATGTAATCGCCCAACGCGCAAGCTTCCGCCGCCGTAACGCCCTGTGCGAGCAGCGATGCGATAACGCCGGCAAGCATATCGCCCGAGCCGCCTTTTGCAAGTGCCGAACAGCCAAAATTCGTTATAGCTGCTTTTCCGTTGCTGAATGTCACGGAAGTCGCGTCCTTGCTGTGCAGTGTCACGCCGTACTTCTCGCTCAGCTTGCGGCAGATCGCGTACCGCTCAGCCGAGGCCTCTGCCGTCGTCCTACCGCTCAGCCGTGCCAGTTCGCCGATGTGCGGAGTCAGAACTATCTCACAATTCTTGTCCCTCAGTACATCTATATTCAGCGCGAGCTGATTTATTCCGTCCGCGTCGATAAGCAGCGGCACACGCACGTTTTTTACCAACGCTTCGACAAGCCTGCGCGTGCTTTCGCTCCTGCCGATGCCGCAGCCGACCGCAACAGCACTGTGTGAATTTGCCAATTCGACCAGTTTATCTATCTCGCAACTGCTGATCGTGCCGCCCTCTGTTTCAAGCGGAGTGTAAACGCACTCGGGCGCGCTCGCCGCAATTATCGAGATCACGCTGTGCGGAGCAGCAAGGTTCACTATCCCGCAGCCGGTGTGAAGCGCCGCACGCGAACATATCGCCGCCGCGCCGATGTAATTTTCACTCCCGCAGATCAGCAGGACTTTTCCGAACGTTCCCTTATGTGAGTATTCGGGACGCGCAGGTAACATTTTGTGCAATTCACTGCCGAAAATCTCGTGAGAAGACATACGGTCATCGAGGTACTCTTCCCAGCCGTCGGGAATGCCGATGTTCGCAATTTCGATCTTTCCGCATACAGAAAGCGCGGGTTTGAGCGCCATTCCGAACTTCATCGCGTGAAAAGTGATCGTTTCGTCGAACTTTACCGTTTCAGCTGCGATCTTTCCGCGTAGGCAGTCAACACCGCTCGGCATATCGCACGCTATCTTGTAGGTGTCAGATCGTGCAAATCTGCTCATCAAAAACTGTATGTTCTCGCGAAACTCGCCGTGAAAACCCGTGCCAAAAATGCAGTCTACAACTATATCTGCATCGCCAAAATCAACGTTTTCTGTAATAATCTTCACTTTTTTGCTGTCAATGAGCGCAAAAGCTTTCTTTGCAAGCTCGGTCTTAGGCTCGCCACAGACGTAGGCCGCGCTGACGTCGAATTTGTCCGCCAGTAAGGAAGCGCAGACTGAACCGTCGCCTCCATTATTGCCCGAACCGCAGAGAACCAGAATGTTTTTCGCACCGATTCGCTCCGCAGCACTCTCGACTGTTCTCGCCAACTGCGCCCCCGCGTTTTGCATAAGCTCCCAGAGCGAAACGCCCAGCGCTTCCGAGGCCTTTTCCGCCTGCGACATCTGCTGAGGCGTTAATAGTCTATTCATCTTTATCGCTCCTTTCCGCGATGCACACCGCCTGAGCCAGCTCGCGCGTGTGCGAAATGCTTATCGAAAATTCCAGCCCCGCCGCCGCCTGTGCTGCCGCACCCTCCAGTTTTAGGTAAGGTGCGCCAAGCTCATCGTGCGCTACGGTGATCTCATTCAGCGAAAAACCGCGCACGCCCGTGCCCAGTGCCTTCGCGAACGCCTCTTTCGCCGCCCAAGTCCCTGCCATTGATTGGTAAGGGTCTTTCATCTGAGAAAAACGCCGCCGCTCCTCATCTGAAAAGGCACGGCGGCAAAAACTATCTCTCTGAGCCGCATTTTTCACTCTCTCGACCTCTTGCAGGTCGCAGCCAACGCGGTATTTCACAGCTTGCTCACCGCATTTCTCGGGAAAAACGGCTTCATAAGCTGGGCCATTTCGGTGCTGGGGGTAAATACCAGCACGCCTTTTCCGAACTCGCGGTGCGTAAAACGCAGGTAATAATCGGTAAGCTCAGGGTTATTCGCGCCCGCCTTGACAAGCGTTTCGTCCTCGCCGACGGCAAAATCGCCGTTTACAACGCCGTACTCGCTGACCTTGTGCAGGTCGATGGTGCAAAGTCTGTTGCGCTTAGCCTGATTTATGATCTTGTCGATGTCGAGGTCGGCGTTTGTGAGAATGTATTCGTACTCAACGAAAAGTTTCGTTATCAGCTGGTAGCCGATGAAAATGCTCAGTCCTGCAAACACAAAGCCGAAAAGCGTCAGCGTCGTGTTGAAAGTCAGCAGTATAAAGAAGGCGGCGAGCGCTACTGCTGCGGCTATCGTGAAGATCTTCGAGGTCTTTTCTCCCTGCGAAAGCTCTCTTTTTACAATATATTCCTTGAAAACGTCCATGAAATTTATCCTCCTAAACTTGTGTATTAAATAGTATAGCACATTTTTCACGAAAAGTAAAGCGATATTTTGTTAATTTTGTTGAAAAGCACATTTACGCATTTTGCTGCCCAAACCCGTGATTTTCTGCCGTTACCCCTTGACAATCGACGGAATATGTGAGATAATATAAATATATGTTTTGTTACGGAAGTGCTTTTTATGGATATGAAAATAGCTATACTCCGCCGACTTACCTTTGAAATGGATACGCGAGTCGAGCGGCAGGTTTAAAATTCGTTTGAACAAAATTACAAAACTTGCTGAAAGGATAGATGAATATGAAAAGAGAGCTGGATAAGCTTTACAGTCCCTCTGATTTTGAGGATAGAATTTATAAAATGTGGGTCGATGAAAACTGTTTCCACGCAGTTCGCGACCCCGAAAAAACGCCCTACACTATCGTTATCCCGCCCCCGAATATAACGGGTCAGCTTCACATGGGCCACGCGCTGGATAACACTCTTCAGGATATTCTTATCCGCTGGAAGAGAATGAGCGGCTACTGCGCGCTCTGGGTACCCGGCACCGACCATGCTTCCATCGCGACCGAGGCTAAGATAGTCGAGGCTATGCGCAAAGATGGCGTCACAAAGGACGACCTCGGCAGAGATGGCTTCCTCAAGCGCGCATGGGATTGGAAAGAGCAGTACGGCGGCAGAATAGTTTCGCAGCTCAAAAAGCTCGGCTCATCCTGCGATTGGGAGCGCGAGCGCTTCACACTCGACGAGGGCTGTTCCAAGGCTGTTAAAGACGTGTTTGTAAATTATTATAATAAAGGCCTTATCTACCGCGGCGAAAGAATTATAAACTGGTGTCCGCATTGCCGTACATCTATCTCAAACGCCGAGGTAGAGTATGAAGATCAGGCGGGTCATTTCTGGCATCTTCGCTACCCGCTGAAAGACGGCTCGGGCTACGTTGAGCTTGCTACCACCCGTCCCGAAACTCTGCTGGGCGATACCGCAGTTGCCGTAAACCCCAAGGATGAGCGTTACAAGGACATAGTTGGCAAGACCCTTATCCTGCCGCTCGTTGGCAGAGAGATATCCGTTGTCGCCGACAGCTATGTTGACATGGAGTTCGGTACAGGCGTAGTTAAGATCACCCCCGCGCATGACCCCAACGACTTCGAGGTCGGCAAGCGCCACGATCTGCCCGTTCTGAACGTTCTGACCGAGGACGCTAAGATAGTTGACGATTATCCCGATTACGCGGGCATGGATAGATACGAGGCGAGAAAGAAGATAGTCGAAGACCTCGAAAAGGGCGGCTACCTCGTAGAAGTTGAAGACCACGAGCACAACGTCGGTACTTGCTACCGCTGCGGCACTACCGTAGAACCTCGTGTTTCGCTCCAGTGGTTCGTAAAGATGGACGAGCTTGCCAAGCCTGCTATCAAGGCGGTAGAGGACGGCGACATCAAGTTTGTGCCCGATAGATTTGAAAAGAATTACCTTAATTGGATGAACGATATTCGCGATTGGTGCATATCCCGCCAGCTTTGGTGGGGTCACCGCATACCCGCGTTCTACTGCGACGACTGCGGCGAAATGGTGGTTTCTAAGGAAAGCGAAGTTTGTTGTCCTAAGTGCGGTAAGCCCATGCGCCAAGACCCCGACACCCTCGATACATGGTTCTCCTCGGCGCTTTGGCCGTTCTCTACCCTCGGTTGGCCCGATGATACTGAAGACCTCAAATATTTCTACCCGACCAGCACGCTCGTTACCGGCTACGATATTATCCCGTTCTGGGTATCGCGCATGATAGTTGCGGGTATGGAAAATATGAAGGAAAAGCCTTTTGATACCGTTCTTATCCACGGTCTTGTCCGCGACGAGCAGGGCAGAAAGATGTCTAAGTCGCTCGGCAACGGCATCGACCCGCTGGAAGTTATCGACAAATACGGCGCTGACGCTCTGCGTTTCATGCTCGCTACGGGCAACGCCCCCGGCAACGATATGCGCTATTCAGACGATAAGGTTAAGGCTTCCAGAAACTTTGCAAACAAGCTTTGGAACGCGGCTCGCTTCATCATGATGAACCTGCCCGAAGGCTTTACCGCCGATGCACTGCCCGCGCAGATGAACATCGAGGACAAGTGGATAGTTTCCAAGTTCAATACCCTCGCTAAGGAGATCGATGAGAATCTTACAAACTTCGACCTCGGCGTAGCGGTCGCTAAGCTTTACGACTTCATTTGGGACGTTTATTGCGACTGGTACATCGAGCTGACTAAGCCGAGGATTGCGGCGGGCGGCGATACCGCGGCGGCGGCGCAGACGGTGCTCGTTTGGGTAATGAAAGGTATGCTGAAGCTTCTGCACCCCTTCATGCCGTACATCACCGAAGAGATCTGGCAGACCCTTACCGACGGCGCAAGCATTCTCATGCTCGAAAAGTACCCCGTTTACGATGAGTCGCTCAACTTCTCGGCTGAGGAGATCGACTTCGGCAAGATCATCGCGGCTATCAAGGCTGTAAGAAATATCCGCAGCGAAATGAACGTTGTGCCCTCGGTAAAGGCTAAGCTTTATATCGAAACGGCTCAGCCCGAGGTTTTTGCAAACGGCGTTATGTTCTTCGAGCGCCTTGCCTCCGCAAGCGAGGTCGAGATACTTGAAAAGGCTGACGTTAAGGACGCCGTTACCGCCGTTACCGACGCGGCAAGAATTTTCATCCCGCTCTCCGACATCGTAGACACCGAAAAGGAGCGTGCACGCCTCGATAAGGAGAAGAAAAAGGTGCAGAAAGACATCGACTTCCTCTCAGGCAAGCTGAATAATCAGGGCTTCCTCGCGAAAGCCCCCGAACAGCTCATCGCGGCGCAGAAAGAAAAGCTCGCTAAGGCTCAGGAAAAAATGGCGAAGATAGAAGAGTCGCTCGCAGCGCTCAAGTAAATCACAAGATATAAAAAGAGGGAACATCTCGGCAAAAGATGTTCCCTTATTTTTTGTTAATTTCTAACTTCGTAGACCTTGTTAAGCAGGATAACGCAGACTATGTAAAACGCCGCTGCAAAAGATCCCGCAAATACGCAGTCTGAAAGCTGCGCGGCTTTCGTCAGCGTTTCGCCCTCGCCGAAGATCTGCGTGAAAGTTTTCATCAGCCCGAGCTGTATGCAGAAATAGCTCAGCGCGACTATCAGCCCGCCGAATATAAATACCACCGTGCCGAAAAGAACCCGCCGCCGCGCCGCGCTCGCGATGAGCATTACCATGAAGCAGAAGAGAAGCGCCATCAGCATGAACATCAGCCCGCGCACCCACGATATGGGGTCGAGAAGCGCGCTCTCAGCCTGCGTGTACACCGCGCTCGTGCTGTTGATAAGCTTCGTCAGCAGGTTCATGGCGGTTTCGCATATCAGCCGCGCGGGTATGTACCAGACCGTACAGCAGACCAGCTTTGAGATCACCTGTACGCTCGGCGGTATCGGCATGCAGACTGTCAGCGCCGCTTCACGGCTGAAATACGCGCGTACAAATCTGCTCAGCGGCATAGCGAACGCCGTGGCAAGCATTCCCAGCGAGCACACGAACACCGCAAACTCTAAGAATATCAGCATAGTCTGCGCGTAGCTCTCCGCGTTTTCGGGAAAGTGCGCGATGGTCGCGAGTGCGATGCCGACGATCACCGCCAGCGAGCCGAATATCGTCAGCACAGCCCGCACCGTGCAGGCTAGGTCGCGGCGTATGAGTTTCCCGAGGTTCAGCATTGGCAGACCTCCTTGAAAAGCGCGGCGGGGTCGCATTCGCGCGCTGAGCCGTAGTGCCGCACCGTGCCGTTTTGCAGTATCAGCAGATCGTCAAGCGCCAGTGCCGCCTCGGCAATGTCGTTCACGGCAACGAGCACAGCGCTCTCATCGTGCGCCAGCTCGCCTATCTTTTGATAGATGTACGCTCGGGTTCGTTCGTCAGCGCCCGCCGCAGGCTCGTCCAATAGATACAGCGCCGTCTGCCTCGAAGCCGTCAGCGCAAACTGTATGCCCCGACGTGCGCCCTGCGAAAATGTCCCGAAGCGCTTGTTGATGTCGATGCTCAGATCGTCCAGCATAGCGAGCGCCGCCGCCGAGCTGAAGTCCTTGAACCACCCGCTGAAAAGCCGCACCGCTTCGCCAATCTTTACATCGTCTGGCAGCATATCGCGGTCAGGGAGGCAGGCTGTCAGCGCACGCGTTTTTTTGCCGACAGGCAGTCCGCAGATCTCGACTTCGCCGCAATCGGTGCGCATAAGCCCCGCGGCTATCCGCAGCAGAGTGCTCTTGCCGCAGCCGTGCAGCCCGCAAAGCCCCACGACTCTGCCGCCGTAAACGCTCACGCTGACGTCGGTGAGCGCGGGCATTCTGCCCAGTTTTCTGCTGACCTCGCTCAGCCGCAGTATCTCAGCCATACTTCCTCCTTAAACACAAAACGCCGCTTCGCTCTTGCCCGCAGGCGCGAACGTTCGCGGCGTTGTTTTTACAAAAATCATCTTTCCTCGCAGATCAGCTTTATAGCCGTTCGCTCTTCGCCGTCGATGACGACGTTTGCAAATGCGGGAATACATATCATATTTATGCCCAGCGGTGCGAGGTAACCCCTTGCGATGGCGACTGCCTTTATCGCCTGATTAGCCGCGCCTGCGCCGACTGCCTGCACCTCAACCGCGCCGCTGTCGCGGACAACGCCCGAGATCGCGCCTGCTACCGAGTTCGGAACTGATCTTGAAGACACTTTTAAAATTTCCATTTATTGTACCTCCGGCTAAACAAATATCCATTCGCAGATGTGAAAAATTATCCGCTATGGTAATTTGATTATACAACATTTTTAAAAAATTTGCAACAGTTCGGCGGATTTTTTGTAGGTTATCTCATAATTATGCGCTCAATTTTGTTCGCTTTGCCCAATTTTTCATCAAATTCAACTGCTACAGCGTTTATGAAAGCCGGATTTTCGCTTATTTTAAATGTAACAGGGCAGTGGTACTTCATTTTTTGAATCGCTATCTCGGTGTCTACGCCCAGTACGGAAAGCTCAGGGCCGGTCATTCCCGCGTCGGTGATGTACGCCGTGTGCCCGCCGAGAATGGTTTCGTCCGCCGTCTGAACGTGCGTGTGCGTGCCAAAAACGCCGGTAACTCTGCCCGCAAGGTACTGCCCCATAGCCTTTTTCTCAGAGGTAGCCTCCGCGTGAAAATCTACGAAAATGTTAGGCGTGTCCGCCTCTTCGATAAGCTTGTCCACGCAGAAAAAAGGGTTGTCCAGCGCCTCAAGCCCTACTGTTCCCATCAGGCTTATAACGGCTATCTTCACGGGGAAAACGTCAACTATGCAGCTGCCCCTGCCCGAAACGCCCTCGGGAAAATTAGCGGGGCGCAGCAGCGTTTCAGCTTCGTCATAAAGGCTGGTGCAGCCCTTTTGCTGAAAAGAGTGGTTGCCGCCCGTAACTACGTCAGCGCCCAGCCGTATCAGCCGCTGGTAAGAAGCGCGGTTGACGCCGTTGCCGACCGCCGAGTTTTCGCCGTTGATTATAGTGAGATCTATCGCGAGGTCGCGCTTTAGCTTGTAAAGCCGCCGCTCGAGTATCTCGATTCCCGCAGTACCCACAACGTCGCCGACAAAGAGCATTTTCATAGCAAATTTCCTTTCAGTTCGTACCCGCCATGCGGGTCTTTGCAACAAAGCGCCTCGGTATCTGCCCGAAGCGCTCGAAAAAATATGGTGCCGGTGGTCGGGCTCGAACCGACACGGTATCGCTACCAACGGATTTTGAGTCCGTCACGTCTGCCAATTCCATCACACCGGCATTATATATCTATTATATCAAAAAATGCGGCGTTTGTCAAGGGGAAATTTTGCATTGTAAGCATTTATTTTGTTGACTTGTTGAGCGTGATGGCAAAAAAATGCAAGGCTTTATCACTGCTTAAAACGTGTGGGAGCTTCTTAAGGCAATACCGCACAGCTATTGTGTGCAGATTGCGTCGTCAGATTTTTCGTCAGATCGCCTAAAGCCGACAACGCTTAACTCGCGTTAAGCTAGGAGGTTTTGGGTGATATGACGCAAAATTGTTTTGGCTTCGCAAAAACGCAAGCAAGATGTGCACAAAGCCACTAGGCGGTAGTTGTGCGGTGTTGCCTTAATACCTATTTCATGAATAAAAAAAGAAAAAAATGAAAAGGGGCTTGAAATTTAGCGAAATATGTTGTATAATAAATTTGTATGCAGACGCTGGCTCAAGTTTGCATTTAAATTAACGAGAGGAGTTATGTGAAAAATGGTTTATTCTCATGAAGTTGAAACAATGTGCCCTATCGCTCAGGGCGTAGCTCATGGCGCAGCGCCTATCCCCGAAGAAGCTAAGTGGGTGAAGGCTAAGGAAATCAAGGACATTTCCGGTTTTACTCACGGCGTGGGCTGGTGTGCTCCCCAGCAGGGCGCTTGCAAGCTTACACTTAACGTTAAGGAGGGCGTTATCCAGGAGGCTCTGGTAGAAACTATCGGCTGCTCCGGTATGACTCACTCTGCGGCTATGGCTGCTGAGATCCTGCCCGGCAGAACAGTTCTCGAGGCTCTTAATACCGACCTCGTTTGCGATGCTATCAATACCGCAATGAGAGAGCTTTTCCTCCAGATCGTATACGGCCGTTCGCAGAGCGCTTTCTCCGAAGGCGGTCTTGTTATCGGCGCAGGTCTTGAGGATCTCGGCAAGGGTCTTCGCTCGCAGGTAGGTACTATGTACGGTACTCTTGCAAAGGGCCCCAGATACCTCGAAATGACCGACGGTTATGTTACCGGCGTTGCTCTTAACGAGGACGACGAGATCATCGGCTATCAGTTCGTAAACTTCGGCAAGATGATGGACTTCATCAAGGGCGGCGACGACGCTAACACCGCTTTCGAGAAGGCTAAGGGTCAGTACGGAAGAGTTGCAGACGCCGTTAAGATCGTTGACCCCAGAAAAGCATAATAAGGAGGTACAGAACAATGGCTTTATTTGAATCATATGAAAGAAGAGAAAAGCAGATCCTTGCTGTTATCAATCAGTACGGTATCAATACTATTGAAGAATGTGCCGACGTATGTAAGGAAAAGGGTCTTGACATCTACAAGCTCGTAGAGGGCATTCAGCCTATCTGCTTCGAGAACGCTAAGTGGGCTTACACCGTAGGCTGCGCTATCGCTATCAAGAAGGGCTGTACCAGAGCCGCTGACGCTGCTGCTGCTATCGGCGAAGGTCTTCAGGCTTTCTGCATCCCCGGCTCTGTTGCCGACCACAGAAAGGTTGGTCTTGGCCACGGAAACCTTGGCAAAATGCTGCTTGAGGAAGAGACCGAGTGCTTCGCATTCCTCGCAGGCCACGAGTCTTTCGCTGCTGCTGAGGGCGCTATCGGTATCGCTGAGAAGGCTAACAAGGTTCGCCAGAAGCCCCTCCGCGTTATCCTGAACGGTCTTGGAAAAGACGCTGCACAGATCATCGCAAGAATCAACGGCTTTACCTACGTTGAGACCGAGATGGATTACCACAGCGGCGAAGTTAAGGAAGTATTCCGCAAGGCTTACTCCGATGGACTCCGCGCAAAGGTAAACTGCTACGGCGCTAACGATGTTACCGAAGGTGTAGCTATCATGTGGAAGGAAAACGTAGACGTATCCATCACCGGTAACTCTACCAATCCTACCAGATTCCAGCACCCTGTTGCAGGTACATATAAGAAAGAGCGTCTGGACGCAGGCAAGAAGTACTTCTCCGTTGCTTCGGGCGGCGGCACAGGACGTACCCTGCACCCCGACAACATGGCAGCAGGCCCTGCTTCTTACGGCATGACCGACACCATGGGAAGAATGCACAGCGACGCACAGTTCGCAGGCTCTTCCTCTGTTCCTGCTCACGTTGAGATGATGGGACTCATAGGCATGGGTAACAACCCGATGGTTGGTGCTACTGTTGCTTGTGCAGTTGCTGTTGAAGAATCGTGGAAACGATAATCACAGGCTTGTTACCCACATCACAAAAGCAAGGATAAATAATGGTTTATCTATAACTGAAATATGTAAACTAACAGGATTGAGTTATGATAATTACATCAAGTATGAACGAGACGAAGTAAAGGATCAATATAAAAACTTTGATACTTTGAAAAAAATATCTGATGTACTAAACATAAATCTTATGAATGATTATTTGTCCTTTAAAACAAACTCAAAGGAAAGAGTTCGTTCCTATATGGAATTGCACAATCTATCTATACGCAAATTGGCTAAGATATGCAATGTTAGCATTACAACAATAAAAAACTGGCGTAATGGAAAGTGTTCTCCCTCCTATGAGATGTGGCAGAGAATATTTAAACAATAGACTTTACAATTTGCAAAAACGAAAAGCAGGACATTATTTTGATGCCCTGTTTTTTGTTTTATTTTTTATTGTGGTATAAACAATAAGTGGCGTTTACAACGAACACACCCTCAGACACACTTACGCAAGTCTGTTGATTCGCAAAAAAGTTGACATTAAAATCATAAGTGAAACATTGGCTCATGCAAGTGTAGCCTTTACCTACAACACCTATGTTCATTTAATCGAAGAAGAAAAGGCAAAAACAATCAATGAAATAGACATATGATAATGTTGTTCCTATTGACATTTCCAACAAAGTTTGCTATAATAAATAGAGAAATTTCTACACTCAATTTTTGTACAATAATAGAGGAGAATATACATGGCGAAACATAAAAATCAATTATTACCCGATCAAATTGTTAAAGGAATTTTCCAATATATCCAGCGTTTTCGTGACCAACCTCTTACTAAAAATACAGCCGTATCTATATTCGCCGATTTAGTTGAAGAAAAACTTGAAAAGTTATACCCATATTATTCTAATGAAGAAATCACCAACTTACTTGTTAAAAATCTCGAAGAGATGAGTGACAACAATTTAGATTTTTGTGTGAATATCTTAGCTATTGCTAAATGGTATTATTGTGGACGGCAGATGTATAAATTTGATGAGGAATTATCAAAGCTTCTTTCAAATCAAAATAAATCAGATATAACAGTTTCAATTGAAACTCTGAAACACTTACCGTGTGACAACTTCTTTGTGGAGCGGCAATTCAATAATAGTGCAGGCTTTTTCGTAAGCGTTGATGAAGAAGTGGTTACTATTGTAGATATTTACCCAACTGGCATTTCGTCTATAATTTGTCCTATCGCAGACCAAATAACGATTCGTGATTTATTTGAAAGTGCAATTAGGACGAATAGTGATGAAGCGAAAAAGTATTTATCAGGTGATTCAGAAAAAGATCAACAATCTATTGATGCTACTGTTGACGTAATTTGTGAAAGGTTTCAATATATTGTGTATCTGTCAGCAATCAACGCCGAAATAGAGCCTATTACAAAAGGGGCAATTGGCAAACGAACTTCTAACACAAATGACAACCCAAAGCCAACTACTCAATCAAAAACACAAATATCTAACGTGGGGTATCGCATTGGTGCAAGTCTAAAACCGAAACAAACTAACGTCACATATGTTGACAAAAATAAATTATCTGAGCATCATGGTACACCCAAAGCTCCACACATACGCAGAAGTCATTTTCATAGCTTTTGGACGGGAAGCGGAGAGAATAAAACTCTTGTTGTCAAATGGATAGGAGCGGTATTTGTAAATGGAGATAAAGAAATAGACACAACAACTTTGCATACTATTAAGGAGGAATAAATTATGACAGACAAAGAAAGTTATATTATGGGGCAAGTAATGAAATTACTTGAAAGCAGAATGGTTTGCGATGATGCAGGTATAAGATGTTTATACCAAACTGACTTGTTGAAGGCTCTTGCGGTCGCGCACAATAAAGTTTCGCATATCCCGTACAAAGAGGAAAAATCATATGGCATAGTAAAAAAGCAAGGTTTTGACAAACAAGCGAAGGAGTATTTAGCATCTAAACTTTCCGAAGTTAATACTAACAGCTTGCTTACACCTATGACAAGAGAACAGTTTGGTTCTTTTACACTCGCACAAAGCAAGCCTTTAATAAATCCTATTGACTATTATCTTGAAAAGATTACTCTATCAGAAGAAGATATTGCTGAGAATTTGAAGATCACAGTAGACAAGCTTCACGAATACTCAGCATTACCTTTCTCCGAACAGCCATTTGATATTATTATTAAGTTAGATAATATGTTAATTGACCAATGGGTTAATGAATCGTAAAAATAAGGGAGCATTAACAAAAAAACAATGCTCCCTTAAATTATAAGACTTTTATAAGACTCATTCTAATAAAAGTCTTATAAAATTGTTGGTACACACACAAGCAATACCTTCTCGATGACTTGCTCCTAAATTAACTCAATAATCAAGCGTAAAAAATAAGGGTACTAGAAATAAACCTAGTACCCTTATAAATTATTCCTTTAGTGCGAACACGCCGTTGTAAACGTACTTTGTGCCGTCTACATCTATCGTTATACCTGACTGCCCGATAAACTGCGTAAACGGTACAAAAAATAGGTTGTCACTGTATGTACCCGCGTCAGTCACAGCGGGGACTAGAGCGGTGCGCCCCGCTGACCGTACACCGACATCTTTTAGTTGATTTGCAGTAAATCCTGTGCCATTGCTGCCACCCATGTCCTTAAAAGCACTGTCATTTGCAAAGTCACCTATCGTAGCGCCGTAGGTGCTGTTACCCGTAGAGTGATAACCTGCAAAAATAACACCACCGTCAGTGTTTTTAGTGATAAAGATATTGTCCATGTTATTGACGTACAGCAGTATACCGCAGCTAGTCTTGACGGCACGAGTAAAGCGATAATCTGTTTTCCACTTTGTGAATCGGTAATCGTTCATACCGTTTTTTAGTGTTGCAAAAAAGATATAATTGTTTGTGTTGGTGTCAATTGTCAGTGCCGTCACACCGTCTATTTTACATTGTATTGCCGAGCTTTCTGCTGGCGTAGATATTTCGCTGAAATAATCCGTTGCGTTAGTGTTGAGCCACACTCTAACTTCATTCTTATTACTGTCCGCCGTTGTACCCGTGAAGTATGTTGTTTCTATTGCCATCATTCACCCCCCTCTTCTATTTTAGTTGCATTACCAACTACACCAATGACACCATCTGTTGATAACGAAGCTTCATATGCCCGACTGTTTTCTTTAATTGTAGTGACTACTTTGTCTGCTACTGGGACAAGTTTCTGATTTACTTTATCCCATATATTAACACTCATCTGTTGTTCATCTCCTTGTTTTCAAAAAAACTAATTTAAAATATTAGTTTTATTCAATATTTCTCCCGTAATTATTTCGTATTCTTCCGCTGTGATTACACCTTTTCGGCGAATTTTCTAACCTAAATTTCGGGTTGTTATAGCCCTGTTTAGTTGATTAGTTATTTAGCTTGCTATCGCTATTTCCGAAACTAGAGCTGTCAAGAATCAGCAAATCACCTACATTATTGTAGAAACTTCCGTAACAATTATTTGCTTTTATTGTGATAGTAGTTCCCTTATTATAGGCAGCGCCGCCATTTGACAACAAAATACCATTGCCATTACCTATACTGCCATTTTTAAACGTGCAACCGTTCAATATAATGTTTGCATTTCCTGTTCCAGTAGATGACCCATGAATCTGAAACGCATTTCCATTATTTAATGATGTGGCGTCTGCAACACAATCATACATTTCAATATTTACATCATCAACAACTCCACATCCTATTGGCGTTGTATGTTCCCCTATAAACACACAGTTTTTAAACACAACAGATTTAGTGCCGCTTCCCCATCGTTGGTCAAGGTGAACCGCGTAGGATTTTCTTGTTATTTCACTATAATCCTTGTTCGGGTCTTTTTTTGAATAAAAGGTAAGATTTTCTATAAGACCGTGACCTATCTCGATGGGCGGAGTAGCATACGCCCCTGTGTCATTCCAGATTATTGTGTTACTTGCATTTAGTCCATGTAAATGTAACTTTTTTGTGCCAAGGTCTACAGCTTCTTCGTACTCTCCCTCCAAGACAATGATTTCATCACCATTATTCGCATTGTTTACAGCATCTTGAATTGTAACGTAATCACCACGTCCATTTTTATCAACGATAAATCTATGCGGGATAATTAGCCATTCTAATTTTTTTTTGTCTGCTAAAATCTCGGTGTCATATTCCATTCGCAAATCAGAACCATGCAGCATATTAAAACCTAACGACTCCCATAAATCTGCGTTTTTTAAATAATCTATATTTATTTCTACATAGTTATCATACTTTGTGCAGAAACTCGATGGTAAGGAGGAATATTTCCACCCTGCGAATGTACCATCTTTTTTCTTTCCAACGACCGCTGCCCAATTAGCGCCCTGATATATATTGAACACTCTGATTATACTCGGATATTTTTCAAGATTGATTAACTGTGTATTATCACATTCGATAACTGAACTTTGTGTGCCGCTATTATTTATAACTGAATTCTCGATTTTTTCATACGGAATAAATGTAGTTTGACGGTGTGAACCTCGTCCATCAATCATATTTGATTTGATAGCATCATCGGAACTCAAATTATCTACATCTCTCTTTAGTCCGCTGACATCATTTGACAATTTGCTGTAATCTGCGGGTATACTTTCGGCTACTGTCTGCGCCGCTGTCTTACTTTGCTCTGCCGATGTTGCCGCCGTTTCTGCTTTTTCTACAGCAACATTTAAGTCGGCTGTAAATTTTTCTACATCTGCATTTGTCAAAACCGTTTCTTCATCATCAGTAATATTTATCTGCTGACCCTCAACAAGAGTAGACTTGTCTAAAGCTTCCCATTCAGCTTTTGTACCAGTCCACGACTCAACTTCTGATATTTTTTCAATTATTTTTTCAGAACTATATGTTGATTCAGAACTACCGTTAGATTCATCATCAACATATGTGGGTGTATAGCCTAGTGCTCCGACAACTTTTTCTTTGGTGACAACACCACTCTTTTTAGCCGCACCTGCCATACCCCTAGCTATAATATCTGTATCCATTTAATCACCACCTTAAAACATCTTCTTCCAACCATCGCTGAACAGCATATAATACAGTATATCTCCTTCACCGTTACCAACTACACATACACTGCCCATAGCTGGCAAGTTATCAAAATCAGCATTATCAGCGAATTTTCCTTTAGCTTTTTCGGTCATAGTAGGAAGTAAATCAATTTCTGCTGCTGTGTCAACACAATATTCAGCCACACCACTATTAGGGTGGTCTGCGTATTTCATACACGTTCCTGCCATAGTTATCATTCCTTTCTTCATAATTGCAGACAAAAAGGCGTAAACAATATACGCCTTTAAAATCTACATTTTATTTGTTGTTTTTCTTATGTTTACTTAATTTTATTACTCAGTTTCTTAATCAGCTTCTTACCTGCAATACCATTCTGTTTGTAGCCCAGCTTTTTCAGCACAGCATTGGTAGCTTTCTCAGTACCGCCACCAAAACCTCCATCATCGGCAATGCTGACAGATATACCCATATTTTTACAAGCGATTTTTAAAAGCTGTTTATACGCATACACGCCTACGCCCTTGTCACCGCGCTTATAACCATTACCGTCAAGCACCTTTACAACGGTCTTTTCATAGCCGTTGTAACCACCCTTTTTTATAATGGCAGGGAAGTCTTTATAACAGTAGTCCATGTCAACATTACCACTTATACCGTTTATCCTGCCAGTAGAACTGTACTGCCACATTGCGTAATCACCATTATAATTGCACTTAGAGTTGTATTCTGCTATCCAAAGAGCATACTTTTTAGCTACGCTATCAGATATATAACTTTGAAGCGGGGAACGGCTCATGTAAAGTCCCGCATAATAGCCTGCTTTCTCAATCTCCTCGCAAAATGCTTTTACAATACTATCACAAAACGCTCGACCTCTGGCAAACTGAGAAGCTTCCTCAAGGTCAAAGAAAATAGGATATTCAAATTTCTTGCCCTTAATAACAGATAAACACGATTTGGCTTCCTGCCTAGCAGCTTCGATTGAACCTGCATAAGAATACCAATATACGCCACAAGGAATACCCGCACTCTTGCAACCTTTATAGTTACGTTCAAAAGTGTTATCAATCTGACTAGGATATGCCATAGCGTTACCATAACCTGCTCTTAATATAGCAAAGCTTATTTCACCTTTAGCCTTAGACCAATCAATGTTACCCTGAGCATAAGAAACATCAATTCCTCTTTTAGTCATAACACATCTTCCTTTCATTACTTAAATCATTATTTAAAAATCGTGGGGCAAAGTATACCTAACAAAAACGCAACTATACCAGTAGATACCGCTGTGAAAATGACTTTGCCTATATCATCAAACCATCGCGCTTTCTTCTGATTATCTTTCTGTTTCACTTCATCAAGGTCTGATTTAAGACTAATCTGTGACTCTTTTACTTCACTCACATCGTCCTTAACTCTCCCCAGATCCATTGACATTAACTCAATGCTAGTTGCTATCTTATTAAGTGCTTTGTTATCTTCTTTAATATCTTTTATTTCTAACTTCAAATCATCTATTTGATGACTATTCGATTTTGCTCTTTCAGCTACCTCGGTTATCATCTGAATGTATTTATCTTCCATTGTTACTTAGCACCGCCGTTCTTGATTTCATTTATAAAATCAGTTAGCGAAGTGCTGTTCATATCTTTAACTGCGCTTTCCAAAAGAAGAACAATTTCATTGTCTGAGATCGTTATACCTTTTTCTTCAAGCAAAGATAACATATATTCAACAGCCTTATCCAGCTTGTCCTTGCCATGAATATCTTTAAAAACCTGTTCAACATATTTGACCGTTGTAGCAGCTACATCTTTCTTGATATTGTCATTGGCTATTTTTGTATACTTTGATTTAAGTGTTGCTACAAGAACTGTCATGATAAATGTAAAGATAGTCGGCAGATAATCTCTCAGCATTTCAAAAATTATGTTTTTCATATTATTTTCCTTTCTGTAACTTCCGTTACTTTATATTTTATATTAGAATAACTTACCGCTTCTGTGTCAAAAGCAATAGTTATACTGCCTATTCCATCAAATCCACAACCACTTTGTCCGGAAATGGCGTATGCAGAACATGAACATAAATACAGCCCTGTTTCAGGTTGAAATGTAATAGTTCCTATATTTAAAGCGAATGACAATCCACTAGGCAGCTCTCCAGTTTCACTTGTGCCATAAGAGCAAATAGTCTGTTCTGTTGTTGTTACTGTGTTATACGCCGACAACACAACACTTGTTCCCGATACAATAGGTCTGATCTGGATAACCTCACCTTTATCGTTATTTACAGCAACACTTGTGTACACTGTAAACTCACCCCAATTCTTAATTTCACTCATAATCATATCACATATTTTAAGTGACAGGGGAGTGCTATTTGAATATACCTCAGTTCCATTGTATTTAACAATTTTATGGCTTGAAGCAATTTCACCATTTTGCCCTTTTGTATAAGTGTACGTTGTTCGATACAACGGCGTTGGATTGTCAAGCTTATAACCGTTTGTTACTAGAACAGGTGCATTTGATAATGGTAATCTCATCGTCAACACCTCATTCCATAACGTTCTTTTCTGTTACAACTTGTTTAGCTTTAATATAATCTATTTCAGCTTGATCGGTTGCAGTTACTACTAACCAATTCCAACTTTGCGTAGAGTATCTATCCTTGTAGTAATAATCACTTCCGACTTTTAAGATAAGTTCAACGTCAACGTGTAAACTGTCTGTGAAAATGGTTGTTGTTTCACCTGATGGATATTGCTGATAACTGTCTGGAAAAGTCAGAATAATACTGCCACTATCCAATGAAATTGTATCAGACACAATTTCATTACTAGTAATATAAGTATAATTTTGCGGTGAGTAATCAGTGACAGTATTGCTTTCAGTATAATAGGGGTCAGAAACACTAATACAAATTCTGTATGTAAACTGCCCATTATCATATTTGAAGTCATATAATTCTATACTGTAAGTAATTGGTCGAATGTAATTTTCACTTAAATGGCTATGAACAGTATCATACTTGAATAAAATAACTTGCTTATACTGATAAACTGTCCCGATGGTGTTTAAAAACGTTTCATACGTTGCTTGCGTGTCAATTGCTCTAAGAGTCGCACTAGGAATATAGGTAGCCGCATAACCATTGACTACAATGTAACCACGTTGATAAGTGTAACCAGTAAGAACATCTTTGGTAAGCAAAACTGTATGAAGATTGTTTACAAAATCAAAACTTTCTGTGTCAGTGCAAGTGATTACAGCATTGTTCATTTTCGCGCTTATTCCCAACGGTGTAGGAACGCCATGTTTAACAGCTATATAGCCGTTGCCAATATTCGTCCAATAATGTATTTCAACTTCATCTCCAACGGTTAATTCCTCACCACTTTTATTGAGAAATGAGAGCACATTTTGATTTACCTTTACTTTCGCTTTTAGCCCATCTTCGAGCAATTCTGTCACTACACCAATAGCACGTTTTAATATATCAGCCGTCTTAATTTTATTCTCTACTAGCTGATTTACAATTTCTAACAAAACCTTACACCTCCTCGACTTCTGATCGAGTAGTTGTTATCAACGCATACTTGTATTCTTCTTCACTTGCAAACCCAACTGTTAGAGAAATATAATCTGGGACATATACTGAACTCGTAGGAATTTCCCGAACAAGAATTACATCTGCACAGCCATATTCAAAATTATTGCTTTTCTCAGTAGAATTAGGCGCATAAATCGTTTTAAAGAATAATTTCAATACGCCATCACCACTAGCTTGCCACACATATTTAGGCATGACTACGTTTCGATTACTTTCTTGTACTGTTCCAGTGTAACGATACCAATTAGAGCCATCCCATTCTTTCAACATAAACTCTTCATGATATGTTTCATTAGTAACTGTATTATCCTCTTTTAACGCTTTAAGAACAATCGTTTGATAGCTAATGTTAGCATTACTAACCATTGTTTTATAACTGCTGCCCTTATCAGATAACGCAGCATCAGATACAATTATAGGATATACCACATATCCATTTATTAGTATACAATTATTATCAGCTCCGTACTTAACAATCAAAGCCTTATATGTATCGACTGTATCGGTTGAAGTTGTTAAAGCACTACTTTGTTTAGCTGTTAAAATCACAGCGTTATCCACACTTAATTGATTAGATGTAAGTGTGGATAAACCGTGTCGCAATGCTATCCAACCATTCCCAACATTCGTCCAATAATGAATTGTTACTTCATCTCCAGAGGATAACTCTTCGTTAGACTTATTGACAAGTTTTAGCGTTTTACCATTGATGTTTACATTGGCATATTCATTATTCTCATCTATATCAACGACTTCTCCCCGAACGTGTTTTAAAATAGTCGCTGTCTTTAATTTCTTATCTATAATATCGTTAATATATTTCTGAATGTCACTCATTACTATCACCACTTTCAATTTCAGTAAATGCAAGTCCATAAGCAGTGGCGAAAGCTTCTGCATTACCCCCAGCTATGCCGTGTATAGTAAGAGCAGAATTATTTCCTTTAAGTAAACTGCTATTCGTGGCAGGATAAGTAATATTATCATTATAGAAGTAAATATCTATTAAACTAGAGTTTCCACAAAGACAAGTTCCGCTAGTAGCTGAAAAATCACAGCCGCCATGAAAACGTATTGCTGTAAGCCCATTACAAGATGTGACGAACGAACCACTAGCCCATACAGTATTCCCCACAATGTCAATCTCAGCGTTACTGTTTGTAAATGTTTCTGAAACCAACACACTGACACTAGACTTAGTGTTATCTCCTACGATCATGTTACCAGTAAACGAAAGCGAATGATTATGTTTACAACTGCACAAAGCACTACCGTAATGAATATCAAAACCGCCGAATTGTTGTATTGTATCATCTTGGAACGTTATGCTATTCATGAAATTAGAACCATTACTACTTAAAGTTACAGTGCCACCAATAGAAACATTACCCACAGAAACTCCTAATACTACATTGCATGGAGATAACGTAATATCACCCAAAACAATAAAATTGTTAATTACGTCATATGAATTAGTACAGAAAGCCCCTCCGGTATTACAAAAGAATGAACCTAGCTGAATTTTATTGGCATATATTTTTTCAGTACCACTGTTTGTAACTGTAAATTTACCAGAAACAATAATGTTTCCTAAATTATCAGATTGTCCAATGAACAGCTCAGAGCTGTTCTTGATCTCACAATCCCCATTAACAGTTAGATTTTTTAAATTTAATTGCGTATAGTTGCATAACATTAAATCGTTCGTAGTCATGCTACAATTAGAATTAGAATTATACCCCACTGTTACTGAATTAAGAGAAGTGTTGCCGTTAATGTTTATATTTTTTATAAGATTATCATGACCACACAAATTATTGTTACCGCGAGTTATTGTCGAAGGTATCTCTATTGTCAGATTGCCACCGATAGAAAAATCTGTCAGCTTATTGCACCAACAACCCATGTATAGCTGATTGCTTGTTATAATCACATTTCCACTAATATCGACAGTTTCGAGATTATTTGAGGACGTAAAGAAGTAGTACGGATAGCCATTCTCGGTAGCAATGCCAGTTAGATTACCACCTAAAGTAGCTGTAATTAAATCAGGGCAATTATTAAGCATTGTCATATATCCTTTTAACGTTAAATTATGCTTAAATTCAAAATGCTTATAACCGTCTACACTGGAGAGAAAATACTTTTGGCTACTTGTATACCCGATAAACGTTAAATCATGATCGGGGAATGTTATTGAAGTCGCTCTAAAATATTCAAACCCTGCACCTGTCTTACCAATTGCCAATTCCTCAGTAGGGAGCTTTTTTGGGAAAATAAGTGATACGTCAGTGTCTTTGTTTTTAGCATAATTTAAAACAGAACTTATCAACTCTGCTTCTATCAACCTGCCAATATCAGCCGTTTCAAATCCTTGCTTACTAAAACCGTGGATATATTCAGTTGCAGTTAAGCCACTCGGAATATCACGATAATAACTGCTAGACAGGTAAGGTGTACACCAATTTTGATAAATATATTTCTTTGTGTTGCCTAATACCGTATACTCTGTTTCTCCTTTGCTTAACTGCATTGGATAAATAGTAGAAGTGCCAAGTTTTGAAATATCACTAAAAATGATTTTAAATTCATATTGTGAAACGTTATCCCACGCTGCGTAAAGAGTTGTATCATTCATAGGTGCAGAATACGTTTTTTCAGAAGTTGTGTATTTAACATTTTTACTTGTTGTATCTAAACCCCAACCAGCAAACTCATAGCCATTCTTAAAGTATATATCATCTACTGTGGCAGGAAATGTTGGTGTAAATGTACCGTAATAATTTACAATTTGAGTTACAGGAGTGTTTCCAATTCCTCCGTTTAAATTGTACGTTACTACAATATCGTTAAGATCTGAGCTACTGCTTCTTGAAGCGTTTGACTCGTTATAAATATCAGTTGGTAAATATTGAAGGTTTACTGCGGATATTTTCATCTCACTTGTATCAAAACTATTTGTTATTGACTGTATAAAAAATGGTGCACAATCAAGTCCAGACTGTCTATCTGTAATAGTTATTATATCACCCTCGTTTAAATGTGGTAAAAATTCACACGAAAAATCAAGAGATAAGTTCAAACACGTTTCTTTAAGAAGCCTGTATTCTGCATATTCTTTACATTTTATCTCAGGCGTATCAATATTCTCATCACCCGAAGAAATATAAACCACACCGCCGTTATCTTCGAGCGTTCTAGCACCGATCTTAGAGTAGCACAACGGCGAACGTGGATTATTGTTGTATGCAGTATAACTTGCATTTTTAGTCAAGGTGTTATCTGTCTTAACAATTATCTTATTAACACCACTTAATGCCGACGATACACTCGGAGAAATTAGAGTTGACTTTCCATATCCTGTATTGGTGAAGTCAAAGTGCCACGCAGGAGCTTTATACGCATACCAATAGGCTATATCATCATTAAATACACGCCTTACAGTTAATCTTCCTAAATTATCATAGAAAATATCACACCCGAAAGAAGTCATAATCTCATTAAGATAATCACCATAATAACTTCCTGCACTCATGGTGTATTCTTTGTAAAGCTTTCGTTTTCCTATTGTTGGGTCAATAATAGGCTCTATTGGGTCTAAAACCAATCCATTACCAATATCAAGCATGAGAATATCTCTAACACTTTGTTCGACAGACGAACCGATTTCAAAAGTAACGTCCATTTCATCGGCTTGTAATACCTTTAATGTTCCGTCAAGCTGTCCATATTTATCTACACCATTGATTGAAACGCTGTTAGTTGAACTTTCAATATCGGCATCTTGTGTGATAAATACGCCTTTGGCAAAATAATAAGTATCTGTACCATCAGTTATTCCCTCGTATAATCTAAACTTACGATTAAACCAAAAGAAATTATTTTCGTCAATAGTATACTTTTCATCAACATTGACTAATGTAAATGAACAACTACGCCTTGTGCCTTGCTGATTATTTGATACAACACTACCACTGTCACCATAGTCTATATCCTGTTCTATCACACTTAAACAGTTTTCAAAATGATCGAGCAATTCCAACCTGATGCGCTGATTATGTATAGGGTTGTCTAACATAGCCATATAGCCATTGTCTGTTATTTCATAAAAGTTCAACTTATCACCTCTTTCCTTTAAGTATAAGGTACGATTTCTACATTATTTACTTTGTCAATTTCTACCCACGAATATGATACATTTGTTAATATAGGATTGCCACCTTCATCATACTTGCGGGAAGTATTTTCGGAAATTGCTACTATCCAAACGTCACCTTTTGCGGATTTCAAAATAAACGCACAATCGTCATTTATAAATCTTATCCAACGGTCTACCTTTTCAATATTGTCATAAATTGTATTATCAGGGCAAGTAATACTTAGCAGGTCTGCCGTGAATGAACCACTCTGATAATGATTGTTTGTTCTAGTTACGGTCGGGAATGTTGATGTACCTACATGAACCGTCAGCCCTAGATTATGTACAATATCCCCAGAATCTATATCACTAATAAATTTCCACGTTTCACCAACCACATATGGTTCTTTAGCAAAGATCAATGACAAACGATTTGAAACTTCGTTTGTTCTTATGTCGTTTTTATTGTAATATTTTTCATAATCCGTATAAGGTCTGATCGAGGAAATAGTCCAGCCATCCCAATTAGTTGTCACTCCTATTATTGTATAGGGTTTGTAATTATTATCTGGGTTATAGATCCCTTTTACCATATCGCTTACATCAATAGTTTTCGCTATCAAATACTCATACGTTCTATGATTACCTACAAGATAATCAATAAAATATTTTTGATTTTCCATAAAGCCAATAAAATTCCATGTGGTTTCACCTGCTTCACGCCTATACACATTATACCAACCTATATTTTTATCGCCAGCTTGTACTGCGAGAGTAGGGAAGTCCAATCGAATAGTGTGATTGCTCTCATTTATCGTGACTTCATGGCTTGTAATAGGGCAAGCTTTCGTAGGCATTGAGAATGATACTCTATCACTATTTGACAATATCTGTTTCTCATAAGTAGTCAATATTGTTTCGACCTCAAAAGATTTACCGAAAACATAGACTGGAAAATTATAACACATATGATAAGAATAAATATCATCACTGTCTGCAAGCAGCTCTTTTGTACCTATATCAATGCTGTATTTTGCACCCACACTAGGCATAACAGACAGCTTGTTTTCAAGTGTCACTATACCAGTTGCACTGTTGTAATTGGCAATTGTCCCGCTAAACCCGCTTGTCACTATCGGTTCTGTACTAGGGTCTGCTTTTGACTTAAAAACAATACTCTTGCCAATTACATTATCTGTAATATCTTTTCCGATAGGGATATTTTGGTTATCAACCAATTCGGCAATATCACTGGTTGTTTCTTGTATAGTACCATTGATATAAGTGTTCCCCTTAGTGGCGTAGACCTTGAAACGATAATTTTCAAGTCCTACATTGTTAGGCTGCGTATAGTCACATTTGCAACGCAAGCCTACCGACACTGGCAGAGTAGTTGTCCTACTCTGAATTTCATTCCGCACATAAAAATCATATGAACCCTCGCTTTCAGAACCACTTGTTGAGATATAATTGCAAAATAGATAATACTGTAAATTGTTTGCATTATCAAGAACTTCATTTGAAAAAGCATTTTCAAGAGTTACTATTCCTGTGGTTTTATCATATGATAAAACTTTGCGTTCCTCGTTCTTAATTTTCATGTAAGTACATGAAATGAGCAGATCTTCACTGCCCCAATATTCAGGAGCTTTTAACTTGTCTATATTATCTTGAATTGTAAGACTTGACGGTGTATTTACTGTTAAGACCTTGCCACTAGCATATGGTACACAACAGTTAGGTTGATTTAAATACTTACCTGTCTTATCTGGATTACACGAATATAAAGTCAGATTATACTTATAATGCCTGCCGTCTATAAAGGTTTTCCCAAATGTAGTACGGTTCATAGTCAATCTTATCGTATCTCCGCGCTGAAAAGTCAGAACAGGTTTGTCATCAACAGTCTTATAGTTATGGTAGATTATGTCTAAAAATGTTTCATTGGTTGCACAGTCTATGAATGTATATTTATAGTAAGCGAGTGCATCGGAATTGTTCGTAAAAGACAATGCAAACTGCTCATTCTCATCAAAGACAACTACGTTGCCATTGCGAGGATATACATTTCTAGGAGTCATAATAGCATTTCTTGCCACACGCTCACGTTCCTTTCTAAATTAAAATATAACTAATGGCAGAAGATATAAACCCTCTGCCATTAGTTATACTATCTTATTTTATTGTTTACCGACAATCAAATTCATTTGCGCTTCACGAACGTATCTGTCCATGTAAGCCTTAAACTCATTATAATTATCAGCCTTAATGGTGTTACCTGTCAGAACCCATTGATATGAATTGTTGGTAACTTGGCTATTTGTGTTGATCGTTTGACTTATGTTATCCGAGATTTTCTTCGTGATTTCAGATATATCTGCATTTTGTAGCTGCGGTAACGTATTGTTTAAACTCATGTTTCTTACAATGTTATACAGCTTTTTAGCTTCTGAAGAGTTAAACACAACTTCGGGCTTGCTTGGTGAACCGTGAACATCTGCTTTACCGGTATAATCAACTACACCGCCATTAGCATACGAACCACCAGTCCAATTCTGATTCCAAAGATTACTGAAATTAGGAGCTATTGTAGAAGAAGCATTGTCAATTATACTTCCTGCCGCACCACCTAACAACTTCGTCCACGCACTCATAGCCTTATCTGCGGCTTGACTTAGACGATCAGTATCAGAAACAACCTTATCAACCATATCTGTATAAGTGGTCGTTGACTCGCTCAGATTATCAAGTAAGGTTTGATTATTGTCTTTAAGGTTGTTTTGTGTAGTTATCTGTTTTTCAAGAGAAGTGATAACATTCTGAACATCTGCTATCTGAGGTTCAATAACATTATGAAGTCTATTCTGATAAGACTCATAGTTTCCTGCAAAATTATTGAGAACGCCACTATCTTTATTAAGTATACGTTCACGCCAATCAGAACCGAGAACCGTAGCAGCAGTCAATTCATCTTGTGCGTTCTGATAACTGTCAACGACATCTTCCCATGCCTGCTTATAATTCTCGTACTCTTCGATACGTTCATCATAAATGGCTGTTTCAGAATCACGCTGTTTTTCAAGTTCATCTATCTTGCTTTCGTTCAGAGCATTGTCATAGTCAGCTTGTGCTTTACGAACAGCTTCACTATCGGTCTGTACTGTCAAACCGCGAGAAGCACTGTACACTCTTGTTTTAGTATTCTTAGCCTTATCAAGAGCAATTTCCTTTTCTCGGAGGTCAATATTTCTATCTCTCTCGTCATTTTCAGTTTGAAGTGCTTCAATTTCCTTATTGTACTTATCCTCAATAGCCGACTTTTGCTCTTCAATAGCAGATATTTCATCTTCAATTGCAGAAATTGCGGTATCAGAAGCAGTTTCGTAGTTGGAGATAATATCCTCTAATTCACTCTTCTGGTCTTGTAAGGACGAAAGAATACCATTCTGAACTTCTTTCTCCTTATTCAGATTTTCAATGACTTCTTCAATACTCTTTATCTGATCTTCGTAATATGCCTTTTTAGCTTCAAGATGGTCAGTTTCAGTATCAAACGTTTCAGCACCCGCAAGATTAGAAGCGTCTTGAATGATTTCAATGAGATTTCTAATTTCTTTTTGAGTAGTGCTATCAGCTTCGGGTAAAAACTCCATAAGCTGATTGACTAGCTCAGAAGATTTTGTGTTGGCAATTTGATTAAGTTTTCCTCTCAGCTTCTCCGTGTCATCAGCATATGCTCTTAGGTCTGGGAACTTTTCAAAGAGTTCGACTTTATCAATATCCTTACCTTCAGCAAGATTGCTGTACGCCGTCTTTAACGACTCAATATCACTCATCGTATCGTCAAAGTTAATATCTTCGTCCTCAAAGAAACTATCAAAATCAAATTGTGATTTTATCTTGTCTAGCTGTTCTTGGATAGAATTGAATACGATTTTACCGTCATTATCAGTAATCGTACCGAAGTTACCGCCGAAGAAGCTGTTAAGGTTGTTAATAATAGCTTCTTCAACTTCGGGATCACCGTTATTCTCTCTGAACTGGTCGATAAGTGCCTGAGCGTAATCTGCATAGGTATCTTTGGCTACATTCAAATAACTTACGCCATTGTCAGACATGAAAGACTGAATTTTAGAGCTAGCAAGGCTATTGATAGCGTTATCACGTTCAGTTACTTCTTCTTGATAATGGTCAAGAAGATTTGCTAATTTATTATGAAGTGTAATATAGTCCTCGTTATCTCCATCAGGGTTCAACTCTTCACTATGCTTATCAAGCTCCTCAATAGCGTTAGTCAACGCTGTCACTTTATCTTCGGAGGATAAATTGGTTAAGACGATATTATATGTATCAGTCGAATATGATGAGCCACCGCTCAGACCACTTTCAACCGTGGTTTTTTCTAGTTTCTGCTCAAAGCCATCTAATGTTAATAAAAATTTTTGTAACGTGGTTGAATAATCTTGTTCCATCACATTCATTCCTGCGATGGCAGTAGTTTTATCATATGAACCGACTACATTTGCTTTGTTATCATCAACATTTTTATTAGCATTTAAAAGAGTATTGCTTGCATTTTTTTCCCACTGAAAAGCCTTTTTTCTAGCTGCTTCATCAATGATTGCAAGGTTATCTTCATATTTGCCGTTTATTAAATCAAGCTTATCGGCTTCTACGCCATAAGTATCAATAAGCTCTTTTTGAATGTCAATTAACTTTTCTTTATCCGAAGCTGAAAGAGAAGCCTGAGAACTAATCTGAGTATACTGCTTATAGAGGTCAGCTAAGGATTTATACTCTTCCTTGTATTGTTCAGCAGCTTGCTTATTCTTCTCTGCTAACTTCTTATTCTGCTCAGCCAATTCAGCAGCTTTTTGTTTAGCACTGACAAAAGCGGAAATAAGTTTTGAAATTCCATAAGAAACCAACATACTTATTCCCATGTTTAATGCTGCTGCGGCGGCTTGGAAGGCAATTTGTTTAGTAGTTGCCCATGCAAGTGACCCGCCATAAGCGAATACATTTGCCTTAGCACCATTAAGATTAACTAAATATTTTCCAAGTGTCGAATTGCTCTTTTCTATGGCGTTAGCCATTTGATTTTTACCAATTTCATCTGAAATATTATTGTAACTCTTAATTGCGGTAGCAACGCCAACAAATCCTTTTGTATTTTTTAAATTTGCTTCATATAAATTGATTGAAGCTTTATCTGCAAACTCCTCCACATTATCAGTTAATATATCAAAATCATCAGCAGCAGTTTTAATATAATCAAAATTATAATCTGTTGTATGACTCAATAAATCATTAAGATAATTTGATTTTTGATTATCTGTAAATCTACCATCACTTTGGATAGACTTTATCTGTTCAGACAAGTCTTTAATCTTCTGAGAGCCTTTATCAATTTTTTCTAAATCAATTTTATTGTTAAATATATTAAAACCAATAGAATCTTTGTCATATTTGAATATCAATCATTATACAAATTTTGCCTCGTGATTACAAAATTTGTATTGACAAGTAAGAATAAACATGGTATAATATATAAAACAATTATATTGACGAAAGGAGTATATTATGAAATCTATTACTTGTCCAACTTGTGGAGTTTCAAATATTCCTTGGGATACTCGCCGTTGCCCAAATTGCGGAACTGGATTAGCTGAATATCAAGTTCTAAAATTAACGGAAGAACTTGCCGAAGATCGCGAAGAACGAATAAACAATTATTTCAAAGAGTTTCAACCTAATATAGAGGAAGAATTTGAAAAAATAACACCTCATAAACCAAACATATTACCAATTCTAAAAAAATATTTTTTTGGAGAGGAAGCTTTTTTGACATGGGTTATTATAGCTATATTTGCAGTATCACTGCATTTTGCGAAAAAGCCCGATAGTGTTATTGCTCCAATTATTGTGGTATTCTCTATTATTGGAATTTTACTTTTAGCCATTGTTTTTTGCAGTGAATACAATTCAAAATATGATGAATATAAGAGATCAAAGGATAAAACTCCCGAAGAATATGAGGAAGAAAAGAACAAAGTAATTCTAAGATACCGTGCATATGCCGAAAAACAGGCAAAACGCGATGAAGAAGAGATAATTCGAGAATATGAAATTAAACTCGGAGTAAGTCCATCAGTCCCATATTCCTCATTCAATAGTGTATCAACTAAGCCAGCATTTAGGCAAACTAAAAAGAAAGATATTGACGAATATGTTCCCAAATGCCCCATCTGCGGTTCAACCGACCTTACTCAGATCAGCACCGTCAAGAAAGCTGCCAAAGTCGCAACATTTGGTATTTACGGAGCAGGCGATATAGGCAAAACTTGGAAATGCAACAACTGCGATAGCAAATTCTAATTTAGGCATAACAAAAAGACGGAGATTTTCTCTCCGTCTTTTCTTTTGACATCTAACGAAATACCAATATATTTCAACTCACATACGCTTATGCGTGGTTAATTGGGGTATTACGCCCACTTATATTATAACCCGTTTTCTCTGTTTTGTCAAGTGTTATTTTTATGGGATTCTTACTTACGCAAGGTAAGTTCCTCTATCTATCTCCATCATGTTATACACCTCCTTTTTAAATGAAAATTTTTGCGATAATTTACAAGAAAAATTAACCTCTTTTTGTTGACAACACTGAAATAATGTTGTATAATATATACATCGGCAAGGAAACCTCGTTTTTCCCCATTTAGACGATATAGGCGATAGACCTCTGAACATCAAACACCAATTTGGTGAGAGGGAGGTTAAACATTACTTTACCACCGAATTGGAATCTTGATTTCAAGGAGGGGTTGCAGATGGATATAGCAATATTAGTCATTTGTTTAGTTTTTATTTACGCAATCATTGTGGAAATAAAAAAGAAGTAACTCGCCTACGGCCATAGTCGAGTTACATATCAAAAAAAATGTAATATAAAACTGAGGCTTTCGCCTAATAGTTTCCTTTGCTAATATAGAAGAGTGATACCGAGGTCAGCGGTGTTACTCTTTCTTTTATTATTATATCAATTGCTGAACTATTTGTCAACCCTAATAATTACCAAATAACACATTTGTTATGAAATAGTAATTGTAAAATTGCTGTGAACAATTTGTTGTAAATATATTAGCATATTCTATTACCACGGCTGAATCGCCGTCACAATGCGTGAAAGCATGGGTAATTCATGCTGACAATTCCAACGTCACGCTTCATTGTTGACCCGAGCACACCATTTTGAATTTATTAAATCCAAATTCCCATTATGCTCTGTGAACGTTCTTCTTTAAAAAGAAGCTTCGCTGCGGACTTTCTAATATTGATCTTGTTACTATACCTATGGGAATTGCCCCATAGCCATTTATATTTCTCAACATAAATTTAGTAATCAATATTATAGATTACCCCGAACTATATTGTCAATAGTTATGTGTTTCTTACGCACACCAATTTCGGTTGTTGCTTACAATAGGCAAAAATATACATATGTATTAAACACCTAAATGCCTTGACCCTCATTGTTTCCAACTCGTTATTATAATCAAGGAAGGGCATATTCTGAGAAACATCAATTCGTTTCCACCCTTGTTTGCTGTGAATGACATAGCACCTGTTACAGCCGTAATCAGAGTAGGCATTACACCTAATTTATCAATTAAATCATCTAATACGTCTACACCAGAACTTGCTAAACCTATTCCTTTTTCTATGACATCACTATCAACTACATTCTTAACTAAATTAGTCCACGAGTTGCTTAACTTGTTAAGCTGACCCTCCCAACTATTAGCAGTCTTTTCAGCTTCTCGCATTGCTGAACCAGAACCATTTGCATAGTCGGTAAGAATTTTCTCATAATCAGACCAACCACTGAGTATCGCCGCCAATGTATTAGCGCGGTATTTTCCGCCAATATCACTAAGAATGTTCGCTTTTAGTGTAGAACCCTCCGGAGCAGCATTGTAAACCTCAGAAAGTTCTTTAAGCAATTCGATTGGTGTTTTAAGTTGTTCACTTCCATCTACAAACTCAGTCATTGATATGCCAGCTTGTTCAAAGGTCTTGACAATCTGCTTGTTTGTAGTGTCTTGCAGATTAACAAATAACGACTTAATAGCGTTACCTGTTTCATCTCCAGACTCTCTTGTTCTGGAAGTTGCTGTCGCAATAAGTGCTGTAAGCTGATCTATCTGTACACCAGATTGAGCAGCCATAGAAGCAGCTTCACTTGTAGCCGCCGCCAAATCGTTCATTGATACGGCATTTAAATTTGTTACCTGATTCTGTCCGTCAAGAACTTTTGTCAATTCTTCTGCGTTACCTTTAAAATCATAAGCCGCATCAGTAGCAAGAATATAGTCATTGGCTACGTCTGCTGTCAAATCACCCGCAGTCTGAGCGAGCAAACTGATTTCTGCAAGCTGATCTGCGTTTTCCTTACCAGCTCGGTACATTTCCTGTACACCAGTTAAATAGCCTGTTGCAGTAGCACCATACTTATTTGCTACATTGTAAGCCGTATCTCCAAGGTCTTTAAGCTGAGAATCTGTTAAATCAGAAGTCTTTGATACTTCGGTTAAAATGGTATCTACCTCTTTTAACTCCTCAACAGCATCCCTAAATGTACCCGCTAATGTACTTATTACAGTAGTTAAACTCATCCAACCACTGAATTTAGCTACTTTTTCTTTAAGCATTTCAAAGAACGTTTGTCCTTCAAGTCCAGCAGCTTTGATTTCAGCCTTACTATTGGCAAACGAACGATTTATACTCTGAAATGCACTTTGAATTTCCTTATCGGTTAAATTCGTTTGACTTTGCAAACGCTTCAAAGCATCAATCATTTCATCGGTCTGCCGTTTATATGAGCCAGACTTCATTGCTTTAGTGTTTGCGTTCTGATAAGTAGTAATCGTACTGATTAACTTTTCAATATTATCTCTAGTACGTTTGATATTTTCCTCAGAGCGTTTGTCAGCCATGAGAGCGGCAGATTCTTTAGAAGCTTTTTTAAGAGTCTCTTCAACATGAAATATACTTTCATTTAGAGATCTAAATTCCTCAGACTTTTTAAGTATGCTGCCATCCCCTGCATATAATTCCTTAAATCCACTATATTGTGTTTTTAATGCTGATATTTCCTGTGCTAGTTCTTTTGGGATATTTTGAATCTTTTTAGCTTTGCGCTCAATATCTTCTATATCATTACTAAACTTACTAATTCTTGCATCAGCATTTTCAAAACGATTCATTGATGATTTACTCGCTGTGAAATTACGAGAAACATCATCCTCTAATTTTTTTAATTCAGAAAACTTTTTTATAAATGTATTTAAAGAATCAATATCAACTATTTTTTCTGCGGCAGACTCAGCTTCTGTATAGTTAGAATCTTTTTTCAACATACCTCTACTGGCATTATTAAGAATTTTTAAATCCTCAACCGCTTTTAATCTAGCCTTTGCAATGCTATCAGTAAGATTTTTAACACCAGTATCAGCTTTGTTGATATTTTGGAGTACATAAGCAAATTCCGAACCATCACCATTCATATCGGTAAGAGCATACTTGAACTTTTCAACTTCACCAGTCGCAGACTTTACTTGTATAGTAATGTCTTTGATTTTCTCTTCTGTTCCTTCTCCAATATTCACTAATTTTGAATTAGTTGTAGCAGAAACTTCACCCAAACTGCGATATGCTTCTTTTAATTGATTGACAACATCAACGTTATTACCGGAAATTGTAGACGGAATAGACGAAGAGAATGAAGTCGAATTTGCTTTAATAGTACCTACGCCATCATTTTCATCACGTTTTACTACTGAAAGATTAGTCCTCGAAATGTCAACCATAGCGGTTTTCATTTCATTACTAGCTTCTTTAACACCTTTAGCTGTATTTTCTATGGCTTTGCCAGTATTTTTAATAGCATTTACCGAATCATCACTCTTAATCTTAACCGTATCAAACGCAGTTGCACATTCATAAATGACATTCTGTAAATTTATCCATTTTATATGGTTTATATCTGGATCAACTTTGAAATTGTCAAGAATAGTATCTGCAAGATTGGTATAACTAGCTTCAATTTTCTGAACGTCATTAGGCGTTAATACTAACGTCTGCTTTAATGACTCATATGCTTCCTTTATATCCTTGCCACCAACACCTAACGCATTTTTCAGATTTTTCATCATGGTTGAAGTGTCAACAGTAGGAATGTTGCCAATACTCGAATATATATCTTTAAGTCCGCGTTTAGTGTTCTCAACTACCGTGGCAGTGTTGATGTTCGCATCAATATTTATTCTGAGGTTCTTACTCATCTGCTCTAATTGAGCTTTAATATTGGCTTGTGTTGTTTTAAAATCAAGTGAACCAACTAATTGTACCTTAACATCAGTTTTATCAGCAAGTTCTTTGTTGATTTTTGGTATGTCATCATTCTTGATTTTACTTGTGTCAAGTCTGACGGGTATCTTAATACTCAATTCATCTGCCATCTTACTCCACCTCAATTCCTTGTCTTATAAGTCCTTCGGCAAGCATTGCTTCAATTGCCCACTTGCTATTTGATAATTCAATTTCTGTATTGTGCATAAACGGTCTAGGTCTACCGTAATACGCCCATTTGGTATAATCGTACCCATCGCCACTCTCAATAATAGGAGCTAGTAACTGTCCTGCATTTTGAGAAAATGTATTTTGTTCCATATCAAGATAAGGATAAGCCATAGTTGTATTAGTAACTGTTAATACGCCATCTTCTGCAATGGTGTTCATGTTTTCTTGATCGGCTAAACCGCCATATTCTCCTCGTCTATGGTACATTTTTGGAGTATATACGTCATAAACATCACGCTTAATTACAGTCTGCATAACATCTTTGACATACTCTCCAACCTCATTTTCCAAAGCCTTATCTACTCGTTTATATAACTCTGCTTCAAGTGCTTTTAAAGAATTAACTTCCACAGAACTCACCACTCAGATAATCCCTAATGCGTTCCATATCTTCAATTGCGGACTGTTCCTCCTCATTATGAAGATGAATAGTTATTCTGCTGTTCTTACAAAGACCCAAACTCAAAATACCGAGTATCGACCTAGCATTTACCATTCTATCCGCTACTATATAAACCGCCGAAGATAAGCCTTGAACAAAATACACAAAATGCTGTATATCTCGTGATAAAAAATCAGTAGATATTACAAAATCTTTAGTTTGAGTGAACATTTCATTCACCCACCTTTGCGTTAGGTTCTCTACTGCTGTTGCCTTTAATAACTCCAGTGTCAACAAGAGCAGACACAAATTTATCAGTTGTCATTTCACCCTTAATGGAATTAAGAGTCTGTATCGCTTTATTCGCTTCGTCAAGATCGAACTTTGATGTGTTTGAAAGCACAATGTTTATAGTATTCACAAGTGTAGAAATAGCTTCATTAGCTTCACTTGCAACCATCTTTGCTGCCTTATACCTCGTTTCAGTTTCAATGCCATCATAAATTGCGTTGAGGATGAGCCCAAACTGTTCAGGATTAACGTCTATTCCCGAGGTATTTAATTCTCCATTATCATACAGTACAGCTATATCATCAGAAGAAAACTCTTTTTCTCCGTAATACAGACAAACGCAATAATCAGTAAGTACCTTTCTGTATGCAACACCATATTTAACGGTATTCTCTACAACATAGTTAATGAACGCGTTCATTTCAGCAAAAGTGATTTTATTTTTCATTAGGCGTTGCCTCCATTATTCTTTTTATTTCTCTTTTCCGCGCTTCTGAGCTTTTTACACTCATCATAATCAATCCAACCACCAAATTTCTTAACATAAGTTATCCATTTGTATGTGATGTCTGGATAATGATACCAAAACAATTTACGCTTTAGTTTTGCAGCAGTATCGGGCATACCTTTAGTATCTATAACTTCTTCTCGCCCATCTTTGTATCTCACCACAAAATCGGCAACGTATGTAATAGCCCTTACTCCCTTACCGTCATGCTCGAACTTCGGTTGCAATTCATATGGTTTCTGCAATTCGTAAAAAACCACGTTACCGCTTTCCACCTGCGGGCAAAGTACATCACGATAATATTTCATCTCTAAAACTGAGTCAAAAGTTATTCCATTATAAGTGCGTTTTGCAATATCTGAATCGACATTATATTTGGTTCTACCTGCCATTTTTCATCTCCATAGTTGATAATAAAAAAAATAGGGGACAACCATCAATGATTGTCAATGGTTTATCCCCTTTCTTTTATTTGCTCTTTTTATTTGCTTTTCTTGTTTTGCTAACTGGCTCAACTAGTTTTATTATCTCTTTAATATCTCTTGCTACCGCAGGTAAAAGATTAGAGAAATCATAATCTTCAGTTATGCCAATATTACTAAATTCAATTGTGGCTTCTTCTTTCGTGGTCACACCTTCTCGAAACTCGCTCATTATCATTTCAATCTGATAATGAGATGGACAACAAGAGTGTTTCTTCCACGTCTGATACCGTCTGCAATGCGGGCAGTATTCATATTCTTTACCACAAATCCAACACGTTCGCGTGTTTGCACCCATGATTATTCCTCAGTTTTTGCGGTAGGAATAACAACCGAGTAGAACGCCTTTTCAGAATCGCAATACTCAACAGCACAGTCCATATTGATAGTAATAGTAGACTCAAGGTCGATCTTCGTTTCATACGAGGACTGCATCTTCGCAGCAGGGAAACGATAGTACGCAAATATCTTAGTGCTCTGATTGCAAGCAGTAAAGCCCTCAAACTCAACATAGAATCTACCCGCAGTAGGATAATCGTTAGCCGAAGTGGTGATACCTACCGCAGCATCAGTTTTAAAATCATACTTAACAAGTACAGTTTCGTTTTCATCAACAGCACCTGTATTAAAGGTAATGGTTTTAGAAGCGTCAGTATATGTAACCGTATCAGCCGACACAGCACTACCAACCTTAAATATCTTATTTACCGAACCATCAGGAGTAAGTGTAGTTACGCTAATAGTACCGTCAATAGCCGCATTCTTTAGTACAACAGTAGTCTGGTCTGAACCCATTACAAATTCCTCAAAATTAGGGCAATCCAACTTTGCAGAGCTTGAAGCGATTTTCTTAGTAGTGCCATTCATCGCAGCCACAAGGTTAAGGTCATACAGAGGAGTGGCGAAGCTTACCGAACAGCTCTTACCCTTGGTAATAGTGGCAATAGTGTTACCATTAGCGTCCTGCTTCTGAACCTCATTTCCGTCAACCTTAATTGAAAAGTCCTGTATCTGATTAGTGTACCATTCAGGGGTTCCATCATTTTTGGTAAAAATAGCACGATTAGCCTGCTTGGGTATAAAAGTATTTACATTCATAGCATTAGGCATATCTTTTTCATTCCTTTCTTTAAAATAAAAAGAACCTTGTTAGTGCAAAGCTCGCATCCAATCAAGGTCTTTTTTCAACGAGGGGTTGTCTTTAAACGAAACGCAACCACTATACAACCCCGTATATAAATGTGTTGCATTATCAAGTGCTTGTATGCGGCTAACAATTTCCCAAAATCTGAATATCTTCATGTTCAAAACTTCATCAAAAGTCCAATGACAATAAGCTATAACAGAAGATACAACAGGCAATAATACAGACCGCATAGGATAAAATCTTGCTCTGTTCATTGCACTCTGTACATTTCTTTTAGCTGCATCAATCGACATTTTCTTTTGAACAGGGTCGTCCATAATTCGGGTAAATTGTGGTTCTGGCATATTATTCATTTTCCGAATATTTCTCACCACTTGATTATATATATCTTCGGTAATAACCACGCCATCTTTATTCTGCAAACAAAGACTCCCATCTTCCAAATTGGTAGCTTGTAAAGTGGTTATATCGAGATTTCCAAAAATTAAAGTTGCTATATCTTGATCGTAGGTTGATACAAGACCGACAAACAGTTCCCAGTCTGAGATAGTAGTAAAATCAATACCTAATTTATCCAGATAAACTATCACATTTTCGTCAAGCGTATGTGCAGTGAAATTTTGACAGAAAGAATAATATTTAACTTCGCCTATTTCAGCGATTTCGTCAATAGTAGGCTGACGGATAGTTATTTGGTCATTGATTACTAAATCCGAACCTCTTGCTAATGATAAATCGTTAATCAGATTTACCACCACACAAATCTTTATTAAGGTCTTTACCTTGGAATATCATTTCTCGCACCTTATAAATAGGGGAGAGGTTATATTCTGTATTGGACACCAATGACAGTTCATCAAAGCCCCAACCGTCAGAACCATTAAGCAGTCTGTCAATCAAAGTTGACAAATAGTCTATCCTTGTTGCCGACACACCAGCTTTATTCAATCTCATTTTGTCTTGGTGACAAATCAGTTTGATAGTCATAAACGGATATTCCCACACTTGACGGAAAAGCATTTTAGGAATTGAAACCTCTATTGTAATGTAGAGTTCAACCTCTGTCTGAGTGTTAGGTATGTAACCATATGGGAAAATATTAGTATAAACAATATCTTCTAGCTGCTCTTCTGACTTTTCAAATAATGACATTATTTCATCATTTTCCAAAAGCATAGATATAGCCTTGTCTTTCCAAATTGGTATTGAATTTGAATTAGGCAAAGATTACACACCTCCTACTATTTTAATGAGTAATTCAGACATACTATCATCGACCTTGCAAATTAGCTTGAACGAACTGCCAATCAAAGACTTCTGATTAGCACATTTCAATTTCACTTTGTTGTTGTCTGCGGTTAGTGTTATATAACCATCTTGTATATCAAGCGTTTTAAGCGACCATTCAACTTTACTTTCGGTATCTGCTGTAAATGTTTTTGCTGTTCCACCACAACGAATTTCAGCATTGCCTGCATACGTTATAGCAACAGGTTCAGTTGCTTCAGCAGGGGTAAAATAGTCACACAACATTAAATCAACATTATCACTCTGCGGGTTAAGCTGATCTTCCGTCAGAACAATGTGCATAGCCCTATCTTTGCCGAATGAATAGCTGACTGTATCTGGACGAGTTATCTTGAACGGCGTAGGTTCTTTTGTATTGTAATCAACAAAAAATCTCTTGTCACGAGAAAAGTATTTCGTTTCCTCATCAAGAGAAATATACATCATTATCTGATCGTAGCCAATTCTGATTTGCTTTGTTTCATCAATACCAGAATTATACTGAGAAGCATTTTGGATATTACAAGGCTTATAATGGATAATACCCTTATCATCTTGCCACTTGATAATATAATTACACCAATATAAAATTACCTTTTCATACACTAAATTGTCCGATGGTTCTGTAAGTATCAGCCATATATTGCCTTTGTATTTAATATACTTGTAATCAGCCAAACTACCTATTTTAGTTAAAATCTGTCTTTGCCATGCCTGAGAAAACGTATCTGGCGTTTCATTTTGAATAATAGCTTTTGACGGGACTTCTTCCTCAAAATCAGTACCATCAAAAATACCTCTGCAAAAAAGAACATTATCAATTTGAAAGCCATATTCCAATAAATCTTCAAAAGAGTATTCACTATCAAAAGCGAAATCCTTTGCTTCAGAACCCTCCATATAATAAGGGTGGTCGATTAAGTACCATTCTTTACTCATTTAGCCACCTCATCAATTATATGCAGTGTCTTTTAGCTGCTCATAGTAGTCAACTATTCTGTCATTGACATAATCTATCTCAACCTTAGCTTGTGCTTTTGCGCCACTGGTATCATTTATTGTTAAGTCTTTTGTAACAATATTACTTCGTTTGATAATTTTGTTGTATTGACGTTCACAGTAATATCTTTTAATGGTAAAACCTAATATATTAGTAACTGTTTGATTAAGTACAATAGGCTCACTGTTAATATCTGTAAACTCCTTTGTGTTATAGTCAAAATACAATGGCTCGATTTGAGTTGAAAACTCTCCAACAGCCATTTTAAACCATTGTAAAACAAGACCATCATTTAGAATGACTTTTTCTTCAAAAGTTGACTCAAATACGTCTAACACGTCTTTGTACACGGTCGCCATATTGTCACCCTCTCATTAAACTGTCATACCGGTATAAACTTCACACTCTCGAATCTTGTTAAAGTCATTGAAGCCACATTCACGAATAGAGTTAATAAGAAGTATCTGCTCAGTTTTTGTCTTAAAAGTTTTATGAATTTCATTCCTAAAATCATCAAGACCTTTAATTTCAAAAATCTTCTTCACTTTAGCCTTATCAAGAATTTCAGTATCAATATCAAGATAATCTCTTGTAGCCTTATCATCTATAAAAATAGTTGCATGACTACCATCGCCATCGCCACGAAGGAGTTTATTTCCGTTTTCAAACTGAGTGATTACTTCTCCTCTGGTAACACGAATAGAACCACGAGGATTTATATTTACTTCACCCATAGACTCTATTTTTGGAAAACCTACCATCCAATTAGCAAGGTTTTTAAGAGTGATTTTCTCTTCCATGCTAAGAGGTGCAGTTTCCTCTATAAGGGTAGTATACGCAACTGCTTCACGAGGTGTAGTTTCCTCTATTACTTCTTTTTTTGAACCATTTGCTGTTCTTGCCATATTCCACATATGTCCTTTCATTATTTTAATTAAATTGGTATAAATATAAATAGCTGCGGCTTACACCGCAGCTATAAAATACTTATATAAAATTAAAGATTAGTATCAGAAAGAATACCAATCTCAAATTCGCGACCCTTAGTAAGGTCGGTAGCAAACTCTATATCAAATCTAGTCAATACATGACCAGTAGTTACATCATTGCCACTGAACGAGGTAAGCCCACCACGAGTCCAAGACTTAATAGGCGAACCAAACTGACCACCAGTCGGAACTACAAGTGCCAGACCAGCATCAAGCATAGTGTTGAAGTTCGTACCAGCATCGTTATAAGACGAGAAGTCATAAGGGTTAGTCATCTGAACAAGTATATTACCATTGTACATACCGAGAATACCTTTCTGACGAATATCTCTCAGATCTTCTGCTGAAATACCCTGAGTATAAGCATATCTGCTTGTGTTATATGTAAACTCAGAATTATAACCTGCCCAAGGAGTAAACTCTTCCAGAAGAGCATAATCACCGATTACGCTTGCGCCAGTTCCAAGTCGTCTAACATCTTTCAGAACCTTGTCAACACCTGCCTTAGTAAGACCTGCACCTTCAAAGAAATATTTAACAGGCGTTGCGTTCTTAACCGAATTATAAGCGTTAGTAACAATAGCCTTCTTCATCTTGTTGATAATATCAGTTCTTACCTGATTCTTACCCTCGTTCTCCTTAGACATATCTCCAAGCTGGAGTCTGCGGTAATCAGTAGCCCAACCACCAGAAATGGTCTTAGTCGCTACCGAATACTTCTCACCCTTAATAGCGGGGAAAATTACATCAGCGTTGAGTGCCTGCTCACGCGACTTGTCACCTACAAGCTTCCAAGAATCTACCTCAATAGACTCATCAAAACCAAGCGACTGGAAGTCACCAAAGACAGCAAGGTTCTGAATCTCAGCCTGAAGCAGAGGTTCTACGGAATACTTTCTAATAGTATTCAGCTCTGCCATGCACTTAGCATCGCCATTTGCAATACCTTCACCAAGCTGCTTGATATAATCTACTACCATATCAGTTTTCTTACCATACTTAGATGTATCCTTGCCATCAGTAAGAGCAGAGAAAATCTCAACGATAGGCGAATTAGGCTTGAGATTTTCCTTATTTGCAAAGTTAATATCAGCATCGCGCTTCTTGTTATTAAGTTCAAAAGTCATGCTCATTATGTATTCATCCTTTCTTTTAAATTACTTTACAATAACTTCAACGAGTACACCATTGCCGTCAAAGTTAATCTTCTTTATAACCTTAAAGTATACACCGCCATCAGAAATGCCAGTGTTAGTAGACAGAGGGTGAAGATTACCGTCAGTACCAGCGCTCATGAGCGTAGTACCCTCTGTAATCTGAGAATAATCAGTGGCGGGTGCACCATAAGTAATGCTATCAGGCGATACCTGTAGATACTTACCCTTCCATGCAGCTATATCCCAAGCAATTACAAATTCGCCAGCAGGAATTACAAAGTCCTTATAAGCATCGTCACCCTTGCCATGATTAGCAATAAGCTTAATACCTAGACCAGTCGCAGGAGCGGGAGCAACTACACCGTCAGTTACAGTACCCATATAAAAATTCTTAGTGCCACTAGCCGCAGCCTTTACAGTGCCATCACCGATACCAGTCTTTTCAATCTGCGAAATTTCATAAACCTTTATCATTTAAAAATCCCCTTTCTTTTTAGAAAATCGACTCGTCCTCGTCCTTGTCGTGCTTTACGTCAAGGTCAGAGAAAATATCAATATTTGTATTCTTAGAGTTTAGTTCTGCAATCTTCTTCTCGTCTGCTTTCTTAGCAGCAGATACAGCAGCCTTACCAATTCCCTCATAAATCTTTGCAGTAATAGAGTTTATCTCAGACTTAATAGGGTCTGCTTCAAATGCCTTGATTTCAGCTTCAGCAAACGCCTTCTGTTCATCGGTAAACTCAGCAATAGCAGAGTTCATCTCGGCAAGTCGCTTCTCAACTTTAAGTTCGGCAAGCTCTTTTTCAATCACCTCAACCTGCTGCCAATAGGAATCTCTCTCAGCCTGCATATCAGCAAGAGCCTTAGTCAGCTTCTCAATCTTGTCATTGAGTTCAGCATTTTCAGTAACCTTAGTTTCAACAACCTCATTAAGTTCTGCTATCTTACCCTCATATTCCGCAGACTTGTTATTGCACTCTGCAATACACGCCTTAACAGAATCGGTAATTATACCAAGTGTTTTTTCGTCCATTGTGTCCTCCTTGTCTTTCTTATTCAATTCTAAAAGTGTAGACTTACAGTCGGCGGGCATTACCCCACCACCAAGAATACTAAAGCCCGAAAACTCAAATTCCGTAGGTATTCTACCTTTATCTTTATATCCATATAAATAAACGATACCTTTGTTTTCTTTTGTGTGTATAAGTTCAACACTTCCATAAATTGTTTCGTCATTAGACAGCTTCTCAGATAATAGATCAATACAATCCGAATATCTCATATAATCAAGCGTTCCTTCGCCAATGAGAACTTTCTTTGTTATATCAATACCATCTTCGTTTTCTGTTATTTCTGAAAGATAAGCTTTATCGAAATGCCCGATGATAGTTGCGTTTTTGAATATTGGAACTCCGTCTTTGTATTCATCAATTTCACCATGACCTAAAATATCAGTTTTAGTATCATCTGCGAACTCTACTGTAACACTTGAATCGACTAATGTTTCTTTTGCGGCTTCTACATATTCGTCAATCCAAGTAATACCATTATCGTTATACTGAGTTCCAGCTTCATCAACAATACAGCTAGAATCATACACTTCGGCTACAACCAGCTTAAATCTCTTATAACCTGTCTTTTCTTCTTGCTTTTGATTTATCTCAAATAATTTCACCTATTTCACCACCTTTCCAATCAAGCTGTACTAGGTTTAGGCTGATTATTAGAGTCATTGTCCTGTGTAGCAATAGTGCTTTCATTTGTAGCATTATCTACAACAGGTCTGCCACTTTTATCTTCTTCGACAGAAGAATTATCTTTATCCCCCGAAGAATTATAAGATGTGGCATGGGGCGTATATTTTTCATCCCACTTCTCTGATTTTTCCATATCCATCAGTGACAGATAAGCATTTAAATCCCAACCGCACGAAGTTATCCATGCAGCCTTACTACCCGAACCGCTCATATACAGTTCTTTATTCAAAGCAACAAACTTATCGCGATTAACCAATGATGTAGGAAGATAGTATATCTTTATCTCATTATTCTTGTCTTTGATTATGTTCTGATTTATTACATATGACAGCTCGTCTGCAATCTCAGTTACCCATTGATATATCCTGCTAAAAAGTAACTCTAAGTTTATTTGCTGAGAAGAGTAGCTACCACTCTTACCATCTAATAAACCTAACGCCACGCCAAGACCAAGGGCAATGTCAGAATTTAAGTTCGGCTCGATCTCCTCGTTTAGAATATCAACACTAGCATTGACCGTATTGATTTTAGTACCCGCCGCAACAGTAAAGAATGAAGTACCACCGCGATTATTCTTCGTCATAACCGCACTCTTAACTGTATTATGCTGATTTTCTTGCTGCGTTTTAGTTAAACTACATCTGCCTTTTTCGCCCTCCGGTAAAGTCTGATAAATAATCTTGTTATTGACCTCTCCTAATACAGAACGCTTTACACCCGTCAAGTAGTCTTTATAAAAAATATCAATTAACGCGGCTATCGTAATTGGTCTACCGTATGGTTCACGGCGATCACTTTTTATTTTGTGTACAACTGTCTTTGTATTATCCAAAACGACCCAGTTGCCAACAATTTGACCTTTCTTCCACTTATCATGCGCTTCTCGTATCTCCGCTGGATAGCATTTTAACTTTCTGATTTTTTCATTGTTATCAAACTGATCGAAATATTCGAGATTGAAAGCTATTAGCGGACGATTATTTTTATAGGCAATTATCTTAACATAATCAACTGGGAGGGGAGTCATAGCGGCTGAAATATCAAAACTATTTAATTCCATCAGAGTTTCAACATCATAACCGGAAAGATATTTATTATCAATTGTAGACTGAGAAGGTATGTCAAAATAGTAATAACAAGCTCCGTCAATACAATCTCTAAACAAAAAATCCCGCACAATATTCTTATCTTGAATATCGGACAGGACTTTTTCGACCTTTTGTTTATTCTCTTTGATTTTCTTTTTGTTATTGCCACTAGAAGTTAGAATGTGCGACAAACATGGTAATGCAACTATATAATCTATCGCATTAGATACAATAGGATTGAGATTATAAACACGTCTGCTCAACGTGCGTATTTCTTTATTGTACGCCATAGGATTGACTAAGATTTCCTTTAATCTTTCGATTTGAAATCCATTAAATATACAACACAAATCATCAAAACCAGTATGACTCCAAACAATATTGCCGAGATTTGTGTTAAACTCATACGAAGGTTCTTCGTTGGAATCTTGTCTAAAATTTAACTCATTTTCATTTTCGTTCATGTTTCACCGCCTTTCCTAATTGATAAATACACCATAATCATACTCAGAAGAGTTGGATAACAAATCTTGTTCAAGCAGATTAGCAAAGTGTACACCATATGACACGCTTGTATATCTATCTTTTCGGTTATTACCTTGCTCACTAACAACAACTATTCCAGTTTGTTCTTTACGTTCATAAGTCAATGCAACACATTCACTTATCATCTCTTGCGTTTCCAAATATGGATGTTCATAAAAGATTTGATCGTCTACCTCAATAGCACCTACATACTCTGGTATTTTGGACAGGATATTCTCAATCGCTTCATTAAAAGGTATCAAAAAGTCAATTGTACTTGTTGTTAATGCAGTTCGCATTTCAAAAGCAATATCGCTATTAAGCTTCTGAGAAGCATTTATCGCAAACAATACAGGCAATGCACCAACTGTCTTTATTCGATTAGCAATGTTATCATCATTTATACAAACCCACGGTTGATATTCCTTATCGCGCTCCTCGTCATAAATTACTTTAGCCAGTAAGTCATAACAAGCTAAACCACCGTTTCGTGTATCAAGAACACAGTAATCAGCTTCAAAATCTTCAAATAACTGCTTTATTCTCACAGCTTGCTTAGTAATGTCGCCGCCATTTACAGAATCAATGTAAGAAATCACCTTACGATAACCTTGTTTGATTTCTTTACTTGAACCCTCATCACTTTCAACCGAGTAATTTACCGTATCTGGAATCAAACGCATACAAGTAAATATTGAATTATCGTTTTTCTTACCGCCCGCAAATGCCATATCACAACTAACAATTCGTATTTCTCCACTTTGCTTCTTAATAGCATAGGGATTACGCTTTTTAGATAACACATCTAAAGCCGTCCTAGGATAAAATGGCTTTTTACACCGCTGATTATCTGTAAACATCTTGTAAGTGAAAAACGCTGACGTATTTTCCTTTATCATCTCGTTGCAATACTCAATTCTGAATGTAATTGGGTCAAACTTCTTTTTGTCCTTCATGATCTGATTGCGAGTCTTGATTTTATGTAACAAAGGAATAGCATAATCTAATCCAATCAAACACGCAGATCTACCCTCTTGCATATCTTTGATGGTATCGTTTATCTGACCTTGCATCCAATGGTTAGCATACCACGCTGAACTAATATACATATCAGTAGGCTCTTCAGCTAAATACTCATATTCTGGAAGCTTGATATACGGCGCAGGACGTATCATCTGGAACGGAGATATAACCGAATCAACAATAAATTTGTCAATCATACGAAACTCTTCATAAATTATAAAGGTTGAACGGTGTCCACGCGCAGAGTCTAATGCTGGAACAATAACTATCGTACTTCCATTTCTGAATTTAACAATCGTATCATTCTGGTTATCTTTAATAAATTCAATTTCCTGCCGTAACATAGGTGATTGAGCCATTAACTCATTTCGTATCTTTTCAGTTACCAAAAGCTTTGACTGACCTTTGGTCGCAGATACGAGAACGACCTTGCTATTAGGATATAACGATGCTTTGCAGCAACCCGTCATAGCAGCTACATATGATTTTGCAGTAGCTCTTGAACCAATTATTACAATTGTCGAATTTGTATTTGCTTCGTATAATTCAAGATTTTGGTATGGATAGAGTTTAAAACCAAAATAAATTGTGGCATACATATCCATGTTTTGTCTAAAGAAAGTGTTCCATTCATAGAATTTAAGCAAATGGTCTTTATTGTGCAACCAATGTTGTTCCGGAACAAGATTACACACATTAAGCTGACGATCATCTAAACACTCAATTATTTGTTTATTCGTCATCTCCGTCACCATCTTTTATTTCATACTCGGAATCCATCTCATTCGTGCCATTTATTAAATTATTTGTAGGGCGTACAATAAATCGCCTATAATATTCGTCCTGTGCATTTATATCTTTAAAAATTGAAAGTCCTTTTTCTTTTATAAATTCAGCGGGGGAATAATTTTCAACAATACTGTTAAACACACCCCAAACTTCATCTGGGTCATTGGCAACAGCATTTTTAGAAGTATCTTTTGGCTTTAAATCTGCATTAGCCAATGTTTGCTGATAAAGCTTAGATAATTTTTCATATCTATCAATATCTTTGTCTTTTCTAGCACGATATTTCATTACATACTGTTCGCACAAGTCTTTAATAAGCGCGTCTTTAACGTCATCATCTCCCGCTTTGTCTTTAAGCATTTTATAATGAGAATCAAGCATTTTATATTCAACAGGCGAATAGTCCATTCCCCAACGGTCAACAGCAGCATTAGACAATTTGGTAGCATTTTTATCACCGCTATCAGACTTTATACGTTCAATATCTTCCATTGTTGTTACAACGTTATTAGGGCGCTCACTTAAATAAGTATCATATGTTTTGCCTTTGTTCTGTCGCAAATTACATTGTCTAATGTAATCCTTTATCTTGCTCTGTCCAAGTTCCGCTTGCTTGCTAGATTGTAATTGCTTTTCGCTAACGTACATATCGAAATGCAAACAAATACGCTTTATTGCATCGTCTACATTACCTAATATCTCTGTATACTGCTCTACCAAACTTTCCAAACAAGAATTGCAAGTTGGTAAGAAGTGATTATTACCCTCATACAATGGAGATTGACTAAAAGCAAAATTACCTTTCTGAACAGAATACCTTTTTCCGCACGTCACACACACAAACGGTTTTGTCAAAAGCATCTCTTTTTCTTCTTTATAGGTTATAGTTTTTATCTTACTAGCCTGAGAAGCCTTAGTTACTCTTTTGGTTGTAGGTTTCTTTGAATTTGCCATACCTCCACCACCTTTCTTTGTTATTCATGGTTGTTCTGATCTCCTCATGCTGAGAACAGAGCATTATAAAAGAGCCGTTTTGTTCACGACTCTCAAAAACTGAATTTATCTTTATTTTCAGCTATTTTCTTTTTATCTTCTCGTATATAGAATTTCTTAGTTACATCAGTGCCAGAGTGATTCAAGAGTGTTGAAATATCCTCTAATTCCATACCTTGCTGTTTCAGCAATGTTGCCGAACTATGGCGAAAATCATGTGCGTGTAACGTAGGCACACCAATCATCTCACCAATGCTATGACACCACGAATTGAGTGTGCCATTTGTAACTCTATCATACTCGCCGTCAGCATAACCAATAAAAACATAACCTTTGTCTGAAATATGATTATCCTCACGATACTTTTGTAAATTGAGCAACAAACTCTTTACTTCCTCAGAGAAATACAAAGTTACAATATATCCCTCTTTCTCAACAACATCATTTACTATACGTTCATCAAAGTCAATCTGTTCCCATTTGGTATTTGCAACTGCATTTACCCTAGCCATAGTGGACAAAGAAAACAGCGCATAACATTGATACTGCAATGCACGATGCCTTCTGTGCGCGGTATCAGCATTATCAACAAGTTCTTGCAAAACTTTTCTCAATTGCTGTACTTGTTCCAAAGTAAGAAATGTTTGCGTAATTATATCTGTATCTTTCTTAGGTCTATCCATAAATTCCATAGGGTTCTCAGAAATCAGCTTTTTCTTTCTGAGAAATTTGTAAAATGCAGAAATAGAAGCCATTCTGCGGCGCATACGCCTAGAATTATTACCCTTCGTCTTGCAAAAATACAAAAATTCCGTTATATCATCTTCTGTCAAATCAATCACACATTGATTTCCTTGATTTTTATATATGTAAATCCACCATGACTCAAGATCGTTTTGGTAGCCTAAAATAGTTTTCTCTGAAAGTTCACGCAAAGACATATCAATTTTGTATTTATTCCAAAGTCGCAATGTTTCTGGATTGACTTTAGACAGAATTTCTTCATCGTGCATTTCTATTCTCTTACTTTTCTTAGCCACACTAGCCTCCTTTCTGTCACAATATACCTGTAACTTATTATTTTGGCTGTCAGAGTGGGACTCGAACCCACAACCTCCGCGTTAACAGCGCGTTGCTCTACCGATTGAGCTATCCGACAGTATGCAGGATAACCATTTCTATCCTGCAAAACAGACATAATTTATTCATAAATGTTCATATGAATAATCACTTGTTACCAATAGAAAACTCGAAATGAATTTTAGGAACATACCCATTCTGTCTAAAATCATCTTTGACAAAATCTCGCTGAACAAAAACAACATTATCGTCACCAATAATTATAGGTTTGCCATCACGTCTTGCTCTTTCACAGAATAACTCATTTTTAAAGTTTGAAACAACAAACTCGTCACCATATTCGCCCCACTCAGGTGGATCAAGTGAAATGAAATTAACTCTAGTATCATCGTCAAATGATAGGAACCTCTTAATAATCTTGCAAGCTAACTCATAGTCGCACAAAATGCTAAAATCCTCATTTTCAAGATAAACGTCAATAATATCCTGAATGAAAGTATCAAAATCTTTATAATCCTTTTTTATCATCATAATTATACTGTCACCTACTTTACTTTTATATCATAACTAGCAATCTTACCAAACTCATTATCAAATACAAAGAAACTTGCGCCAGTATCAGCGATTTTCTGTAATGACATAGCATAATCATCAGTACCAACAAGCGAACGGACTGTAAGCACTTCTGAATGTTTGCCATTTTCCTTTGAAGTTTGGTGATGTACATGACCGGCAAGCACATAATCTATATTTGTTCCGTATGCTTTAGTAAAAGAACTTGTACAATTTTGAAGATCTTTTACCTCACCATGACAGCCAAGAATGTTATATCCTTGCAGACTAGTAAAGCAAAAACCAGTTTCGTTTTTAGCGATTCTGATATTAGGGTTGTCTTTTAGCCTTTCTTCAAGAAACGCTACAATTACCTTAGCCATATTTTCATCTGGGAAACTGTTTTTAGGCTGTCCAAGAAGTCTGAGTTGTGAATGGTTACTGTCCATTACCATTTGAAAATTAACTCTTACAAACTGAGAAAGCTCCGTAAGCCATGTAGCCATAAACTCAGCATATTTGAGTGCCGAATCAATAACGCCATATCTGAGTTCTCTAAGCTGTGAGTTGACTCTTAAAAGTCCTGCAATACTATCGCCCAGTTCCCACACAGTAATCTTATGTAACTCTTCTTTAGCAATTACATCTAACAACTTATCAAGTATTTCCCACATTCTGCGTTCAAATATCTCTGGTGAATATTCATTTATCACATTTCCAAACAGATCTTTAATACAAAACTCAACGCCAAAATGGCAATCAGTAAATGCGAATAAGCCCGATTTGCCATTATCATTAAGAGTTATATATTCTGGAACATCAATAGGCTGTAAATCAGAAATTGCATTGACTATCTTTTCTGCAATAAGTTCATCTCTTGCATTTTCTCTCAGCCATCTGTTATTCTCCAGCTTTTCTGTTTGGAGCTTATATCTTTCTTTCTTTAATTCACGAATTTGTTCTTGAATTTCATTAAGAGTACATTCACTATCTGCAAAAGTTTTCTGATTTGCGTTAAACATTTTTTCAAAGCACTGGAACTTCTTACGATACGTTGACTCGCCAAAGTCAGCATTAAGCAATTCATTCAAAATATCTTTAACGTCATTCCAAGTGCCTATTTGTTCTTTGTCTTTACATATTCTATAAATGAGTTCATCATTTGACTCACCCTCAAATCTTTTATATGTAGAAATACAAGTGTCCTCCCTTATACAAGATCGTCAGTCTGATTAACTGACAACTTTACTTCCTGACCATTGAAGTCTGACATGAGATCTGCTAGATCATAGTCGCTAGCCGCATCTTCTACTTCAAAAATTATTCTGCCGTCTGTTATGTTCACAGTTCCCTGAACTGAGAGTGTATTCTTTCTTGTTATCTTACTAGCCATTTATATTATTCCTCCAATTCATCAGCCCATGTAGATACCCAACCTCTATGATTAGTGTGTAACTCGCAAATTTGGCAATGCTCTTTTTCTGCAAAATGATTTAGATACCTCTCAAAACCACTTGCTTGATGATTTGGCAAGTCTATCTGCCCTGTATGTCCAATACAAATCGTTTTGCAGTTTTCGCCTATTCGAGTCAAAGTCTTTTTGAGATTTGGAAAAGTCGCGTTCTGCGATTCATCAAGTATAATTACTGCATTTTTAAAGTTTACTCCTCTCAGATACACGTCCGTGAGGGGTTTAATATAACCTTCTTCGTACTTTTCAAAAACAAGGCTGTTATTACATACTGCCGTAAACGGATTTATACCCAACGTCTGGAGAGCATTATACAACGGTTCATAATAAACCTCACTCTTTGAAGTTATATCTCCGGGCAAGAAACCTAATCTACCCTCTGCACACGGCGAAACAATATAAATGATTTTTGAAAACATTTTATACTGTACAAGCATATCAGCTACACCGACAGCAATTGTTGTCTTGCCGCTACCGCTCTTCGAATTACAAAATATAATGTCATTATTTTTATTCCAAATAGCGTTGGCAAACTCTTCTTGTTCTTTATCAAGTTCCAAACCGTGAAAAAGCTTACCATCTATCTTTTCAGGTGGGTTATCGTATACAGTTGTAGCGTTTGTAGTTCTCTTTTTAGCCATGCTATACCTCACTTGATTTCATCGAATGATGTAATAATTCTATCGACCACTTTGTATTTTTCAAGTTCTTCTGAGGTCAAATACCAATCTTTATTCTTGTTTTTGTTAAAGATCTTTTCGTCAATCTCGGTTCTATCAAGAATATAAGACTTCATGGCTTCAAGCTGTTTCTTATAATTCTTCTGCGCTTCTTCAATTTGCTCCGCTGTACCACTCATACTTCCACTACCAGAATGTACGAGGGCTTGACAATGCTGAAATGCGTATCTACGCTTTCCGGCAAGGAAAATGAGGAATCCTGCACTCATACATACACCCATGCCAATAGTAACTATCGGTATATGACTTGTTATTAACAGATCACAGAAGAACAATGTCTGTGAAATATCCCCACCATAGCTATGAATATAGATGAAAATCGGCTCTGGGTTCTCAATAGATTTTTCTTCCATATTCATCTGAATGATTGCCTTACTTAATTCTATAAGCGAATAATCATCAGCAATCTCGTAATCAATAAAGAATGTTCGGTTCTTCCTAGACTGCCAGTAATCATACTCTTCTGCCGTAGGATAACCGCTGTCTTTCAGATCACCAATAATAGGCATGATAATTTCGTTTCCGTCCATAAATAAAAATTCCTTTTCAAAAAAGTTAGTAGGGGAGTCCTACCCTTACAGTCAAGCTGTAAGATATTTATTCTGCTCTGTACTTATCAAGCAGATCGAGTACCACCGATGTTTCTTCGACATAACGCTTACCTCTGTTTCCTTTGTTCTTGCAGCGACAAGTTTTGACGATACGAACATTCTTGATGTTCTCTCGCAGATACTCAGCTTCGTCTTTTGTGACGATAATCATGTGTAAAATAACCACCTTTGCGATTTAAATTTTGTTCAATCTGTATATTTACATTCAGACTGATTTGTGATATAATGTATAATGGATAGATATTGTTTATTATACATATCCATATAAAGAAATCACACACTCTAAAAAATAAAGCCGCACAAACCCTTGATTTTACTGGGTTTGTGCGGCTTTTAGGCTATTTTCTATTTAAAATAAATTACTTCACATTTCCTCTCGCTTTTGCCATTGACACTCGTTGATATTCAAGCTGTTTAATATGCTGACACTCGTCACAACGCTTTTTATTTTTTACAATCCCATCAACCACAAACTCTTTTCCGCAGTCACAACAAGTTAGTGTTTTAGTATTAAGCTTTTGATACCCTTGACAATTCTTACAATAAAGCTGACTATTGGCTCTTTTTAAAAATAATCTGCCACAATCTTTACAACGTTCGTATTTTTTACCTTTATACAGCATATACTCTTTGCCTAATTCTCTCATGTCAACGATTTTTAAGATAATAGGCGAACTATCATCAATAATCTTTACTTTCAAATTGGAATTTCCTGTTATAAGTGACGGCTGTATCATTCCTAATACATACAGCTTATGTATCATCATCGCTTTATCATAACGTGACTTATTATTCACTCCAGACAACCGAAACAACGTTTTCTGACTAGTAGAAATCCAATCATTATTTTTCTCGTTAAGGATATTATGGTATTTAGCAAGACACAAAGCTGTAAATGCGATTCTTTCCAATGGCGAATTTTTAAGCTCAGCAATGCAGTTCAATTCGGATTGAGTAACACAGATATACTCTATATCAACCAATGGCTTATTGCGCGACCGATCAACCTGCTTTTCAACGATTTTATCCCAATCCATTTCACGATAATGTATCCCTGTTGACTTAATAAAATCTTTTAACTCGCTTATTATTTTTGATCTTTTATATCCCATGACAAAACGATAGTATTTAGCCAGCAGGAATAATGAGTGCGACGGCTTTACACCTAGATCTCGTCTTGCTATTATCCTCTCAGCTTCCGCCTTTTCATTCAAGAATATATCCATTTACACACCAACCTTTCTGATTACTTTTCTATATTTCTTTCCACAATATTCAATTTCACCATCATTATCTAAAACATAATAATTTATTTCCCAATTGTTTAGTTTAAGAAGATTTTCAATTATTGTATCACCACAAATGTCCCATGCAAATCTTTTTGACTTTTCTTTTTTATAACACAAATCCAGAAGAATGTCACAAAGTTCCAATTCATCAGTACAAGTTTCTATGCACTTTTCTTGATATTTTTTTATCATCATTGCATAATCATTATCTATCTGATCTTTATCATAGCGTTGTTTTTTTGCGATAATTGCGCAATAGGAACTCTCATCTATATATTCTTGATAAATTTTATTTATCGCTGTATATTTTGGATATTTTGCATTTTGCTTATGCTGCATTATATGATAATCAAATTTTGCAGAAGCTTTAACTTTATAGTTGTAATTTTCAAACTCATCTTCAACTGCCTTACAAATACGATTCATCGTGCAGTTATTAACACTCACAGGCATTTTTTTGTAATACCAATCTAAATAATTACTTTGTTCTAAGGTTTTATTTTGAAGTTTTTCTAGTTCATCAATTGTCAATCCAAACAAATGAATACAACGCATTTCTTCTGTTTCGACAAATTTTTTATATTTCGTCATTTCCTGTGGATAAATATAACACATAAAATAAGGCTTCTTATTAGCTATAATGGTTTTATTAAACATTTTCCTTTCTTTATCTTCAGAAGTATCGTGGCTATCTGAGTTTAAAGCAAATCTGTTATACCATTCTTCCGGCATTGGTTTAGAAATAATACCCTTTGCTTTATCAATGGCGTTCTGCTGGAGGAGCTGCCCGCACATAATACGATACTCTAAAATTTTATACTCCTCGCTATTCTTGTCAAATCTTGCTTGAACATCATACATAGACGTTACCCTATTTGTAATTTTTCCAATTTCTTCACCAAAACTATTGTAATTAGCTTGCATTAAATTTGACTCATTGATTATTTCTTTAGTAGCTTTCTTCTGAGCGCATATTATAGTTTTAGTAGGTTTTGTCTTTCTGAGCAATATTGGATTGTCTGTAGTTATAAGAGAGTCACCGTCCTTGTCAAATCCGTTCAACGCTGCTGCCATACTATCATGACAATTTACAATATTAACGGTTGTCATGTATTTATACCATTTTGACATCTGCTCATTATCAACCACATTCATAATTCTAATATTATTATGGCACGTCATGGGTGCGCGAAAGCAAACAATTTTATCTGAACCATAGTCCGACCAAAACTTGGAATATATTTCTCCAGCTTTTAATAAACCATATTCATCATTTTCAACCTTAACTCCAAATATCTTTTGACATAGCGCAAATGGATCGCCAGATATAACAGCATAATTTCCATGAACTTTTAGAACACCAATTTTTGCTTGCATTATCTTTTTGCGTATCATATAATTTATTCTGTTGATTACAAACGGGTCATTTGCCATACTAGGTTCAATCATTACGGCTTTAACTACATTGTCAATCTCATTTATATTAAACTCCTTGTTAGAAACTGCGCCATTTAAAAAAAGTATCGTTTTGTCAATATCTCCATGAATAACATCTTTAATTTCTTGAACAGTTGGCTTTATCAAATCTTGAATTTCATCATCAGTAAAGTCATAACTCTGTAAAAATTGATAATTCATATTACGCTCGGATTCAAGTTTCTCAGGACAAGCTTTACCAACCCTAAACGAATATCCATTTTCTTTACAGTTGTGTAAGTACGAAGTTAAACTATCATAACTATCCCACAACTTCAACATTGATGTTGTTAAAATCATTTCCACATTTTCTACATTATGCGGATTACCCCAAACGTCCCAAACAATACATTCTCCATTTTCATTAAAAGTACCATATTCCTTAGCAAACTCTTGAAAATCAAATGTATATACCATGCCTTTACAAAAACTGTTACGAATACGGTATCCACTTGGCAAATAATGAAACAACAAAAGGGAGTCTGCCCATTTGCGTGACAATGATGGAGAAATCAATCCATATCCATCACTATCAATTACTTCAATTGTTTGTTGTTCATCACTTTCTGTAAGAATTGGTTCGCCATCATTTTCGTCAGATAATTCTATTACCTTTTCTTTACAAGTTACTACTAAATCATCTACTACAAGAATATCACTGGGTGCAGGAACTGGGGTCGAAGCAGAACAAGTTAAAGATTTATAAGCTTCAAATTTTGCAGGAACAAGCTCCTTATGTATATCTCTACCATTATTCATTCGTCTGTTTAATTCATCACAAAGTGTAATTTGTTGATTGTTTTTAATAGCCGCATAAATAACTGTATTTTTTTTGACTCCATTAGTTGTTCCTATTAGCCTACGATAACTTATACCATTGATTTGAAACCCATGTTGTAATTCAAAAATATCTTCCTTGTTGCTCATTATAATTGCAACATAGTCCATTTTGCACTGTAACTCATCAAGTTCCCGATAGTTCTTTTTTATTTCGGTAGTGACTTCACGAGATTTTGTTTTTTTTCGCGCCATTTTTATATTTTTTCTTTTTTCTTTAATTTGCTGGGCAACAATTTTACGATCTAAATGGTTAATTGCATCAATCATTTCAAGTATCTGCCCATCAGCCAGAGAAATTATTTCCTTATTATCTCTAGCTTCTTGAATAGTGATCTTTAAATTTTTATTAGGGGCTTTTAAAATTCTTGAACTTTGCAATTTAAAAATATACTGTTGATACATCTGCTGTTTAGCCATTTACTTTCTCCTGTTCTGATATTTATTTTTTATACCTTGCTGTAATTTATTTGAAAAATATGACTTGATAAGCGATACTAATTTTAAATCATCAGAATATTGTAATTCATTAATTTTAACAAACCTAGTCGCTTTTTCCCATTGATATACGGAACGATAATTAGAACTCCTTTTTACTTTACGGTTATAATATTCAATATCACAAATATCAATACTATTGTCTTTAATAAACATTGTAAATGGAGCAGTAATATCACTTGAAAAATTCATCATTATCAAATATGGCGAAGATAATTTTCCTGAGAAAATTTTAATTTCACAATCATGGCATACTTGTTTATACCACTCTGGAATAGTTCTACAAATCTTAACTAAATCTGAAATGCGAGTTAATTTTTCAACATTAGCTAACATTTTATTATGCTTTTTAATTGATTTATCAATATACCCTGACATAGCATCATTCACAAGAATCATCTTGCCATTAAATGTTATATTAGTTAAGGATACATCTTTAAAACCCAAAATACGCAAGTTGTCATATGGCAATAAATTTTTGTTTAAAAGATCATTCCTTGTAGATATACATTTGGTTTTGTAGTTAAACATTGCATAAGCTATTTTCTCAATATATGTTCTTCCCGTTGTGTATTTTTCTTTACCACCAATCCAAATATCAATAATACCAGCAGCTTGATACAATTCATGACGTTCTATTTGCTCACTCGCAATAGGTGTGCATTGAAACTCAATTACATACTGCTGATTATTATAACAAAACATAACATCGGGTCTTTGCTTTGTAGCAGGCAGCCAACCTTCCATTACAGCATCTGTTACACCGTCTTGCGATTTTATCCAATTGAATAATGCAATTTTACCTTGAATGTGTTCTTCTGTTTCCGGCTCTGAATATTTCACCTTACAGTCAACTTTATCTTTATGTCTGAAATAAGGGGATACCAATCTACCATGACAATATTCATAAGCATTATGGCAAACTGGACACTTTATAATATTTTTAGAAGCCCATTTTTTCAATAAATCTTTGTCATAAGAGCCATCATAACAATTGATTGGTTTTCCATTTATTTCTGCTGTAAGCATTTATACACTCCTTTCATAATATCTCCTTTATTTTTATATTATCTCTTTTTAACTAATCTGAACTGATTTTAGCCACATTGACATTTATAGAATAATTTTACTTATTTATGTATAACATTGCTAAAATCAGTTAGAATTAGCTAAAAAGAGTATCAATCCAACTTATTCAGCATTTCGCTTAGCTTTTTATTTATCTCATTGAGATAATCAACGATTTCGTTAATACTCGTAAGCTGATTATCCCTTATCTTCTTCCTAACTGCATCTTGCCTGCAACCTCTGACTAAACTTTCTAAAGTGGTATAATAACCAATCACTGTTTCATAATCAATTATCTCACCTGTACCCTTTCTTGTTTTACGATCAATCTTTTCACGCCTGCCACATTCGTACAAAATATATTCATTGTCATCTGCTGTAAAATAGTAACTATCTGAAATTCTGATTTTTGACATTTTTTATTCCTCCGTTTTTAGTAATCTCGTCCACGCCTCATCTCTTGAACCGCGATAAAGAACCTCGCCCCTATAATAACGAAAACTGTACCCATAGTTATGAGGAAGCTGTAAGAAAAACGTTTTATAAGATTGATACTTTTCTGGCAATTTAGAACACAGCCAATCTACATCTTCTAAAAAATTCATCTCGGCTAAGTGGTGATCCGCTTCTTCTCGATCCGCACATATAACTTTAGCTTGAGTGAGTGCTTCTTCGTATGTATGAAAGCAATGTTCGGGCGACACTCTTATGGTTACTGAGTCATAAGCACTTGAAGTGAATTTACAAACTAACCTGTATTTATCGTTTGCAAGCCCATCAAACTCAGTATCAATGCGGTACTGTTCTTTATCTTTAGATACAAGCTCACCATTTTCTATCAATTCTTTTGCTCTATGGGCGAAATCAGGCGATGAAAGATTTAACCCCGCAAGATATTCAGCGTTAAAATCTCGACTACACCTGCGATACATTTCTTCTTCTGCGTAAGTAATATGGCGTTTCCTTTCTGTTTTAGGGATAGTGTGCCATGGCTCTGGCTGATTTTTCTCATGCCATTCTAAAATTGGAACTCCATCTATTGTAGTATGTCTGCATACTGAATACCTAGTTAGGGATATTCCATACTTACATTTGTAGTCAAATGTTCCCCAATCAACTTGTGCAACATACTCTTTATTTGCATTTTTCTGGTATCGTGTCATTTCATGTATTGACTTCGGGTAAAACACAATATCACCAACAGAAAAGTTCTGCTCTTCGTTCATGCATTATTCTCCTTCATAACCTCATTCGCAGCTTTTACGAATTTGGTAAACTGCTTTCTGTCCATAAGTATAACTTCTTTCTTTGATTTGACACCTTTTCTTGTAAGCTGATTAGACCAACCTTTATCACTATTCATTCTATTATACACAATTGACATGGTGTGCATATGTCTTGCTGTATTATCACCAATTGCATTAGCGAGGGTGCTAATAATATAGCTATACTTGTCCTCAGTTGTAAATGATCTTGTTACAGGCAAGCACTCGTTCATAGTATAATCATCTATAAGCTGATTACAAGTCTGAACAAACCATGTCTGATAAATGGGATTGTCAGCAATCGCATTTATGATACTGGGCTGAGTAGTTGTGCAGTCACAATCATATTTCTCTGAAAACTCTGCAATAGCTGTTGCGGTACAAAATCCAAACTTCTTTGACATTTGATCGTACACCTTGTGTAGCATATCGAAGTATTCAATTGTTTCGCCATCTTTTATGAGAGCGAGATTTACTAACTTTGTAACCAAAGGTGTTGCAATATGCTTTTTCCAAATGTTAAGTGCTTTCTCATTAGGAACTTTCTGAGCTGTTAGTGAAATTACAATATTTTGAAGCTGGCTAACTGTATCACGAAGCATTGTCAACTCAGTATCTACTCTTGAACCCTTCGTAACATATGCGCCCTCTGAACGCAATGTAGGCAAAACTTCATCGAACACCCAAGTCTCGAAACACTCTGCTGACGGAAGCTTACTATGTGTTATAAGACGGTAAACATCGCCCTCTGAAATAAATTTCGTTTTCTGTACTCCTCCTGCCGAAGGGGTCGGTAAAACGCAGACCCCTTTACAATGATATGTAATTGCATCCGCTGGTCTCGTATACCCCAACGCCTTTGCAACATCAGAACCACAGAAATAGATTTTATTGTCAATATCCGCAGTTCTTATCTCCCCGAAATCTTCTTTTTCAAAAACCTTAATAGCTACATTATTTTCCATTTTTGTTTCTCCTTTTTATTTTATACTGTTGCTAATTTTTTCTTAATCATTTGCTTGCGCCAAAAGTCCAACTGCTGAACATTGTCAAACTCTGGTATATCTTCTTTGCGTATATGTATCTGGAATTGTCTAAGTATTGACAATACGCGATACACTTCGTTTTTAGATGGAGCTGTCTTACGTCTTTCTTCCTTAATGTGAACTATTTCTTCGGGTCTAAGATATTTAGGCATTTGCTGCTACCTCCATTCCTGACTTGATTTGAATGTAATTGTCTACAACTTCATCAAAAATTTCTCTTAACGTTATATCTTTATCAACAATATCTATGGCTGATATATTTTTACAATCTCTATGATGAAGCAGGTATTCTTCTTTTTGCTTATTGAGATCTACGCCATAATCATTGTACATGATCGAGTAAATGTCTGCGTATATAGATTTTCTATCATCATTATTAGTATAACCGAGCAATGTAGCAATGGAACTTATTTTTTGAGCCATTTCATTTTTCCAAGGTGAATGATTAACCGGTGGTGCAATAAGCGTGATTTTCTGCCAAACACGAGATAACTTATCCTGAATAATAGCATTTTGTGCCGAAAGCACTTGAACCTGTTTAGGCAGTTCAGAAAGCGACTTCACCTGCTCTGCAAATTGAACAATCTCTTTTGTGATATTCGCAATAGTCGAATATTCTTCTCTTGGCATTGTAACAACATTTGTGCTATTAGAAATTAACCTATCCATTACTTCCCAACACCAATCCATAAATTTGTCGGCGAGAGGTTGCCTAGACCAACGGCAAATCTCCATAATGCCTTTGCGGTTGTAAAATACACGATCTTGTACCACACCTCTTAAATTATCTTTACTACAATCGCCACCCCCGTTCTGGGGGGAGCGATCATCATTGACACTTCTGATTAAACAACTATACTTATCTAACCTATCTTTGTGCTTATAATGTATTTTTTCAATGGCTTTAGCAGGATTACTATATCCTAAAGCCCTGCCGATTTGCTCTCTCGTAACAAGATACTCGTTATTAGCATCACCCCAAAAGTCACAAGTTGCAATTTCATTGAATACGTCTGTTTCTACCAATTTCAAATTATTCATACTTCATTCCTCCTTTTCTTGTCAATTACATATGATCTTCTGCGTATCTTTCATCAAATTCTGACATCATATTCCAAAACAGATTACGAAATCTGATTTGTTCCTGCTTGTTGTCCAGAGGTCTATTTTGTGCTTCGTATGTATAATCGTCTGGAAACAATTCTTGTAATGAGAATCTTTCTAAATCAGCCATGATATTCACCGTCCTTTACACTAGAAGTATTGAATATAGTCTTGAATTGTCTTTGAGCAACCAATTCTTCTTTGGTCGCCAAACCATTCTCTAAAAGATACTCGTCTACAATTTCCTCTATGAAAAGACGATATTGAGCTACTGCCTGATATGGGTCGAGCGGATAACACTTATCCAAACCGTTTTCAAAAAGATAATCTTTTTCGATCTGAAACGTGTCCAAATCATATCTATTGGTAAGTTCTTTGATAATCTCTCTGTACAACGCTCCTCTTGTGATTCCTAAACTTTCTTCTATCAGCTTATATTTTGGGTGCATACGAGAAAACCAAAAACTATAAGTCTTTTTAGGCTTTGTCGCTTTTATAAGTTCTGTCCTTATCTCAGAAAGCTCGGATTTAATATTTTCAAGTTCCTCAGTGTTATAACCGCCTGTTTTACGAATTGAGGGCAAAACTTCTGATGTTATCCAACGCTTAAACTTTTTAGCCGATGGTAGCTTACTGCCAAGGACAAGACTATACACACCAGACTCGTTGATAATAATCGTTTCCTTATTTTGATTGCCATCAAAGAGCATAATCTTCTGTCTGTCCTCGTTGTCAACATGACGGTTAATATCTCGACTACCGTTTTGGTACCCGAGAATGTTAGTTGTATCTTTCCCTACAAACCAAGCTTCACCGTCAATTTCAAGCGTTCTAATTGTTCCGAAATAATCATTTGCAAAAACTGTAATTTTGTTATTCATTGTAATTTTGACCGTCCTTTCTAATACATTTGTCCTTATACACAATAGGCATGAAACCCTCGTCGTCTACACCATACGTTGTTTTAAGTAGTTGTAATGTATCTGACACACGTCTGTTGCGTTTCTCATCTGACACAAGGGTATAAATGTTAGGTGCGTTACGAACTTCATTCAAGGTTTTATAAGACCCAGTGATACGTTTACTGAGTAATTCTTGCTCAATCAATATGGCAAGGTAGTTGTTAAGCTGAGTAATGGTAAATCCTAAATCCGAAGCCATAGCTTGTTCTGTCTTATAGCAGCCGAGATAAGTGTTAGTGACTATATCATCACTCTGCCAATATTTTATGTAAAGGAATGTGCGTAACAAGTAAACATAGCTCGTTCTGGTGGGGGTTGACATGATCTTATCCCACTCACCATCATAAAGAATCACGAACTTATCCGGTGGGTCAAATACTTCTCTATTCAGCTTAAAGTCTAACCCAAAAAACTTGTTCACCTTTAATAAGGTGTTGGCTGAGTCAGGGAGCTGAGACTTATTCCATTGAATATAACCCTTATCCAAAAAGTCTTGCAGACAGCTTCTAATTTGCCCCATAGGATTTCTGTCTGAATTTTTGGCTTTGAGTGAGCATTTGCACATTGTAACTAGCTCTGCAATAGTTGTACGAGTGCTGTCTAATTTAGAATAGTTAAGAAATTTTAAGCACCTATATAATAGCAATTCTATTTTTTTATCAGTTTTATTGAATATGTATTTAATTGGTATTTTTACAAAAGTATTCTGCATTTTATCCTCTTTTTATTTTAGAACGATATTTTTTAAAAAATAATTTTGTAGGGCGCTCCGACCTACATTTTTCGAGAATTTTATGAAAAGTGTAGGTCGCTCCGACCTACAAAATAGGTATGTATATAATAAAAGATGTCTTATAAATAAAAGATGTCCCCGAAAAGTGTGTTTATAATTGGTTTGGGAGATATTTGATATTGAAGTTGAGGTATGTTTGTAACTAGATTTGGTATCTGATATAGGGGACATAGGCATCTGAAATTTCACCTCGATTTTGAAATTGGAATATTTTGTGTGTTGACAGATCTGATTATTCGTGTTATACTTGATACACGATACAAGGTTTTTTACACTATGTATATTATAAATCAGAAACCTTGTATTGTCAAGCTGGAATATTGTAAACTTTATGTGAACATGAGTAATTAAAAAACATTTGATATTTGTTATAGGTGTAAGTGTAAGTATTTGTGCTTGCAGCACACGGCTACTTATCTAATGCGTTCGTTTCACTCTCGCATTAGATAAGTTATCATTTTTATGCTCACTACGTTCACATAAAAATGATATTATAATACGATAATAGAAATTTTTGGATATTGGAGATAAAAATAAAAATGAGCTGTCTTACTTATGCAGATAACTCATTACAAAGGTAAATGTTAAATTGGATAATAGATAAATATGATTGGTTGCTTTTGAAAATGTAAGTAAAAGTGTTTCTAAGAACAAGGGTGGAAGTAGATGATAATGAAGTTGAGCCGACAGGTACATAACAGATCTTCTCGCTCCAGCTAGAACAAGATACGAACATAATAAGAACAAGATAGATAATTAGGAAATATTATATTTGATATTTGTTAATTTTAGAATAGTGGTGTTTGGGTGATGATAAAATGGTTCTTCGGTAAGTGCTTCGATAAATAGAGGTATAATTGGGGTAATTTGAAGTTGATGAAAAGAGGATTTGATGTTCGTCAAAAGGTAGCAAATACAAGGGTTTGTGAAGGGTGAATGAGGTATGGAGCGAATAGGATTTTGGCTTAAAGATAGTGAGATTTTGAAGCTGAAAAATAAATGTGAATTTGTGAGATTTGGTTGCTTCGGTAGAAAGGAAAATTTGAAGATAAAATTGGATATAAAAAATACCCTTAAAATGTAGTAAAATCAAGGGTAAAAGAGGTGTATTGAGGGGTTGGGTTTGGTAGGGAAGAGAAGTGCTTTGACGTGGTTTTCGGTAAATGTTTGTGAATATTTGATAAAATTAAAAGGTGTAAAAATGCGAGTTTAGCTAGGAAAATCAAGGGTTTTAGAGGTGTTGGAATAGAGTTACCGAGGGTAAATTACGAGGAAAAATAGGGAAAATTAGAGGTTTCATATTTTTATATTTTTGAAATGTGAGAAAGAGGGTGGAGGGAAAAAATTATGAGAAGTTGTGAGAGGGTAGGGGAGTGTGTGAGGAGGCGAGAGGGGTATGGAGGGTCATGTGAGAATCATGTGGATAGATAAAGATAACTAGGTAGGCGGCTGAAAAAATGGCATAGCGGTCAAATGTAAACCTACCCCCCTATGGCGATAAAGGTGCTATAAATGCAGCATTTACAAGGGTTTGCGCCGTTCCTACTTGCAAAACGTCCATTTTTGCAAGTTCAATTGTGCGTGATGTATGAGCCTATCGGCGGGCTATGTAGTCGGGCGATCGGTATCTGCTGACGGTGCTAACGTATCGGGTGCAATCTGTTCGGACGGCGTAGCGGGCGTGAAGTCTGCTGCTGTCCATGGTCTGTGGTGCGGTATGTATGCAGGTGTGCGGGCTATTTCATATTTTTGCATATACCCCTATTCGGTGGGGCTATTCGGTAGATATACCCCCTAGGGGTATATCTATATACAATTTTATATACCATTCATATACAATATAACATATATAAAATCACATATAACACATATAAAAACAGATATAGCACACGCCTATTCCCCTGCTGTCGGGT
>OLSL01000140.1_pt1 | contig 76094 bp, 59 predicted proteins | sample 1672511 | NCBI WGS metagenome assembly OLSL01 (sample SAMEA3136694, study PRJEB25190) | human gut metagenome | biome: human gut; feature: human-associated habitat; material: faeces | place: Austria | collected 2013
GGGCGATCTTCTCAAACTCCTTGATGGAGGGGTCGGTGATCTCGATGTTGGAAACCCCTTGGTTCTGACCAATCAGCTGTTTCACCGTCTGCTTGCCCTGGGGCTTCACAGGCGCGTCACGGCTTCTCTGCTTTTGCAGCTTCTTTTCCTTGCGGTGGGCAAGATATTTGCAAATGGCAGCCTTAAACAGCCGCCCGGTGAGCTTTGTGCCGCTGACTACCAGCGTTAAAGTCCTGTTTTCTACTTCCTCCTGCATAGGTCATCGCCTCCTTTCTGCGGTTTTGCAGGGGTGCATTTGATACTAAGGCGGGACCACCAACCGCCGTAAAAGGTAATGGGTCATCATATCATCACCAAAATGCTGTCCCGCAGCTGGGCAAAATACAGCTTGCCCTGGGGCGTAACCAGCGTGTAGGAGCCGAAATGCCCGTGGTTGCAGTAGTCTTTGACACAGAACAGACCGTCATTGGAAGGCTTCGCGTAGGGAAGTACATTCCCTGATGCCGTGCGATAGACAAACCGCTGCTCCAGCAGGAACCGGACAAACCGGCGCTCCGGCACAACCAGCTCTTTGGCGGTGGTTCGGAGATTAGTGCTGTGGTTGAGGTCGATGAACAGGTCATAAAAGGCGGCCTTGCTTTCCAGCAGAGCGTTTTCCTCCCGCAGTGCCGCATTTTCTTCCCGCTCAGCCAGCAAATCGGAACAGAGCTTCAAAAGTGCCTCCGGGGAAGTAGCCACCTTCCACAGCTTTTCCTTGGTCACATAGGCTCCGTGCTTGCGGATAGAAGGCAGCACCTCGTCGAACACCCATCTCTCAAACCGTTCCGCAGAGGGAAGTTTGCTGTAGACGATCAGGCGATAGAGATTCCCTTCACTGATAAACTTCACTTTCTGTTTGCGGCCCAAATTATCGGTGAGGTGGTAAAACGCCACCCCATCTTTGCTGCAATGTGCTTTGAGGGCATTTACTGTGTCTTTGTACCCCAGTGCTTTTGCGGCATCCAAGCCGCAGAACAAATACTTGCCATTCTCCTCAATGACGCGGATACTGCCAAACTCCTCGTTATTGAAAACTTCAATCTGACTCATATCGTGCCTCCTTTGGCATGAGATAAGGCGGTTCTTACCAGCCGCCTGCGTTCATATCGTGATTGACTTGTGAGGTGTAATAATTGTTGATAGTAGTGGGAGCATTGAACAAGGTGGTCAGTAGGTACTGTTTCATGTTGCGAACATCAGTGGTGTTTTTCTTCATGCAGTCCATAACAAACCGGATATGCTCACTGGTCAGCTTCAGAAATCTTGATCTAACCACCTCATGAGGAAAGTCGCTGCCCGCAATTCTGGTAACCTGTCGCTTGGCACAGACAGTCTCCACGATTAGCTCCACGATCTCATCCAGGTCCTCCCGATAGAGCGAAAACTCCCTGCACAAGTAGTCATACTCGATGTTCTCCAGAATCAAATTCCGATAATTCTCTATCTCTGAGACAGGCATCACATCCCTTCCTTTCCGTTCCGGCAGCACTGCTGCCGCTGTTTCCCGGAAGGGAATGGAATCGGTATTTGATCCGTGAGTATTTTGTTTTTGGGTACTTGATTTCTTAGTATTTAATTGTGTCGGAGTTCCCGGCAACGGTTTCTCCGCTATCGGCTTTTCCGTTGTCGGTTTTTCCGATGACGGACTCCCCAACGACGGACTATCTGTAATGGGGCGCTCATAGATGCTGTATTCGTTGGACCCGAACTTCCCGGTGGCATCTGTAGTTTGTCTGCGTCGAATATACCCAGCGCGTTCCAGTTCATTGATTGCAGAACGAATGGCATCTTTGCTTTCTCGGTTGATGAAGCAAAGGCCAGATAAGGTATAGTCCCAATCATCCGGCAAAGATAACATCTGAGAGAGCAGCCCTTTCGCTTTCAGTGATAACCGCTTGTCTTTCAAGTGGAAATTGCTCATAACGGTATAATCATGAGTGCGTTCCACACGAAATACGGGCATTGACTTCACTCCTCCCTAAAACTCCACATGAAAAAACGCCGCAGTCTTTTTCACAAAAGATTGTGGCGCTCAACTGTTTCTTCGGTTTTTCGGGGCCGGTAAGGTCTCTTGTGCCTCGGCTGACTGAACGGCCCTTGCTCTGAAAACGGGAGAGTCTGCAAAACTTGGTCAATGTCGGTGGATTCCATGTCGTATTGGGACTGGCAGTTTTCTCGGATGGCATCTTTGATGCTCTGGATAGTACACATATTCATTCCTTTCCTTTCGTGATAATTAAATTACGGGTGACGGCGGCGCTTGTCCGGTTTGAAGTCGAGAATATGTCCCTCGATCACACGGGCATACCGCTTGATTTTAATTTCCCGGCGCTGCTGACTCAGGAGGGCAGCCTGATACCCGTCCTCTGAAAGAAACAGCCGCATTTCATCACCGGGGCTGCCGTAGAAACTGGGACGCTGAACGGAAAACTCAATCATCCAGCGGGTGTTATCCTGAAAACGCTCCACAGCAAGAATGTTGTGTCCTTTCAGCTCACGGGCCGAAATATCCCTCATAGGCGGCTCCTTTCATCGTTCCTGGTCTCGCTGGCGCTTTTTTTGCCACTGTTCCAGCAGTTTGATAATGGTCTCCTGCATCCGCTGGGGTGTGTAGCTCTTGGGGAAATACTTTCGCAGGGTGTCGGAGGTAAAAGTGACCTTATCGAGATCACTTTTCTTTTCCTCGCCCATGATGACACGCATCATATCGAGGGTCAGATGTCCCTCCTGGCTGTATTTCTTGAGCCGCTGGGCCTGCGAAAGAGAGGGGGTAGCCTGTTCGCTCTCTATCGCGTCCAGTAAATCCCTCTGTTCCTCTTTTTTGAGGAAGGACAGTTCATAGGCCGGATTGAGAGCGATTTTTCGTTCATCCACCATATTCAGCAGTTCAGGAATCAACTCCGTCAAACGGATATATCTTTGGATATTCCGTGCGCTCTCTCCAGTTTGCTCTGCAAGCAAATCCCGGCTTTTTTGACCAACAGACTTGTGGCCAACTTGGCCACAAGTTAAATCAGCTCGTTTTCCCTGATGATTCATGGCCTCGAGTTTCATGCGATATGCAAAGGCCCTCTCACTGGGAAGGAGGCTTTCCCGCTGTAAGTTGCTGTCTACCATGATGATTGTGGCAGCATCATCGTCCAGATCACGGACAATAACCGGCATGGTCTCTTTCTCAGCCAGTTCACTGGCCCGGTGCCGTCTATGTCCAGCGACCAGCTCATAGCCACCTTCCGGGTCCGGGCGGGCAATCGCCGGAACCAACACCCCGTACTGCCGCACACTGTCGGCGGTCTCCATCATGGCGTCGTCATCCTTGAGCTTAAAAGGGTGGTTCTTGAAAGGATGCAGCTCAGACAAGGGGATTTCCATTACTCGTTCCCGCTGGGCATCGGCGCGACTTTCCTCGGTGGAGAACAGATCATCTACCGAGGCCAGCTCTACTTTTTTCGCGCTGCTTTTCAAGTTTCATCACCTCCTGGGTCAGATTTTTGTACCCCTCAGCCACCTTGCCGTTGGGGTCGTGGGCAAAAATACTCTTGCCCTCTGCACTGATTTCCTTTGCCCGGACGGAATGGGGAATCTCAGTGCCGAACACTTTGATTTTGCTGCCGTAGGTCTCTCGCAGTAGAGCAGCAATCTCCTTGGCAAAGTTGGTGCGGTTGTCCACCATCGTCAGCAGTATGCCGTCGATCTGGAGCTTGGGATTGATTTGCCGCTTCACCTTATTGACCGTCTGGAGCAGCTGTTCCAGGCCCTTGGCGGGCAGATACTCCGCCTGGACGGGGATTATGACCCTGTTGGCAGCCGCCAACGCATTGACTGTGAGCATACCCAGGGAAGGCTGGCAGTCAATCAGGATATGGGAATACTGTCCCTTGAGCGTGTCCAGATATTGCCGCAGGATAGTCTCTCGGCTCATAGCGTTCACCAGAGAAACCTCCATGCCGGAAAGCTGGATGTCAGCGGGCATCAGGTCAACGCCTTCCGGGTGATGCAGGATACCCTCGCCGGGGCGCAGCGGTTCGTCCATCAGGATACGGCCCATAGCATCAGAGAGAGTAAAGGGCAGCTTATCCGGCTGAGGGTGGCCCAGGCTGATGGTCAAGCTGCCTTGCGGATCTCCGTCGATCAGCAGCACTTTTCTTCCGGCCTGTGCAAGCCCAATGCCCAGATTCGCACAGGTCGTTGTTTTGCCCACACCGCCTTTCTGATTGGCGATGGCGATGATTTGCGTATTCATCATTTTCACCTCGTTTCACTCTGAGTTTTAGATATGAAAAAAAGCGCCTGCTTTACCTCTCGACTGAGAGATAAAACAGGCACTTTTCTTGCCCCACACATCTCTTGTAATGGGGCACTATGTATGATAGTATACTCAATAAGTGACAGACCAAGTAGATACTCACGCAGCATAATTTGAGTTTGCTCCGAGAGAAATCGAACTCAAAGCACACGCTATTAAGCCTTGATTTTGCTAACATCCTGCCAACAAGAGGGGGTAAAACCCCTTTATTTTGGCTTGATTTTGCTTGTACCAGATTTACACCTGACTTGGAGAAAAGCCTTGATTTCTCTTGGTTTTTTTATACTCGCTTGATAGTGCTTATGTCGCTTGGGGCCATCTCCTAAGTCTCAGTTGTGGGTTCGATTCCCGCAGGGAACAGTTAAAAAGCGGTTATGGCGATTTCTTGTCATTGCCGCTTTTTTGTAATTTTTGATTAATTATGGAAAAGGATTTCTGTTATGGGTAATAGAGCTGTGAGAAAATGGAAGAAGACAAGAATGGTGACTGCTATGTTGGCAGTGTGCAGTATCTTTTTTGGAATCATTGTGGGGTGTAAGGTAAAAAGCAATGAGAAATCAGAAATGCTTCCAATTATAACAATTGGAACTGATCAGTTTGAACCTTATAATTATCTGGATAGTAAAGGAAATAATGTTGGAGTAGATGTAGAGCTTGCAACAGAAGCTTTTAAACGACTTGGTTATGAACCACGCTTTTGCGTAATTTCATGGGAAGATAAAGAACAGTTGCTTTCTGATGAAGCTATTGATTGCATTTGGGCTTGCTATACAATGACAGGAAGAGAAGACAAATACCAGTGGGCTGGACCATATCTTTACAGCAGACAAATGATTGTTGTGCGAAGTGATCATGATATTTGGAAATTTGATGATCTTGAAGGAAAAAGGATTGCAGTTCAAGCAACGACAAAAGCAGAAGATTTATTTTTGCACCGAATTGAATCTGATCTTCCGACTGTAAGTCAGGTGAATTGCTTCTCAGCAACAGAAGACATGTTTGCCGCAATTAGAAAAAACTATGTAGATGCAATCGCAGGACATGAGGCAATGCTGAGAAAATTTGTTGATGATGGAGAAGGTGCGTATCGTATGTTAGAGGAAAGTCCATATCGCTCTGCACTAGGGGTGGCATTTAGAAAAGGTACACATGCAGAGTTGGCTGATAGGCTAACAGACACCCTCCATGAGATGGAGCAGGATGGAACTACCAAAAATATTGTAGAAAAATATGGCTTTGATGCTGATCAGGTTTTAGTGGGAGACGCTGCGTATGAAGAGTAAAAAAAGATTATCAAGTTATTTTTTTATGCCGATTGTTTTGATTTTGCTTGGAATTATCTGCTTTTGTTTTACTAATGCAGGTGATACAGCAAAATTAAATGATACGCTGGATGAGACGATATCCTTTGTGAAATCGCGTATAAATAGATATGAGATTTATAATGCAAATGATAGAGTGAAAAGTCTTGTGCGTTTGCTTGATAAGTCAGAGGAGCTAAGTCGCGTACTTGATGCAGAGCATGATTTTACGGCACAAGATATGGATAATTATGCAAAGCAGCAGCGTTTGACTGGTGTTTTGGTGCTTGATGAAAAGCTGAATGTATCAATACAGACAACACAGGATTATGATGCAATGTCACTGTGGAAGAAATTGATTGACAGCAAGTATGTAAGGGATATTTTAGAATCACCGTCAAAAACATATATGACCAGACTGCGCAATGAAGGAAACATATATGACTTTGCAGCAGTGGCAAGACAGGATACTCCAGGAGTTTTGATTGCATATGCGAAAAGGGAAGAGGTGAATGAAAAAAACGGTGATCTCACGATGGAAACAGTGTTTGCAGATTTTCCATTTAAAATGGATGGCAGCGTTGTAATTAGTGATGGAACGAAAGTAGTGAGCACCAATGAGTCAAAATTGTTGGGAATGTCAGTTAAGGAATGCAATGAATTGTATCAAAATACTTTTCGTGAGAGCAAAGATCATATTGTCAGGCTTGATGCAGCAGGCAGCAGCTGGTATGGAAGAAAAGAAAAAATCAGAAATTATGATATATATGTATTTTTTCCGGCTATGCAGGTGTTTATGACACGAAATATTGTATGTCTGTCATATGTATTAATTGCAATTGTGATTTTTACATTGTTTCGCACAATCAGGATTCATATGGAGCAGGAGAGCATTATGCGTGAGCAAAAGCGTCTTCAGATTATCAATGCGCTCGGACATGCATATTCATTTATATTACTTATTGACATAAAGAAGAACACGTTGGAGGTGATAAAGTCTGCTGATGTGGTAGGTCTGAATTATAGAAAGAAAGATTTGTCAAATGAGCTTCAAAGAGAATATATAGATAGCATGATTGCACCATCATTTCAAAAAAGTTATCTTGCATTTACTGATATAAGTACTATGGAGAGTCGTTTGAAGGAACATGATTCTCTTTCATGTGTCAGCCAAACAATAGAAGGAACCTGGATACGATCTATGATTGTACCGCAAAAATATGATGAAAAAGGTAATTTGTCCACTGTTTTACTAGCAATTAGTGATGTCACAGAGGAAAAAGAGCATGAGTTGGAGCAAGATCGCATTCTTAGAAATGCACTGTCATCTGCTGAGCATGCGAATCGGGCAAAGACTGCCTTTTTAAACAATATGTCTCATGATATTCGAACACCAATGAATGCAATTATCGGATTTACATCACTGGCAGCAGAGCATCTTGATGACCGCGAAATCATAAGAGATTATCTTGAAAAAATTAGTACATCTGGTAAGCATCTTCTTAGTCTGATCAATGATGTGCTTGATATGAGCAGAATCGAGAGTGGAAGTGTTAAAATCGAAAAGACTAATGTACATCTTCCAGATATTATTGAAGATTTAAAAACGATTATATTGGAGGGTGTACGTGCAAAACAGCAAAAACTTTTGATAAAGATGCAGGATGTTGTTCACGAGGATATCATTACAGATAAGCTTCGTTTGACGCAGGTTCTCTTGAATATAATAAGTAATGCTGTTAAGTTTACACCTGTTGGAGGAACTATACATATTCTTGTAGAAGAAAAGGCTTCTCAAAAGGCAGGATATGCAGTATATTCGTTTTGTATCAAAGATAATGGAATCGGTATGTCGAAAGAGTTTCAGGAGCATGTGTTTGATTCATTCGCGAGGGAACGCACGGTTACTGAGAGTGGAATCACTGGAACTGGTCTTGGAATGGCTATCACAAAAAATATTGTTGATCTGATGGGAGGAACGATACATTTAACGAGCAAGCAAGGCGAAGGATCTGAATTTATAGTGACACTTGAATGTGAACTCGCAAACATGGCAGTGCAGGACAAACAATCTTCTTGTCCAAAAGCAGAAAAAAAACACTTGGATTATTCAGGAAGAAAAGTACTGCTTGTGGAAGATAATGAGCTAAACAGAGAGATTGCAACAGAGATTTTGAAATCTTTAGGACTGAATGTAGACTGTGCAGCCGATGGCATGGAAGCAGTTGAAATTATGTCATCTGAGGCAGGAAATCAGTACGATATGATCTTTATGGATATTCAGATGCCAAAGATGGATGGATATACTGCGACAAGAGAAATTCGCACATTGAAGGATACGAAAAAAGCAAATGTTCCGATTATTGCGATGACGGCAAATGCTTTTGATGAAGATCGAAAGAAAGCAATCAAGGCTGGAATGAATGGCCATATTGCAAAGCCGATTGATGTGAATGTGATTTTGCAAAATCTAGACAGAATTTTTGGAAAGAATGGTGACGAAGACACCAGGGCAAAGGAGCAATAAAAAATGAAAAAAGAGTATATTGAACATTACAGCAAATGTCTTAACAAGCAGATGCATCTATGTATTTATGGTCACGCGGGAGTTACGGTGCTGGGATTTCCGACGCAGGATTCAAATTGCCACAATTATGAGGATTTTGGAATCATTTACCATCTGAGTGATTTTATTGAACAGGGGCGCATTCAAATAGTGACAGTGGATTCTGTAGATGAAGAAAGCTGGTCATGTGAAAATGGTATTCCTTCGTGGCGGTCAGCAAGACAGGAGCAGTATCATAATTATATTATTGAAGAAGTGTATCCGATTCTTATGCAAAAAAACACAACGAATATGCTGCCAATTGTAACAGGCCCAAGTTTAGGTGCTAATCATGCTGCTATTACTTTTTTGCGTCGTCCAGAGTTATTTAGCGGACTGATTGCGCTTTCTGGCGTGTACAATAGTGATTACTTTTTTCATGGCTGGTGTGATGAAAATCTTTATAAGAACTCGCCAGAGCGTTTTTTAGAAAATATGCCGGCTGATCACCCATATATAAGGATTTATAATCAGAAAAAAATAGTTTTCTGTGTGGGACAGGGTGCTTGGGAATATGACGGTGCACAGACACTTCGCAATTTAAAGCGTATTTTTGATGAAAAGAAAATTCACGCATGGTGTGATTTCTGGGGAAGCGATGTTTCACATGACTGGTATTGGTGGTTTATACAGCTTCGATATTTTATTCCGATTTTATTGGAAGATCAGGGTTGACTTTTTTAGACATGGTGTGGTATAGTGACATTATCAGAGTGGGAGAGAAACTGCTTTCATTTTTCTGAACAATTGAATATTGTGAGGGAGTAGTTCGCGGACTGCGTGATTTGTCAACAGACTCGGCATATGCCTGGCAAATCTTAAAGAATGAGACTCATGTGTGCTTTTTAATAAATAAGGCATACATGGGTCTTTTTGCATAGTTAGCGATAGAAAGCAAAAACTGATTCTGAAATAAAAAAGAAAACTGGCAGAAGGAGGGGTTTGTATGACGTATCATAATAAGGAAAAACAAGAAGTCTTACAGGAACTTAACGTGCAGGAAGCAACAGGACTTTCGTCATCGGAGGTGAAAAAGCGCCGAGAGCAATATGGCGAGAATCGATTGCGTGCAAAGAAATCAAAGAGTAATTGGGAGCGATTTGCAGAGCAATTTAAAGATGTAATGATTCTAATATTACTTGCAGCAGCGGCAGTTTCTTTTGTGGTAGCATGTGTGGAAGGTGATCCGGAAGGCTTTTTTGAACCATTGCTGATTTTACTTATAGTGGTTGTAAATGCCATAATGGGTGTTATGCAGGAAAGCCGTGCAGAGAAAGCACTAGAAGCATTAAAAAATATGTCGGCACCACATGCACGTGTTCTTCGTGACAAGGCAGAGTCAATCATTGATGCATCAGAGTTAGTGCCAGGTGATATCATACGCTTAGAAGCAGGTGATTTTGTTCCGGCAGATGCAAGGCTTTTGCAGAGTGTCAGCTTAAAGAGTGAGGAGTCTGCGCTAACAGGTGAATCAGTCCCTGCAGAAAAAGATGCAAGTGCCTGTCCAAAGGCAGACGCACCGCTGGGAGATAGAAGCAACATGGTTTTTTCAGGCTGCAGCATCACATATGGAACTGCTGTGGCAGTGGTGACGGCAACGGGAATGGATACTGAGATGGGAAAGATTGCCAATCTTTTGGAAGGCGCCGATGATGGACAGACACCTCTTCAAAAGCGTCTGGCACAGCTCGGAAAATATCTTGGAATTTTGGCATTAGCAGCATGTGCGATTATTTTTGTTGTTGGTCTTGCAAACGGACTTGAAGTGATGGAAATCTTTATGACATCTGTATCACTTGCCGTATCAGCAATCCCAGAGGGACTTCCTGTAATTGTTACAATTGTATTGTCAATCGGTGTACAGAGAATGGTTAAGAAAAATGCACTTATTCGCCGTCTGCCGGCAGTTGAGACATTGGGAAGTGCATCTGTCATCTGCTCAGATAAAACGGGAACGCTGACACAGAATCGAATGACATTGGTAGAAACATATCTTGATGGGGAAATAAAGGCTAATAAGCTTGAAGCAAAGCCATCTGAGGAAGTAAAGACGCTTCTTCGTCTGGGAACACTTTGCTGTGATGGCGCTGTTGTATTTGATGGTGATAAGGAACAGCATATCGGTGATCCGACTGAGACAGCTATTGTGCTTGCTGCACATAAAAATGGAATGCCGAAGGAAAGTTTGGCAAAGCAGTATCCGCGCCTGGCAGAGCTTCCATTTGATTCTGACAGAAAACGTATGACAGTCGTTTGCCGTATGGATGGAAAGCTTATTGCAATTGTAAAGGGTGGATTTGATGTGATGGAACCTCTTTGCACATCAGGAAATTTATCACAGGCACGTCTTGTAATGGAGGAAATGAGTGAGCGTGCACTTCGCGTACTTGCAGTTGCCTATAAGGAAATTGATAAGATTCCAGATGAAAAATCAATGATGACTCTTGAGGGAGATCTTCATTTTTACGGACTTGTCGGTATGATTGATCCGCCAAGACCAGAGGCGAAGGCAGCAGTTGCGCGATGCCGAAAGGCGGGAATTAAGCCAGTTATGATTACAGGTGATCATGTAGTGACAGCTTCCGCGATTGCGAGAGAGCTTGGCATTATGAGAGAGGGCGACCGCGCTTTAACTGGTGCACAGGTAGATGCAATGACAGATTCAGAATTGGATGCACAGGTGGAAAGTATTGCTGTTTATGCTCGCGTGTCACCTGAAAATAAAATCCGTATTGTAAAATCTTGGCAGCGAAAAGGTCAGGTAGTAGCGATGACTGGAGATGGTGTGAACGATGCACCGGCATTGAAGGCTGCTGATATTGGCTGTGCGATGGGAATTACAGGAACAGATGTGGCTAAGGGAGCAGCTGATATGACGCTTACCGATGATAACTTTGCAACAATTGTAGATGCAGTGCGAGAGGGAAGAGGAATTTATTCCAATATTAAAAAGGTAGTTGGTTACTTGCTTGGCACAAATATTGGAGAGGTGATCACCGTCTTTACTGCAATGATGCTGTGGCATAAGACACCGCTTCTTTCTATGCAGCTTTTATGGATTAATCTTGTAACAGACAGCCTGCCGGCAATTGCGCTTGGTATGGAAGCAGTAGAGTCTGAGGTTATGACACAAAAACCAAAACCCAAAAGCGAAGGCTTATTCGCTCATGGGTTTGGTGTGAGAATTGTTCTTCAAGGAGTGATGTTTGGATTGCTTGCACTGTTTGCGTTTATGATTGGTGAAAAATCAACAGGAACAGTGGCAGGCGGTCAAACAATGGCATTTGCTGTGTTAGCATTGTCACAAGTCGTTCAAGCGTACAACATGCGTTCAGAGCATTCGCTGTTTAAGATTGGTGTGTTTACCAATAAAAAGTTAAATCAGGCAGCGCTTCTTTCTGTTGTGCTTGTGCTTGCAGTACTGTTTACACCACTTCGCATTCCGTTTGGACTTGAATTGCTCTCCTTAAAGCTGTATTTGACAGCACTTGGAATGGTTTTAATTCCAATTTTAGTGATGGAGTTTTCTAAAGCATTTGGGTTAATTCGCCATCAGCATTAAATTTGCTTCTTACTGTGTAGGCCCACTTTATGATAATAAATAAAGAGAAGCACACTGCAAAGAATCCAACCAAATGGATATCCCAAGGCAACAGATGTAATGGTGTCAAAACATTTTGAGATGATGAACAGATAAATCTGACGAAAAACAATAAAGCTTCCCATCATAATTACCATTGGCGCGGTGGAGTTTCCGGCACCGCGCAGTGCATTGGCATAAATCTGGTTAAAGCAGATTGCAATATAAAATGGCATCATCAGTTGAATGAAGCGAACACCAAATGCAAGTACCTCTTCATCCTGTGTGAAAAGGGATGTCAGGGTAGGTGCGAATAACAGAACTGGAAACATCAAAATTATGGCAGTACCGATTGCGATAATAAGCGCAGTGGTAGTGCCTTTTTTTGCGCGGTTCATATTGCCGGCACCAAGATTTTGACCGACAAAGGTAGTGACAGAAAGGCCAACGCTCTGAATTGGAAGCAGACAGAATTTGTCGAGCTTTCCGTATGTGGTCCATCCAGCCATGCAGGAAGATCCAAAGTGGTTGATGTATGACTGAACAAATACATTTGAGAAGGATGTAACAGCCATCTGAAGTCCTGCCGGAAAACCGATACGAAGAATCGACAACGTGGTTGCTTTATCAATGCGAAGATCTTTCCAGACAAGCTTGTAGGCATTCGTCTCTTTTGTCAAAATGGACAGCACAAGAATCGCAGATATCCACTGGGAAATGATTGTTGCGTAGGCAACACCAGATACGCCCATGTGAAAAACAATTACAAAAACGAGGTCAAGAATAATATTTGTGATTGCACAGACAATCAAAATATAAAGTGGCCGTGTAGAGTCACCGACTGCGCGCAAAATTCCAGCCCCCATATTGTAGAGCATAAGACCAGAAACACCAGCAAAATAGATTGTCAGATATCTGGAAGATTCAGGCAAAACATCTTCTGGTGTATCCATTAAACGAAGAAAAAATGGTGACAAAAATAGTCCTGCAATCGTAAAGAAAACAGCAAGCACAAGAGTCAGTGCTATTGTGGTATGTACGGTGCAATGAAGTGCTTTGTCATCGCGGCTTCCAAAATTGTGGGAGATAACAACACCTGCACCAGTGGATAAACCAGAGAAAAATCCGATTATAGTGTTGATAATGCAGTCAGTAGAGCCAACCGCAGCGAGTGCTGTTTTGCTGACATAATTGCCCACAACAATACTGTCAACAGTGTTGTAAAGCTGCTGAAACAGATTTCCTACAAGGAGTGGAAGCGCAAATAGAATCAGCTGCTTGGCAATGTTTCCTTCGGTCATCAGCCGGGCACCGGAGGAATGCTTCTTTTGTGAGAAGGAAAAACTCATGATAACGCCTTTCTATTGTGATATGAATGATATTAAAATTATATCATAGAAAGAGCAGTGGAGAAATGGAGAAAGTTGGCTTTTCAAAAAATGAATTAGAAAGAGAAAGGGACAGGAAAGTAACATTTTTGTGCTACGTTTCTTGTCCCTTGTGGCTCTTTAAGACTTAAAATGCATAACTCCCTTTTACAGTAAAGCTTATTGCACCTGTATTTTCAATAAAAATTTGATAAGTTTCAGAGGAAGAAATCGAGAAAGTAGGGGAGTATCCACCACCACTTGGATAAACATACTTTCTATAAGTCCCATTTGAGATGCCGATCCGAAATTTTGCATCAGACGGCGAATAAGTGCCTCCAATAGTGACGGTGTTTTCTGGTGTCAGATAAAGATAGGAAACAGATACATGTTCACCTGGGGCAAGTGTATAGGCATAGGAATTAACACCATGTGCTGTGCGAGTATCAATGATGTTTGCTCTAGATAGACTTGGTAAGAATGTGTTTTCCATATAGTCAGGAGCTTCTTGTGTCGTATAAAATGTGTAAACGGAAGGCTCGTAGGATACTTCAATTAATTCTGTTGTTTCATCAAACCAATGATTATGAATTTGTTCAATTGGGGTTAAGCTAGCTTGTGTAATAACTGAAGAACTTGCAAGAATTGTCAATCCAACCAACAGAGAACAAAATGTAGAGCGAAATTTATGATAGTTGAGAAAGCGGCTTGCGGTCATCCGGTATTTTAATTGAAGTTTATTGTTCAATCCAAAGCAAGTAGGAATCCTTTTCGGTGGCTGTGTGTGTGAGAGAATAAGTGAAAAATATTCTGTATGGGATAATTGTGGATTCAAATACAGCAGTACCTTTTGATCACAGGCTGTCTCACAAATGAGTTCAATATTATGGTAAAACAGATATGCAATTGGATAGAACCAAAAGATGATCGTAAGAATGCGTCCTACATGAAGTTTTTTTAGATCATTATGCTTTATGTGAATCATTTCATGCAATAGAATAGTAGAAAGCTCCATTTTCGAATATTGACGTAGCGGTAGTAAAATGATGAAATTCTGAGTTTTGACAGTCATTGGTGTGTAAGCTTCTGCACAATATCGAATTTCAGGCATTTTAGAAAGCTTTAGTGTTTGCGATAAATTCAGAGTAATGCTGTAAAGCTCTGGATTTAATAAGTCAGTAGGATACATTGAAAAAAGGGGTAGCTGATTTGTAAGTTTACGAATAAAAATGGTATCTTTTAAGTACAAGATTGATTTAACAAGCATACCAATAAACCATAGAAAAAGAAGCGAACGGATTACTTGATTTTGCTTTGAGGAGCCTAAAAGTACCATACCTGGATAAAAACGGTGGAACTGGTAGCCTACTGACGAAAAGTAAGAGAGTGCTTCATAAAGAAAAAAGAATGGGGTGAAGCAAAAGAAGCCAAGAGGAATCAGACGATAGCAAATAAAGACAAAAGCAGGATGTTTCTTGGCAGACAGAGCAAATACTTTCCACGGCAGATAAAAGCAAAAGCTTGTAATGATACAAAAAAGAATTGCATAAAAGATATCAGTGTTCCATTGAATCCAATTCATCTAAATAATCCCTTAAGTCCTGAATATCTTCAGCTGATAATTCATTTTCCTTGATCAAAGCAGCTGTCATGCGCTTCAGAACTCCCTTTCCCCAAATTTTTGAGTAGTCAACGGCAGTACGTTCAAAATAGTTATCCTTTGCAATCAGCGGATGGTAGATGGATATGCGTCCTTTTCGCTGATATGTTAGATATCCCTTTCCAGCCATTCGAAGCATATAGGTAGAAAGAGTTTGGAGCGTCCATCCACGATGAAATCGCTCATTGAGAAGTGTGAGAACTTGAGATGGTGAGACATCTGCTCCGATAGACCAGATACATTCCATGATCTGCAGTTCAACATCAGTCATTTTTTCCATTGAAAACCTCCTATTAGTATTGTATTTCAAATATATTGTAAAATAAATAAAAAGTCAATAAAAGAAGTTGACAAAGTATAAATATTATGATAGTATACAAATGTAGAGTTAATGAGATGTACGGAAAATTAGTTAACATCTATTTTTTGAAAAAAAGGATGTTTTCTAAAAATAGTTAGGAAAGGAAGGTGAGTCCAATGGATCAGGTGTTAGATGAGTGAATGTATGTATAATAAGAGCTGGTAGTTATAAAAATCAGATTGGATCTGGTAGAAAGGGAAAACATATGAATAAATTATTAAAAACAGTGGCAACAACGGCAGCAGTTCTGATAAGGAGTGACATATGAATCTACGCTTTCAATTGAAAAAAATGATAAGAAGCCTGCAATACCGTGTCGCATTTTTGATTTCATCTGTGTGCGTGTGTTTGGCACTTTTTTTGGAAGTGTGGAAGAGTAGAGGAGTAGACCGCTTCGCAGTTGTATCAGCAAGCGAAGCGGTTTGCGGATATGGTCTTAGTTATGGCTGGAAAATCTTTTCAGCCATATGGCCATTTTTGATTGTGCTTGCGTGTTCCACATCGTATATCTCGGAGAAAAAGAATCGCTGTGTATCGGTAATTTTGGTGCGGACAAATTGGAAAAGCTATCTTCGTGGAAAATTGGCGGTATCAGCAATTGGTAGTATGAGTGTGGTGCTGATTCCTTTGCTTCTTAATATGCTTCTATGCTATTTTATTTTTCCAAATAATCTAAATCTTTCGTGGGGAGCATATGAGGACAACATGTACGAAATTTCTCTTTTGGGAGAAAATCTTTTTTATTCCTCTGTAAATCCACAATATCTATTTTTAAATATCTATTTAGAATCACCAGTTTTGTATCAGCTATTGTATTTCTTGATTTTAGGTGTATTTTCGGGAATCTGTGGTGCATTTGTTATGGCAATCTCCTTTGTATTCTCAGGCAATATTATGATATTGTTTCTTCCAATTTATCTGATCTGTGTAGGAACAATGCAGTTAAATTCTCTTTTCTTTGCTAGGATACTGAATATAGTGAATGGCAATATTGAGTCCACCGAAAATGTAAGCCAATCAATTGCAAATGCAGAAAGAATTCAAGAACAGACAGCACGCTATCTGGATTTGTATTTGATGGATTATTTGGCACCAATGACATCAAGTAGTTGCAGTATGCTTTATCTGTTGGTATGGGCATTGATCTTGAGTGTGATAACCGTTCTTTTATATTTTTATGCATCGCACAGAGAATTAAATGCACAGCAGGGGTGATGAATAGATGAGAAAAAAATATTTGTATCGAGTTGGACTTGCGATTTTGCCGGTCTGGATGGGGCGTTACATTGAACTTGTCGGAGAGAAAAGTACAGATTCAGTTGTAAATATCTTAATAAATGGCATTTTTGGAAGGGTAACAGGTGATTCGGGAAGTCGTTTTGTCATTGCGATTGGTCAAGCAATTTTTCTAGTATTGTTTTTGATTTTATATGGAGATTGTATTGCAGCGAGACAACGGGTTGGAGCAGTTTACTTTTTCTCAAGAATTTCAAATCGAAAAAAATGGATTGGCAAGGAATTTGTCTGGCTACTTTTGTACAGTATGCTTTATACAGGCTGTTTTGTGGGAATGCACACGCTGTTTTCGTTTATTGGATGTAGTGAAGCGAGTATGTCAATGGCGCTTTTAAAAGCCGTCCTTCAGATCTGGTTGTTTTTGACGACATTGTTGTTTGAAATGTCGATTTTGTGTAATCTGTTTTGTGCGATTGGTGGAAGTGCAGTTGGAATTTTGTTATCAATGTTGTGTGTGATTGGATTAATTATGTGGGCAACCTCGGAAGCGGCTGGTAACTTATCGCAGATTATCAATCCAATGTGGCTTTCAGCAGATATTATTGAGAATACGGGAAGCTATATTAAAAAATTACTCGTACTTTTGATCCAAATGGCAGTCTGTGCAGGTGTTTCTGGATATTATTTGGCAAAACGAGATCTGTTCGCAAGGGAAGGAGAAGGCTGATGATACAAGAAGTGAAACTTGAAAATATAACAAAGCAAATTGGAACGACTACAATCTTGGAGAATATCTGCCTTACGATGAAGTGTGGACAGATCTATGGCATTACAGGAGAAAATGGCTCTGGAAAAACAATGCTGATGAGAGTGATTGCTGGTTTGGTCAACCCTAGCTCTGGACAATTAATGTTTGATGGGAAGAATAGAGTAGATGCTGATCCGAATATCGGGATTATGATCGAGAATGCGTCACTATATCTGGAGCTTTCTGGAAGAGAAAATTTAAGGCTATTGGCATCCATTCGAAAGAGAGCAACGAATGAGGAGATTGATCAAGCAATTCGTCGAGTTGGATTGGAACCAGAAGACAAAAGAACGTTCCGAAAATATTCGCTTGGAATGAAGCAGCGATTGATGTTAGCACAAGCTATCATGGAGCAGCCAGAGGTACTTTTATTAGATGAACCGACGAATGCCATTGATCGAAAAGGAGTTGAACTTGTTCATCAGATTATGAATGAGGAGGCGCAAAGAGGGGCAGTTGTTTTGTTAGCAAGTCATGTTGATTACGATATTCGTTCACTTTGTAGTCGGGTATTTTTGATTGAAAAGGGACAACTTCAAATGGAGGTGTAGCGATGGAGGGATGGAAAAAATGGTATATCGTAATTGCGATAGTTTTCATCGTCACTGCAATTGCAGGTAAAATAATCCGCACTCAGGCACCAGACACAGGACTTGCAGAGGTAGATCAATTAGAAGATCTTCTTTCTCTTCCGGTAGAGCTAGAATATGCGCTTGGAGATAATGGAAGTAAAGGCGTAGTTGTAAAAGATCTCACACAGAATCAGGAAAACTATATCCGCCAGGCAGAAGAGGCAGATATCATTGTGCTAGCAGAGAGTACAGGAAACCTTCAGTTTACGACTGGCACATATGGTCAAGAGATTCGAGTTTCTTCTGTAATAAAGGGAAGTGAATGGATCGACCAGAACGAAAAATGTTGGGTTTGGCGCAATTACGGAATGGAAGTTATGGATGGTAAAATCGTTTATCGAAATGTGCTTAATTTGATGCAGACAGGAAGCTATCTGGTATTTCTAAAAAGAAATCAATTAAATGAATACCGTTCAGAAAAAGAATTTCAGACTGCATCCGAATATTTTGGATACTTGCAGATACCAGAAAGCAAAGCGCAGCCGATCAAGCAAAGTCAACGAAATACACTTTATAAAGAATGGAGCGAGCTATCAATCTTTACTGTAAGCGAAGAAATTGCGGATGCATGGAATCAGATTGCCGAAATATTAATTCAAAAATTTGCAAAAATTGAGGGATAGGAAAAGTGGTGCGAAGGTGCCACTTTTCTTATCCCCTTATGCCGTTTTTTTAATTTTTATTTATTTTATTCAGAAGCTCTGCTAAGTCTGCTTCTGGCGTTGTAGTTGAAGCAATCGCAAAGTGCTCTACCAGGTAATTTAACACATTTTTGGAGAGAAATGCTGGAAGTGTCGGTCCAAGCTTTATGTTTTTGATACCAAGGTGAAGCAGTGTAAGGAGAATGCAGACTGCCTTTTGCTCATACCAGGAGAGGACCATGGAGAGCGGCAGGTCGTTCACGCCACATCCAAAGGCATCGGCAAGTGCGACAGCTACCTTGATGGCACTGTAGGCATCGTTGTATTGTCCCATATCCATTAGGCGTGGGAAGGGTCCTATGTTACCAAGCTCAAGATCGTTGAACCGATATTTGCCGCAGGCGAGTGTCAGCACGATGCTGTCAGACGGTGTCTGCTTTACAAATTCGGTGTAATAGTTGCGGCCTGCGCGAGCACCATCGCATCCGGCAACAAGGAAGAAATGGCGGATTGCACCAGATTTTACAGCATTGATGATTTCGCCAGCAGAGGAAAGTATAGCATTGCGTGCAAAACCAGTCATCACACTGGAACCACCATTGATTCCGGTAAAGTGCTGATCCTTAGAGAATCCGCCAAGCTCAAGTGCCTTTTCGATGACAGGAGTAAAGTCCTTGTAACCATCTGTGGATGATGCAATAAATGGTGTATTCGGGAAGACAACGGCGCCAGTGGTGAAAACGCGGTCTACATAGGAAGCTTTTGGAGGCATTAAGCAGTTTGTTGTAAATAGAATCGGTGCTGGAAGAGAAGCAAATTCCTTCTGCTGATTCTGCCATGCGGTACCGAAATTGCCCTTTAAGTGAGGGTACTTCTTAAGTTCTGGATAAGCGTGAGCCGGAAGAATCTCGCCGTGGGTGTAGATATTGATGCCCTTGTCCTTTGTCTGCTCAAGAAGCTGCTTGATATCCTCGAGATCGTGACCAGTTACAACAATGAATGGTCCTTTTTCAACAGTCAGGGAAACGGATACTGGTACCGGATCTCCGAAGGTCTTTGTGTTTGCACGGTCAAGAAGCTCCATGCAGGTCAGGTTGAAGCGGCCAACCTCCATAACAATCGGAAGCAGCTCGTTCATGCCCCAATCCTTAGACAGAGAGTCGAGTGCGGTTAAGAAGAACTGATTTAAGGAAGCATCGGTGTAGCCGAGTGTCATTGCATGGTATGCGTAAGCTGCCATACCGCGCACACCAAACAGAATCAGAGACTTTAAGGAGCGAATGTCCTCGTTTGCATTCCGGATATTGTTCATATCATAATCAGAAACGATAGAAACATTGCAAGCGTTAGCTGTTTTTGCAGCAGCTGTGTGAATGCGTGCTGTCAGATCTTTGATAGAAGCATCATCAAAATTTACATTGGTGATGGTAGTAAAGAGTCCTTCTAAGATCAGATGATTGATTTCATCAATCAAAACTGCTGTCAGATTGTTATTGGAATTTTTGTTTGAACAGGCAGCAGTGTTTGCAAGGGCGATTAAGGCTCCAGTTAACGTGTCCTGAAGCTTGGCTGTCATTGCGGACTTGCCACAGACACCTGCTCTAGTGCAGCCGGTGCATCCTGCAGTCTGCTCACACTGGAAGCAAAACATGATGTTTGACGCATTTACATTTGCTGTATTTGTATTTGTTATGTTTTGGCTCATATTTAAATCCTCCTAAAGTTTGTATTGGAATTTTTCTTTTCGCGATGGACAAAGTATAGTATAATAATCAAAGATTGTCGGTTGAAATTTCAACGAAAAAAGAAAGTTTGCAAACTTTCTTGAATGGAGGTGAATGGCAAATGAAAGACTTTCTTCCTATTATAAAAGCACGGTCAGGGCTGTTTCGCGGCATTGAGGAGAGTGAACTGGAAAAGCTGTTTGGCTGCCTAGAGGCGAGAAAGCAGACTTATCGAAAAGAGGAATATATTTTAAGAGAGGGCGAACAGACAAAGGCGCTGGGTCTGGTGCTGTCTGGAAGTGTTCTTATTGTGCAGGAGGATGTCTGGGGCGGGCGAAATGTTCTTAGTGTGCTTGGGCCTGGTCAATGCTTTGCGGAGGTGTTTGCCTGTGTGCCGGGCAGCGTGCTAAATGTAAGCGTGGAGGCTAGGGAGGACACAACTATTCTATTTTTAAATGTTGGTCGAATACTTTCAATCTGTCCGGACGGATGCAGTTTTCATGCACAGTTAATTCAAAATCTGCTGATTGATATGGCACAGAAAAATCGAAAGCTCAGCGAGAAAATCACGCATATGGCGAAGCGTTCTACAAGGGAAAAGCTGTTGTCGTATTTGTCAGAGCAGGCTGTAAAAAATAAGTCTGCGGAGTTTACGATTCCTTATAACAGGCAGCAGTTAGCTGATTATCTTGGCGTGGATCGAAGTGGCTTGTCGGTACAGCTGTGCCGTCTGCGCGATGAGGGGATGCTGACTTTTCATAAAAATAAGATTCGGCTAATTTACAAGGACAGCACAGGTATGATATGATGAAGCAAGAGTCAAAAAGTCCATGGCGAAAGATGAATAATAATTAATGTCGTGGCTTTGTGGAAGCGAAAGGAGAATAAAACGAATATGAGATTTCCAGAGTTTTTAAAGAAAAATGGTACTATTGGATTTGTGGCACCATCATTTGGCTGTAATATTGAGCCTTATAAAACGTCATTTAATCATGCACTTGAAAAGTTTCATGAGATGGGTTATCAGACAACGCTTGGTCCAAATTGCTTTGAGGGAAGTGGAATCGGAATTAGCAATACGCCAGAAAAATGTGCAGCAGAGTTAAATAAGATGTATTTGTCAGATGAGGCAGATGCGATAATTTCCTGTGGCGGCGGTGAGCTTATGTGTGAGATCTTGGATGATGTAGATTTTGATGCAATCAAGGCAGCAAAGCCAAAGTGGTATATGGGCTATTCGGATAATACAAACTTTACCTTTTTATTGACTACAATCTGCGATGTAGCATCTATTTATGGACCATGTGCAGGAACATTTGGTATGGAACCGTGGGATGAATCAATTGAAGATTGCTTTTCACTTTTTACAGGAAAGAAACTGACAATGCAAAGCTATCCGCTCTGGGAAAAGGAAGGGCTGCGCGACGAGGAGCATCCGCTTGAGCCATACAATCTGACGGAACAGAGCCTGGTGAGAAGCTTTATGACAAAAAAAGACCAGGCAGGTGAGGTACAGGCATTTGAGACGGAAGGAAACATTGAATTTAAGGGCAGATTGATCGGCGGCTGCATGGACTGTCTTGTAAATTTAACTGGAACAAAGTTTGATCAGGTGAAGTCATTTAATGAGCGATACAAGGAGGATGGCATCATCTGGTATTTGGAATCGTGTGATTTGAATGTATTTGGCATTCGTCGTGCAATTTGGCAGATGATCCATGCCGGATGGTTTGAGCATGTTAAGGGCTTTTTGATTGGACGTCCGCTTCATTTTGGTGAGGAAATGATCGGCTTAGATCAGTATCATGCAGTGATTGATTTGCTAAAGGAATATCAGGTGCCAGTGCTGATGGATCTGGATATAGGTCATTTAGCACCGATGATGACGCTTATAAATGGAAGCGTTGCATCTGTGTGTGCAGAAAATGGAAAAGTAAAGATCAATATGGAGCTTGTCTGAGTCATTGACACAAGACAGATCGTTATGATAAAATAAACAAAATTGCTGTTTGTGCAGCAGTAAAAAAGGAGGATGGGCTTTTGAAACGAGAATCTTTTAAATCGCGCCTTGGCTTTTTGCTTGTAAGTGCAGGATGCGCGATAGGAATCGGAAATGTCTGGCGTTTTCCGTATGTGACGGGACAAAATGGCGGTGGAATTTTCGTACTGTTTTACTTGATCTTTCTGGTGATAATGGGCTTGCCAGTTCTGACAATGGAGCTGGCAGTTGGTCGTGCCAGCAGAAAGAGTGCGGTGCTTGGCTATAAGGCACTAGAGAAAAAAGGCAGCAAGTGGCATATCCATGGATGGGTGGCAATATTTGGATGCTGTATGTTAATGATGTACTACACCACGGTATCTGGATGGATGGTTACATATTTCTTTAAGTTTTTGACAGGCAGCTTTAAGAGCGGAATGACAACTGAGGATACTGCGCAGGCATTTTCTAATTTGCTTGGAGATCCAAAGCAGATGGCATTTTGGATGATTTTAACGGTTGTAGTTGGTTTTCTTGTCTGCAGCAGAGGATTACAGAATGGACTGGAGAAGATAAGCAAGTTTATGATGACTGCACTTCTTTTGTTGATTGTTGTTCTTGCTGTGCATAGTCTGACATTGTCAAATGCAGCAGAGGGCGTGAAATTCTATCTTGTTCCAAATACAGAGGCTGTTGCAGCTGTAGGATTAAAAAATGTGATTACAGCAGCGATGAATCAGGCATTTTTTACCCTAAGTCTTGGTGTAGCAGCAATGGAAATTTTTGGAAGCTATATGGGAAAGGATCACACATTAGCAGGAGAAGGTGTACGAATTTGTGCACTTGATACATTTGTTGCAATTATGGCTGGCTTGATCATTTTCCCGGCATGTTTTAGCTATAACGTGGAAGTAAATGCAGGACCAAGTTTGATTTTCATTACATTGCCAAATGTTTTTATTAATATGTCAGGCGGACGCATTTGGGGAAGCTTGTTCTTCTTATTTATGACATTTGCAAGCTTTTCTACTGTGATTGCTGTATTTGAAAATATTATGTCATTCTGTATGGATATGTTTGGCTGGTCAAGAAATAAGGCTGCACTGATCAATTGCATCGTTATTTTGATTGCAAGTCTTCCGTGCGTGCTTGGCTATAATGTGTGGAGCAATTTGCATCTGATTGGTGGACGCGACGTGCTTGACAGTGAAGACTTTATTGTCAGCAATTTGCTGCTTCCTATAGGTTCTTTAATTTACCTTCTGTTTTGCGTAACAAAGTGGGGCTGGGGATTTGAGAAATATTGTGAGGAAGCAAATACAGGAGATGGCATCAAAATTTCAAAGAAATTAAAGCCATATTTCCAGTTTATTCTTCCGATTTTGATTGTTTTTATTCTGATTCAGGGATTAATTTAAAACAGTTAAAATTTATAAAAATAGAAAAATAAGCAACACAAAGAAGCGTATCGGTTAAAGAAATTTGACTGGTACGCTTTTTTATTGAAAAAAATTATATCACTTTAATCACCCATCAGGAATGTGTGGCTGGCTGCCTTTATATAGAGCGTTTCGCAGCCAACCGACAGGATCATAGATGGCACCGTGTTCAGTTTCATTATTGTAAGCATCGATTACACCAATAATGGCATCAAAAGTTAAGCCAAGAAGCTCATTTTTCACAACCGCTTGAGGAATAGTGTCCTGTCCGATTTGAATATAAGCGCTTGGATCATTTAGCATATCATATAAAACAGAGAAAACAGTATCTAACACTTTTTGATCGTGTTCATTTTCAAGGAAATTTAGTCCGCCATACGGATTTTTAAAGCTGCAAATTAAATCATAGTTGAAGTATTGATATAAATAGTCCATGGAATATTCTTCTGTATTTTTAGAAGATATAACTTCCCCAGAGTCAGATGTATCTGAAAGCGATGGCTGTTCTTGTGAAGCAGCCTGTGAATTAGAAGCAGTCTGTTCTGATGGACTTTGTATTGTATAACCTGCAGCTCGAAGCAATTCTGCCATTTCTTCAAGTTCTTGTTTTGAAATCTCTTCTGAAAGTTCATCAGATGTTTCTGATTTCCAAATATCAGGATCATCAGTAATAGTATAGGAGTTACTCATTCGTGCACCGTCAGCTGTGTAGCGTGGGTGTCTCGAAATAAAATTTTTTTCTTCTAATGATTTAAGTGCATATCGGACAGTGCGCTCAGACAAACCGATTTTTTTCGATAATTTAGGAATGGATGGAAATGCAGTTCCATCATACCGCATCAATGTGATCATGACCAATTTCTCTTTTGAATTTAATCCTTCATAATCCAAAAAATCATTGTGGATCATCGTGAATGGGCGGCAGTTTTTAATCTGTACTTTGTCGTTCATGGTTAAAGTAGTACATGATACTGGTTAGCCGATCTTCCCCCCAGTCATGATCTATCTCCTTTCCTAAATTTGTAATTTTTATATTGGCTTGAGTATACCATAATGGTAGGAGAAAAACAATAGCTTATTTAAAGAGACTGCACATTTTGCAGTGACACATGCAAAATGTGCAGCATACACTGCAAAATATGCAGCATACACTGCAAAATGTGCAGTACCCACTGCAAAATATGCAGTACCAAATAAAGTTATCCCCAAGTTATCCCCAGAGTTATCCCCAAAAAGGTGTTATACCATGCAAAACGTGCAGTGACAACTGCAAAATGTGCAGTACCAAATGCAAAATACGCAGTACCACCTGCAAAATATGCAGTACCACCTGCAAAATACGCAGTACCAAACAAAGTTATCCCCAAGTTATCCCCAGAGTTATCCACAATGGATCTGTCACAGAAAAATGGACTTGAAAAATAAAAGTAAATGCTTTATACTCACATGAGTAATAAGATAAAATATTTTTTCGGAACAGCGAAGAAAAAGAAGGAAGGAGAGAAGTATGGCGACGCTAAAGGATGTGGCGAAGGCTTCCGGATTGACAGTAGGAACTGTTTCCAGAGTTTTGAATAATAGAGGCTATATAAGTGATAAAACAAGAGAGAAAGTGTATCAGGTGATGAAGGAATTGAATTACCAGCCAAATGAAATGGCACGTTCACTTTCAAAGCAGAAGAATAATACAATAGGAATTATTTTACCGCAGATTGAGCATCCTTATTTTGCAAAGGTTCTGGGACGTCTTGAAAAAGAGGCTTCTAAGCGTGGATATCGCACAACTGTATTTGTTTCTAAAAGTAAAAAAGAACGCGAGGAAGAATGCATTGAAATGTGCAAAAGTGCAAGAGTGTCAGGAGTAGTTTTGTGCAGCGGCTGCTTTGGTACAGAAAAATTTGTAGGGCTTGATTTCCCGTTGATTACGTTAGAGAGATCTATTGATCAGGCAACATCAGGTATTGAATGTGACAACTATCAGGGTGGTGTGCTTGCAACGGAGTTATTAATTGAAAAGGGATGTAAAAAGCTTATGTATATTGGCGGAAGAAGTGCCGGTGAAGGCATTGCTATGCCGGGAGATTATAGAGAAGTGGGCTTTAAAGATACATGTGAGAAGTATAAGGTAGAGCATCTTGTGATGGTGACAGACAAAGAACAGTTTGATACATTGGAGTATTATAGCTTTGTGAGAAATAAGATTGAAAAAAATCCAGATGTGGATGGTGTATTTACAAGTTCTGATATTATCGGTGCATATGTGCTTCAGGCTTGCCGCGACCTGTCAATTAGTGTTCCTCAGAATATGAAAATTGTCGGTTTTGATGATGTGAATATTGCCCAGTTTACGACACCTGGACTGACGACGATTCATCAGCCGGTAGAGCAGATGGCAGAGCAGGCAATTTCGGACATTGCGATGATAGATGCTGGCAAGGTGGTGCCTTCAAGAACTGTATTTCCGGTAACGCTTGTTGAGCGCGGAACGACTTGAGTTAACAGCTGCGAAGCAGTGATTAAGCCCTAAGGGGCTGTTTTGCGCATGATAGGCGCGAGCGAGCTGTTTCTTACCAATATAATCTAATATAGCAATTTTATACAAACATATCGAAAAAGAGTTATTACATAGTGAGTAGAGTACTTGCATGCATAACTCTTTTTTTGTGAATATTAGATATGTACACAAGTCGTCACAAGAAAGAATATCGCAAGCGGTTGCGATAAACAATTTAAAAAGTTTTTTGAAAAAATAGCGTAATTAACTTATTTTACTGAACATTAAATAAAATTCAAAAAAACATAATTGATATAATGCACAAAACAAAAGAGGCATAATCGTATAATTTTAACAAAATATATTTTAATAAAAGAAAAATTATGATAACCGCTTGACATGTTAAAAGTGCAGTGCTAGAATGAAGACACAAACAAAGAAATGCCCACATACGAGATAGGGGCACAAAATAGGAGGAATAAAAAATGAGAAGAAAAGCAACACTCGCAATTACACTTGCGGCAGCAATGGCAGCAACAGCAGTTCCTGCAATTGCAGATGATAAGGTAAGCATTACCATTTTCAATTCCAAGATGGAGATTCAGAGCCAGTTTGAAGAGATGGCAGAAAAGTATGCTGAGGATAATGGAATTAATGTTGAGGTTTACTACACAAATGATACAGTATCAGCTCATCTGGCTACCAAGTATTCATCTGGAGATCCATATACATTAGCAATGGTAGATGCAAAGGATATCTACTCACTGGCAAAAGATCATGCAATTGATATGAGTGATCAGGAGTGGGTAAAGAATACTAACTATGCAATCGGAATTGATGATCAGATCAATGGTTTCCCTATGAGTGTTGAGGCTCGTGGACTGATTTACAATGCAGATGCGATCGAAGCAATTACTGGTGAAACATTTAACCCAGAAGATTACAAGACACTTGATTCCTTTAAGGAACTGATTGAGCAGTTAAAGGAAGGCGGTATGGAGACGCCTACTGGTATCATGAAGGAGGATTGGTCTTTAGGAGGTCACTTTCTGTCACAGGTATCAGAGGAGCAGCCGGATGTAGAGGAGTTTATTACAAAGCTTCATGAGGGTGAAGCAGATCTGATTAATAATGAGAAATTCAATTCTCTGATGGATTTCTTTGATGTAATGAAGGAGAACAACTACGCAAAGGATTCTGCAATCGCAGCTGAGCGTGAAGTAACTGAGATGATGTTAGCTGAGGGAGAAATCGCCTTTATGTACGGTGGTAACTGGGATTGGTCCGTAATCAACGCATATGATTACACTGAGAACATGGGTATGATGCCAATTCCGCAGAACACAGATGACGGCACTAACGAGAAGCTTGTAGGCGGCGGTTCTAAGTATTTTATGATTGATTCTTCTGATACTACAACAGATGAGCAGCGTCAGGCAGCACTAGATTTCTTAGAGTGGCTTGCAGATTCTGAAGAAGGTCAGAAGTTCATCACAGAAGACTGTGCACTTGTTCCTGCATTCACCAATAATGAGAATGAAGTAGCAGATCCTCTTGGAAAGTCTGTTAAGAAGTATGCAGATGAGGGTGCTATGATTGATAACTACAACTACATGCCAGATGATCACATCTCTCTGTGTGGTGCAATCTTCCAGAAGTATCTTGCAGGACAGATGGATCGTGCAGAGTTTGCAACTGAGATTGAAGATTACTGGAAGTCAACAGACGTTGTAGAGCACTGATAATATCAAACATTTGATAGATGATGCTTCCTTATAATATAATAGGAAGGAAGACATTACCCCTATAGAGGCTGTCCGCCGATGACAGGCAGCGGACAGTCTCATAATTTTCTTGATGATAAAACGAATACAGGGAAGGGGATCGTGATCATGGATAGAAACACGACAAAATATAAAGTAAAGCAGTACATAATGTTCGCTGGTATCTCCACTGTACTGTTTGCTGCAGTAGTAATTATTCCGTTTATCTACGGTTTATATTTGACCTTTACAAGCTGGGATGGTATTTCAAAGGATAAGCAGTTTGTCGGTTTTGCAAATTATATTGCAACGTTTAAAGATATTGCCTACTGGCAGGCACTTGGAAGAACAGTTATATATTCTGTTATTTCTGTTGTTCTGGTAAATGTGGTTGCATTTTTCCTGGCATATTTGCTGACTAGCGGTATTAAAGGACAGAACTTCTTCCGTGCGGGCTTCTTTATTCCAAACCTGATCGGTGGTATTGTTCTTGGTTATGTATGGAAGTTTGTTTTTAACAGAGCATTTGTATCAATTGGAAAGGCAGTTTCTATTGGTGCGCTTTCAAATTCTTGGCTGGCAACACCGAGCGGTGCAATGGCATGTTTGATTATTGTTTCTGTATGGCAGTATGCCGGTTACATGATGTTAATTTATGTTGCCGGATTTATGAGTGTACCGAAGAGCTTAAAGGAAGCTGCTCAGATTGATGGATGTACTAGTTTTCAGGCAACAGTTAATATTATCATCCCACTTATGAGAGCTTCATTTGTACAGTGCTTGTTCCTTACAATCACCAGATGCTTCATGGTATATGATGTAAACCTGTCTTTGACAAAGGGTGAGCCATTCAATTCTTCTGTAATGGCAGCAATGCATGTATATAATCAGGCATTTACTTATAAGAATTATGGCCTTGGACAGGCTGAGGCACTTGTACTGTTTATCGTCTGCGCAATCGTAGGTGTGACACAGGTTTATATTGGTAAGAAAGGGGAGGTGGCAGCATAATGGAAGAAAATAAAAAAGCGGCACAGAAAAAGAAAATTAGCCATGCCATTATAATGGTTGTTTTAATCCTCCTGTTTCTGATGTTTATCTTTCCGTTTATTCTCGTTATTATTAATGCATTTAAGACAAAGGGTGACATTATGTCTGACCCGATGGCACTAGTTGGTTCTCATGGATTTATTGTAACAAACTTCTCTGACGCGATGAAGAAGATGAATTTTACAACATCTTTTACCAACTCACTGATCATCACAGTTTCAGCAACAATTGGAACAATTCTTCTGTCTGCAATGACCGCATTTGTAATTGTAAGAAACAATTGGAAGGCATGTAAGCTTCTGTTTACATTAATGATTGCATCTATGGTAATTCCGTTCCAGGTTTTGATGATTCCGTTAGTATCATTATATGGTGGTATCTTCGGAGTTTTAAACAGCCGTGTGACCTTAATTCTTATGCATATCGGATTTTCACTTTCAATGGCAACATTCATGTTCCATGGAGCAATTCATACGAATATTCCGTTAGAGCTTGAGGAAGCGGCATTTTTGGATGGCTGCAGCAACTGGCAGACCTACTGGAAGATAGTATTTCCACTGTTAAAGCCAACGATTGCAACTGTAGCAATTATTGATGCAATGGCATTCTGGAACGATTATCTTCTTCCGAGCCTTGTACTTGGTCGTAAGGAGCTTTATACACTTCCAATTGCAACACAGGCATTCTATGGAACTTACTCTACGGATATGGGCCTGGTAATGGCTGCTCTGCTGTTAGCAATGCTGCCGATTCTGATTTTATATCTGTTTTTGCAGCGCTACATTGTTGAGGGCGTTACCTCCGGTGCAGTAAAGGGATAATTTAATGTTTATTTATAAGGGGTCCAAAATATAGTTTGTTTTGGGTCCCAATTTCTTTTTAACGATGAGAAAAGGAGATAAGTGAGAGCAATGAATGACATCAAGGAAAAAGACATAATAACAGGTGCTCAAACTGCAGTAAATAATATGGAAACAATATATAAGGAACGCTTTGAGCAAAAGAAGGATGAGCTTCATGATCTTTATATGCAATTATATGGAAATGATGCAATGTTTGCAGAGCTGTGCGAGCATTTGTACTCATTTTATAAGGAGAGAAGTGAGAAATTAAAGACGCTTGATAAAAAGCGTGAGGCTGATCCTAATTGGTACAGAAAAAATGATATGCTTGGCATGATGTTTTATATTGACAATTTTGCTGGCAACATGAAGGGTGTACAGGGAAAGCTGGATTATCTGGAAAAGAATAATGTTAATTATATTCATCTGATGCCGTTTCTTGATACACCAAAGGGACGCTCTGATGGAGGTTATGCAGTAGCTGATTTTAGAAAGGTTCAGGAAAATTTAGGTTCCATGGAAGACCTTGAGAATTTGACTAATGCCTGCCATGAGAAGGGAATCAGTGTGTGCATGGATTTTGTTATGAATCACACTTCAGAGGATCATGAATGGGCAAAGAAGGCTCGTCAGGGAGATGGAGAATATATGAGCCGCTATTTCTTTTTTGATAATGCGGTTATTCCATCTGAATATGAAAAGACAGTTCCGCAGGTATTCCCTACGACTGCACCTGGCAACTTTACCTGGCTTCCGGAAATTGGTCACTATGTAATGACGACATTTTATCCTTATCAGTGGGATCTCAATTACAAAAATCCAAGAGTATTCAATGAAATGATGTATAATTTCCTCTATCTGGCAAATAAAGGAATTGATATCATTCGAATTGATGCAGTACCATATATATGGAAGGAACTCCATACGACGTGCAGAAATCTGCCGCAGGTACATACAATTGTGCGTATGATGAGACTGATCGGAGAACTTGTCTGCCCGGGCATTTTGCTTTTGGGTGAAGTAGTAATGGAGCCGGAAAAGGTTGTTCCATACTTTGGAACAGTAGAAAAGCCAGAGTGCCATATGCTGTATAATGTAACAACAATGGCTACTACATGGCATACTGTAGCAACAAGAGATGTCAGTCTGTTAAAGAAGCAGCTTGATATTGTAAATCGTCTTCCGAAAGATTATGTTTTCTTAAATTACCTGCGCTGCCATGATGATATTGGCTGGGGACTTGATTTTGCAACTTTGCAGCAGGAAGGCATTCAGGAGCGTGCTCATAAGCAGTATTTGAATGATTATTTTAGAGGCTATGCCGGTTACAGCAACAGCCGCGGTGTTCTCTATAATGAGGATCCGGTGACTGGTGATGCAAGATTTTGCGGAACGACTGCTTCTATGTGCGGTATTGAAAAGGCAAGCTATCAGCATGATAAAGAGGCACTTGAGAAGGCTATTCGAATGGACGTTATGCTTCATGCATATATGTTTATGCAGTCTGGAATCCCTGTGCTTTACAGTGGAGACGAAATTGGTCAGTTAAATGATTATGCTTATAGGGATGATCCTGATAAGGCGCCAGATTCACGTTATGTTCATCGTGGTGCGATGAACTGGGAAGAGGCAGCAAAGAGCAGTGATCAAACGACTATTCCAGGTCAGATTTCCTCAAAGCTTAATCAGCTTGAGAAGCTTCGCAAATCAGAAAAGGCATTTATGAGCAATGCAGATACATGGACTGTTGAAACATGGGATAAGAGTATTCTTTGTATCGGACGCTATTATGATGGCGATAAGATATATGGATTATTTAACTTTAGCGAATTTGATAAGACGGCTTGGATCAATGAGAGAGATGGTCTGTACTGTGATCTTTTAACGGGAACGTTAATGGAGGCAGCTGGAGTTAATATTCCGGCATATGGTTATATGTGGCTGAAGAAAGTTCGATAAGAACAAAAAAGATAAGTAAAATCAAAATCAGATAAGAAAAAGCGTACCTTCCAGAATAAACTGGCGGATACGCTTTTTGATTGTTTAGAAACCAATTCCAACGGCGATAAGAATGGTTATGATTGCACCAATCATCAAAATACCGAGGAATTTCCACATGAATTTAATCCAGTTGGACCACTCAATCTTTGCAATTGCCAGAGAACCGATCAAACATCCAGAGGTTGGAACGATCAGGTTGGTGAATGCATCACCAAGCTGGAAGGCAAGAACGGAGGTCTGACGGGAAACACCAAGAAGATCAGCAAGCGGTGCCATGATTGGCATGGTGATTGCAGCTTGTCCAGAACCAGATACGACAAAGAAATTAAATACGGACTGGAAAAGATACATAAGTACAGCGGCAAATGCACCGGAAAGTCCTGAGAGTGCCTGAGAAATTCCGTACATGATTGTGTTGATAACAGTTGGTGTGGTTGGGTCGGAGCCGCCAAGAACCTGCATGATACCCTGTGCCATTGCGACAACAAGTGCTGCACCTATAAGATCCTTTGCGCCATCTTTAAATGAAGAAGCAATGTCGTTTAGCTTCATGTTATTTAAGTGGAAAACAACGCCTATAACACCAGAAATGATTCCCATGATGAAAAACTGCGTAGCGATTTCTGCCATATAGTAGCCCTTTACCATGACACCCCAGATAACCCAGATGACAGTAGCAGCAAGTGTCAGAAGTACTAAGATGTGTCCGATGCCAAAATCGTGTCCATCGTCAAGTCCTGTCTTTTCGTTCTGATCACGGAAATACTGATCGCTTTCATAGGCAACAGAGATAGTAGGTGTTTTCTTTACCTTGGATGCGTAGAACATAGTCATTCCACAGCCAAGTGCGGTGAAGACAACCCACATAACCATACGAAAACCAGCACCAGAGAATACGTCAATTCCAGCAATTCCCTGAGCAACGCCGACAGAGAAGGGATTCATCCATGAGGAACCAAATCCAATCTGTGTAGCAACATAGGTGACAAGTACTGCAATTACTGTGTCGTATCCTACTGCAACAAACAGTGGACAGAGAATCATCGTAAATGGAAGTGCCTCCTCGCCCATTCCAAAGACAGCACCGCCTAATGAAAACAGTACAAACAGCACAGGAATTAACAGCTTTTCAGCTCCCTTTGCTTTGCGAATTAATCCAATTAATCCGGATTCGAGTGCACCAGTTTTGATCATGATTCCAAATGCACCGCCGACAACTAACAGGAATGCTATGATATCCATAGCGGAGCTGTTGACGATTCCGTTGTACATGTAGTTAAAGAAACCGGTTCCGCCGTCACCGCTGAATAATGAAATACCTTCGGTTACGACCTTTCCAGCATCATCTCTTAAATACTGAAAGCTTCCGTCTTTGATGACGGTACGTGTTTTTTCTACACCATTAATCATGTACGAAACGTCCTGTGTTTCGTAGTAGCCCTTTGGAACAAGGAACGTTAAAATTGCAGCCAGAACAACTACAAAAAAGATAATGATGTAAGTGTCTGGTACGGTAAAGCCCTTGTTAAAGGATTTTAAACCTTCTCCTTTTTTGTGGCTCATAGTTGAGTCTCCCTTCTTTTGATGTAAATATGATATAAAAAGCAATCATATATAAATGAAATGCGCAAGGGATAGTGTACCATATCAAAGGAAATAAAGGAACAAGAAAATGAGAAAAATCAAAAAGAATTTAGTAGACTGACTTTCCTCGTGCAATGACTTTGACAAACTGCAAGTTCTTGTCTAAGATACAAAGATCAGCATCATATCCTTCCTGAACTCGTCCTTTTTTATTTAAATGAAGAATGTCAGCAGGGTTGGAGGTGATTGTGGAGAGTGCGATTTCTAGCGGAATGTTTTCCATGGATACGCATTCTTTTACTTCTTTTAACAGGCAGCTGGATTGACCGACACCCATTCCCTGAAATTCACCTTTTTTATTGTAGATTGGCAGGCTTCCCTGTCCGTCGGAGGAGATTGTGATACGGTTTGGATTGACGCCGGCATTTAGCATACGCTTGATTCCTTTGCATACACGCACCTCATCGCAGATAGTCTCCCAGTAGTCGATATCCTCATTTCCTGTAAAGTCAACGGCACCGCCCTTTAAAGCATATTCGATGGCTTGGCAAAAAAGTGCCTCGTTTCGGTTTACGTGAGTAGGAAGAAACTGTGATGCAGGAATTTCTGTCTCATCAATTACACGGTTGATTAACTCCATGCCTCGTGAGCCGTCACCGAGATGAACGTTAATGATTCCAGCTTTTCCAGAAAGTACTCCGCCGAGTCGTGTATCGGCTGCAACACGGGTAAATTCCTCAAAGGTTGGCTGGGAGGAGCGATGGTCTGAAATGGCGATTTCTCCTGTTCCAATGATTTCCTGAATCATCATAATATCCTTAGGGATGCTGTCGGTCAGCGTGCGAACAGGAACCTGATAACTTCCAGTGTAGCAGTAAGCAGATATTCCCTGCTCGTTTAGCCCTTTTGTTTTGGCGACAAGTGCACACATATCACGTCCGATTCCATCAGTGCCAAGACAGCCAACAACAGTTGTCACACCAAATTTGGTGAGCCCTTCCATGGTGGCCTCAGGTGTACGATTGGCAAAACCACCTTCGCCGCCTCCTCCGAGTACATGAACATGACAGTCAATGAAACCAGGTGTGAGGATCAGATTTGTTCCATCAATTTGCTCAGACTCTGGAAAATATGAAGGAATTGACAGACTGCCTGGATCTGCAATTTTTACGATTTTATCGTGAATGATAAGCACATCCTTTTTTCCAAGATGATCTGGTGCGTAAACGTCAATATTTTGAATTAGTTTGATCATATTATTATAAACACCTTTCTAAAATTATTTTGGCGATCAAATTCGCTGCCAATAGTATACCACACAAAACAGGATGAGCAAACGAAAAAGTAGGTATGTTTTTATTGACAAGAAGAGAAAAAAACACTATAATCGTTCAAAATAGAACTGAAGAAGGAGGGCACACATGTATTTTTGGGATGAGCATAGAGGAATTACACGTTATTATGAGATTCTGATGTCATCCGTATGTGAAAAATATCAGCTTAGGCAGATGGAGTATGATATACTGATGTTTCTATATAATAATCCACAGCATAACACGGCAGCAGATATCGTCAGATACAGAAAGTCAACAAAATCTCATGTATCTACATCACTTAAGGTGCTTGAGGAGAAAGGGCTGATTGAAAGAAGGATAGATAAAGATAATAAAAAGCGTGTTGAAATTTATATTTTGGATTCGGCAGATGATATAATAAAAGATGGCATCAGCGTACAAAAGCAGTTTGCAAAAGATATGCTTAATGGGCTTACAGCCGATGAAATTATATTATGTAAGCAGATCTTTAAAAAGATATATAATAACGCGGAAGAGTGCATAAAAGCTGCAAATAAAAATGGAGAAAAATGGAGGAAGCATATGTCAAAAATAGAAGAATTTGTAAAATTGATGACAGGACATTTTGATAATAAGGAACAGTTTGAAGCGATGAAGGAAGCAGGAAAGATTTATCCGTATGCTAAGCATGTTAATACTATCTGTAACGATAAGATAAAAAATATTCCTGTTGACTTTAAGGGGATCTTTATAGTTGAAGAAAGCTATTATGAAACAAACAAAAATAGCCATGCGTCACCGCATCTGTTTTTGATTACAGAAGAACAGGACGGAATTTTGCTTTCATCATATGAGATACCAAATGGAGAAAATAAGAGTACGTTTTCCTATGATTCAATGCAGCCAGTGGAATATAGTGAGCTTAAAAAATCAGAAAAGTTTACACCGGCACTTTATCATGAAAAGGATCATGTTTGGGAGGGAGGCAGTACAAGCCAGTTTACACCAGTGATGAAGTTTAGGTTATGGGAACGTTTTTCTGAGGAATGTCTGGAAGTATCAGAAAGTATGGAAATAAACGGTAAGAGAACATTTGGATATGATGATCCAATTATATACAAAAGGTGTAAGTAATAAAAAAGTGCCTGCAGTAAAATAAGACTGCGGGCACTTCGTTTTTTTAAGAAGATATAAATTATTCAACATCCTGTAATGCTGCAAAATTTTCTTCGCCGGTGCGAACCTTTACAACGCGGTCTACGTTGTATACAAAGATCTTGCCGTCACCGATATGACCGGTGTAGAGTGTCTTCTTTGCAGCTGCGATTACTGTATCAACTGGGATGCTGCTGACAACTACTTCAACCTTAACTTTTGGAAGAAGAGTAGCATCAAGCTCAACACCACGGTACTTTTCGCCGGCACCCTTCTGAATGCCGCAGCCCATTACCTGAGTAACGGTCATTCCAGTTACACCTATGTCATTCATAGCCTTTCTAAGCTTATCATAACGAGAGAGCTTTGCAATGATGACAACCTTATAGATGCCGCTTGGTGAAACATCTGGAGCTTTAACGACCTTAACAGCGGCAGCCTTCTGTGCAGCAGAAGCGCGGTCATATTCTTCGACACCAAGGTTTGTATTTGCATTTTGCTCCATTGTCATTGTGTTGTCGATATCCATGATTGAGAATCCAGCATAAGCAGATGGAAGACCATGCTCAGTTGCATCAAGACCAATGATTTCTTCTTCCTCGGAAACACGAAGACCAAAGATTGCTTTGATAACAAGGAATGTAATCGTGATAGTAACAGCAGTGAAAGCTGCGGTACAAAGCATACCAAGAAGCTGTAAGCCAAGCTGTGAGAAGCCGCCGCCATAGAAAAGACCAGCTCCAGCGATCTGGTTTGCACCATATGTAACGCCATCACCATATCCTCTTGCAAATGCCGGAGCACTCTTTGTGGCAAAAAGTCCAACTGCAATTGTACCCCAGATACCATTCATCATATGAACAGCTACGGCACCAACTGGATCATCAACGTGAATCTTATTATCACAGAACCATACACCAAATACAACAAGCAAACCAGAAACAGCACCTATCACGATAGAACCAAATGCATCTACAACGTCACAGCCGGCAGTTACAGCAACAAGGCCAGCTAAAGAAGCATTCAGACACATGGAAACATCAGGCTTTCCGTACTTTACCCATGTAAAGATCATACAGACTACAGTTGCGATAGATGGTGCAATTGTTGTAGTAACGAAAATGGATCCAAGCTCCTCAACGCTAGTTGCTGCGGCACCATTAAATCCATACCAGCCAAGCCAAAGAATGAAAACACCAAGACAGCCAAGTGGAAGATTGTGACCAGGGAAGGCATTTACCTTTGTGATTTTGCCGTTTGAATCTTTTACAAACTTTCCAATACGAGGTCCTAATATTGCTGCACCAATGAGTGCACAGATACCACCAACCATGTGAATACAGTTTGAACCGGCAAAATCATGGAAGCCGATCTGTGCAAGCCAGCCGCCGCCCCATGTCCAGTGTGCCTCAATCGGGTAGATTAAAGCAGAGATTACTGCTGAGTAGACACAGTAGGAAAGGAATCTTGTTCGTTCAGCCATAGCACCAGATACGATGGTAGCAGTAGTTGCACAGAACACAAGGTTAAATACGAAATTGGACCAGTCAAAATTTGCATAATCTGTAAAAATGTCAAACCCCGGCTTTCCGATAAGACCAACAAGATCTTCTCCAAGAAACAGACCAAAACCGATCAGGATAAACATAACAGTACCAATACAAAAATCCATCAGATTCTTCATCAGGATATTTCCTGTATTTTTTGCTCTGGTAAAACCAGCCTCAACCATTGCAAAACCAGCCTGCATCCAGAATACGAGTGCAGCTCCAATTAAAAACCAGACACCAAAGACTTCACTTTGAACCGTACTTAAAATTTCTTCCATAGGACATTTCCTCCTTTTTTAACAGCACAAAGCCGCGCACACCGGGATCCTTCGGCGTGCACGGCTTTGTGCTGCGGATATGAGAAAAGGCGCTGACTTCCATACGAATGTGTCAGCGCCTTTGCTTGAAAATGATTATAGAAGTCGAAGCGCGATTTGTCAATCAGAAATTTTATAAAAAATTAACATTGTGAAAATCTTCTATACATGATGGGATTTTCGCGGTATACTGTAAGCATAAATACAAAAATGGCAGTTATTCACAGCATGCAAATTCGCATAGCTTTAAATAGCTGCAAAAAAAGAAATGCTGACATGGAAAAGGATTGAAGTGTGTAGATATGGAAAAGAAAAGACAGCCAATCGGCGTATTTGATTCTGGTGCAGGCGGACTTAGTGTATTAAAGGAGCTAGTACGACTGATGCCAGAGGAAGATTTTATTTATTATGGGGACTCACTAAATGCACCTTACGGCGTAAAGCCGCTTGAAGAAGTGCGCCAGCTTACATATGCCTGTGCTGAGCATCTTTTAGAGCGCGGTGTAAAGGAAATTATTATTGCTTGCAATACGGCGACAAGTGCGGCATGCAAAATCATGCGCGGCATGTATCCAGATTTGCCGCTTGTAGGAATAGAGCCTGCCGTAAAGCCGGCAGCCCAAAATCACCGAGGAGAAAAGGTGGCTGTTATGGCAACTCCGCTGACACTTCATGAAGAAAAATTTAAACAGCTTGTGAAGCGTTATGAGAACTTGGCGACAATTATTCCAGTTCCGTGTCCGGATTTGGTGGAATATGTGGAGAAAGGAATTTTAGAAGGTCCTGAGCTGGAAGGATATTTAAAGGATGTATTAACACCTTGTTTACAGGAAGGTGTTAAGGCAGTAGTTCTTGGCTGTACACATTTTCCGCTTGTAAAGGCTGCGATTGGAAAGGTTGTTGGTGAATCAGTTCGAATTTACGATGGAGGAGAGGGAACAGCCAGACAGGCAAAATGTCTGCTGGCTGCGAAAAATCTCTGTACAGATCAAGAAAAAGGGCACATCTGCTTTGAGAGCAGTGCACCCGAAAAAGAAGCATATTATGAAGCGCTGTATCGAAAGGCAGCGCATATTGACAGCAGAGTGAAATTATAAGTATCAGAGCATTAGTCTTAGCAATTTTATAATACTGTATGAGGATCTCTCATCGCGGTAAATTACTTCACGCGCCTTGGCTGGATAGTCTGTTATAATGACATCCACCTGGGCGTTTTTCATGCGCTCTGCCTCTGCTCTTGTGTTGATGGTCCAGGCATAGACAGCCTTGCCTTGTGCATGGGCTTTTGCAACAGTTGTATTATTTACAAACATAGAACGCACACAGAAAAAGTCAATCATGTCATTTTTATAATAGTTGCCGATAGCTGTAGTAAGAATATAGCCGAGCGTAAGATCAGGATTTAACTCATTTACCTGACGAAGATACGCATAGTCAGCTGACTGGATGGAACACTGATATTCCATTTCATATTGTTCAATTAAGCCTACAACTTTTGCAGCAAGATCTGTACTGGCAGAATTTCTTTTTAATTCAATTAAAAGGTGCGCGCGTCCTTTTACAAGAGACATGACTTCTTCTAGTGTAGGTATATAGGTAAATTCATGGTCTTTTGAAAAATAATAGCTGATATCATATTGCTTTAATTCTTCATAGGTAACATCTGCAATGTTGATCTTTTTTCCAGCGATACGTTTAAGTGAAGCATCATGACAAACAATAACCACGCCGTCTTTTGTTTCCTGAACGTCAATCTCAACACCGTCAGAGAGGGAGGAGATTGCAAGATCAATGGCTTCAAGTGAGTTTTCAGGTGCTTCTGAAGAAAGTCCTCTGTGACAGTAAATCTGAACAGGGCTTAGCGGACGCTCAGCAAGAAGGGCACCGTTATAGATACCATAGTATAAAAAGCAAAAAACACCAACACCGGCAGCCACAAGACCACAGGCACGAAAGATACGGCGAAGCGGTGTGTCTGGCGCATAGCTAAGATGAAATTCCAAAATAACATCATTGCCGGAAAAACAGTAAAACAGATGTGTCATCATTGCTGCATTTAAGAAAACACCTATGCAGGTGACAAACCAGATGAGTGCGATGGAAAGCGTATTGTTAAAACTAAGAACCATTGCAACCTTTAAGTCGGATGGCGCAAAAAAATTGACGACGACAACAATTATAATCTGACACAGCAAACGAAGAATAAACCAAAGGACAACGACGAGCAGATTTAAAAGAACTATGTCGCTTAGTACAGCACGAAGATTCTTTCTAACGAGAGGAATACTTGCTTTTTTTGCATTTCTCAGGCCGAAATCGCCAAGATACCAGTAGCAGGCACAGAAAAACTCACGAACTGCAAAAATTCCAATAAATATAAGAAAAGTGATGATCGGAATGCAGTAAATAAGTTTTGAAAAAAGCATCGGCAAAAAGGTGCTGTAAGGATTTATGCGAAAACAGATTTCATAGAAAAAGAATAGGTTGATTAAAATCTGGTAGGCAAATAAAGGCAGAGCGACATACAGCTGTTTAAAGTGAAATCTTTGAAAGCCTTTTGCGCAGCCATGTAGAAAAATATCCTTCATGCGAAGCTTCTGTCTTGCCAAAGAAGCCTGAAAGCCGCCAAGAAGAATGCATGCATTAAGATAAGTCAGCATACATGCAGTCAAAAATAAAATCAGAAGCATTGCGATTGCCGGAGGTGTGATCAGAAAGCGTCCGATATTGGCGGAATTTAAAAAACTGTAGCCGTCGATTTTTAATGCAATACTTAAAAGAAGCTGAAAGAGTGAGTATTCAATCAGGGTGTAAAATATAGAGTAAATAATTTGAAGCGCGAGCATACTTTTTATATTTAAAAAGGCACCGCGCATAGCAATTTTTAAGCCGCCCAAGGCATTTTTTAAATGATAAAAAGAGTGTCGTGCGTGCTTTTTAGTGTGTTGTTCCATAGCTGTCAGTCCTGTCTGTAAGAGATATATTCTATGATAACATAGTTTTTCGCAAAATGCGATGTAAAATTACAAAAAACGAAAAATCAATGAGAGAAAATTTGGCAAAACCTTTACAAAAAACGCGATAATTGATATCATGAATAATAGTGCGAGGCACGGATCATATAGAAAAACGGAGAAAATTGTAATGCTTACAAGAGAAGATCACAAGACATATGAGCAGATTTTGCGCGAAGAACTGACACCAGCGTTTGGCTGTACAGAGCCGATTGCGCTGGCATACTGTGCCGCAAAGGCAAGAGAAGTATTAGGTCAGATGCCTACAGAAGTTATCATTGAGGCAAGCGGCAATATTATCAAAAATGTAAAGAGTGTTATCGTACCGAATACAGGTGGCATGAAGGGAATCCCGGCGGCAGCGGCAGCTGGAATCGTGGCAGGAGATTCAAAAGCATGTCTTGAGGTTATCGCAAAGGTAACACCAGAAGAACAAAAGGAAATCGCTGAGTATTTAAATAATGTTCCATTTAGCGTAAAGGCAATGAAGGATGGTGATAAGCTTGATATTCGCGTAACAGTAAAGGCCGAGGAAAATAGTGCAGTTGTGCGTGTATCAAAGCATCATACGGATATTGTGTATATTGCGCATAATGGCGAGGTTATGCTAAATGAGCAGGATGACTGTGAGTGCGCACAGAAACTGGCAGCAAATCAGGCAGCTGCAGCAGAGCAGCGTGCTGACAGAAGCCGCCTTAGCATTGAGGGAATTGTAGAGTATGCGAAGACTGCAGATCTAAGCACAGTAAGTGATTTGTTAAACAGACAGATTGAGTATAACTATAATATTGCACAGGCTGGTGTAAAAGAAAACTGGGGTGCAAATGTGGGAAGCGTTCTGCTTGATACATATGGTGAAGATGTGCGTACAAAAGCAAGAGCATATGCAGCAGCAGGCTCCGATGCACGTATGAGCGGCTGCGAGCTTCCTGTTGTAATCAATTCTGGAAGCGGAAACCAGGGAATTACCGTATCAGTTCCTGTTATCATTTACGCAAAGGAATATCATAAGAGTGATGAAGAGCTACTTCGTGCACTTTTAGTATCAAATCTTATTGCAATTCACATCAAGACAGGAATTGGACCATTGTCTGCATTTTGCGGAGCAGTAAGTGCCGGATGTGCAGCAGGCTGTGCAATTGCATTTTTGTTTGGCGGCGGCATCGATGAGGTGGCTCACACACTTGTAAATTCTATTGCAATTACATCTGGTATTATCTGTGATGGTGCAAAGCCATCATGTGCAGCAAAGATTGCATCTTCTGTGGATGCTGGAATTTTAGGATATGAAATGTATCGCCATGGCCAGCAGTTCTATGGTGAGGATGGAATTGTAAGTAAGGGCGTTGAGAATACTATTCGTAATATCTGTCGAATTGGTGCGGAAGGAATGAATGGTACAGACGAAGAAATTATAAAGATCATGACACACTGCGATTAAATAGTAACTATTCAGAACCCCATTCGCAAAATCGCATCTTCGATGCTTCTATTTTGCTCATGTGGTTACCTCGCCATATAAAATTGCTATTCTGTCTGAATGCAAGCATTCACAGAAAGCAATTTTGCATGGCTCTGAATAGTTACAAAATATACTAAATTTTGAGATTGACGAATGAGCATAATAGGTTTATAGTGGCAGTATGCGTCAAACAGGTAACTCACTTCATGTGGTTTTGCGGTGAGAAAATTTTTTTAAGAAAACACTATGCTGATTTAAAGTGCTAACGACATAGAATGTTTTATACCTGCAGCATGAGCACTCTTCATAAAGGTATTTTGGCATCAATAGGCAATGACATTAAGAAGAGCGGCTAAGTCATATTCATCAAAAGGAGAAAAGAAGTATGAGAAAGACGAGAAAAGCAGCAGCTGTCCTTACAGCAGTTGCAATGGCTGCCGTATCAGCAGCGCCGGTAATGGCAGACGAGATCAAGGATCTGTATGATTATGAGCTTCAGACAAGAGAAATTGAGACTTGGAACATTTTACAGTCTCAGCTGATGAGCGATACGAATGTACTTACGAACCTGTATGATGGTCTTGTAGAGGCAGATGAGTATGGCAAGCTGACACCGGCAATCGCAGAGAGTTGGGAGACTGAGGATAATGGTCTTACCTGGACGTTCCATTTAAGAAAAGGTGTAAAGTGGGTTGATCAGAATGGAAATGAGAAGGGTGAGGTTACTGCACAGGATTTCTTAACTTCACTGGAGTGGGTATTAAACTTCCATAAGAATGATGCAGCAAATACTTCTATGCCGATGGAGATGATCGCTGGTGCAGAGGACTACTACAACATGACAAATGAGATGGATGCAGATGCAGCACTTGCACTGACTGCTGAGAGTCCGGAGTTTGCTGATACTGTTGGTATTAAGGCAGTCGATGATTATACCTTACAGTATACCTGTTTAAGTGAGAAGCCATACTTTGATACTGTAGCTGCTTATAACTGTCTGTATCCGATTTCACAGGGGATGCTTGATGAGATTGGTGTAGATGGCTTTAAGGCTGCAACACCTGAGAATATCTGGTATAACGGCTGCTACACATGTACAGAGTACATCCAGCAGAATACAAAGACCTTGACAAAGAATCCGCTGTACTGGGATACTGATGCAAAGCTGTTTGATTCTGTTACTATTAAGATGGTAGAGTCTGCAGATACTGCATATCAGCTGTATACTACTGGTGAGCTTGATCGCGTTGATCTGTCTGAGTCAAATTTGATGACAATCTATAACAACGAGTCTGATCCTTATCATGATCAGTTGGTAGAGAAGCGTCCGAACAAGAAGTCTTATCAGTTCCATTTTAATTATGACAAGCTTAATGATGATCAGACAGAGGATACAAACTGGAATACTGCAATTGCAAATGAAGCATTCCGTAAGTGCTGGTACTATGGTCTTGATCTGGGTAGCTGGTATAAGAGAACAAACGCTATCAATCCATATAAGTGTTACAACAACTCCTACACAATGCAGGGTCTGATCTATACTTCTGATGGTACAGAGTATACCGAGCTGGTTCAGGAAAAGTTAGGTCTGCCGTCATATGATGGCGAGACAATGACTCGTCTTGATTCAGCTAAGTTTGAGGAGTGTAAGGCTCAGGCAATGGAAGAGCTTACTGCTGAGGGTGTTACCTTCCCAATACATGCAAGATATTTCGTAGCTAGTGGAAATCAGACTGCTCTTGACAGTGCAAATGTGTTAAAGCAGGCATTTGCTGATTCCTTCGGTGATGATTTTATCGTTCTTGATATTGATTCTTACGTATCCAGTCTTTCTAAGGAGGTTTACAGCCTTAAGCGTCAATCCTTTGCTATCGCTGGATGGGGTGCTGACTATGGTGATCCGCAGAACTATTTAGGTCAGGAGACAGATGACAGTGACAATGCTTACTATATGGTACAGCTTGGTCATGCAGTAGACAGTGAGAGCGATGAACTTAAAGATCTTTACAGCCAGTTTACTGAGCTTGTAAATAAGGCAGATGCTATCACAGATGATATGGATGCAAGATATGAGGCATATGCAGAGGCAGAGGCATTTATGCTTGATCATGCTCTGATTGTTCCGGCATATTTTGATATTTCTTGGGAGCTGACCCGTATCAACGATTATTCTAAGATCAATGCAATGTTTGGTATTCAGAATAACAAGTATAAGAATTGGGAAACTTCTACAGATGCGTATACCGCAGAAGATTATGCTGCTTTTTTAGAGACATGGAATGAAAATGCTTCTAAGTGATGCTCCCGCGCACGTTCTCACGAACGGGCGAGGCTTCTTGAGACATGGTGGAACGCCTCAAAGGACCTTCACGAGCCCTCTACACCCTGTTACGGGTTTACCTTTAAGCCGTCTTTTGGGCGGCTTTTTGTTTTGATTCCTCGATATACCTGGTCTTATCCCTGGCACTGCTTGCTTTAAACAGTTCAAAATAGACAAGCTTCTGTTCCTGTCTGCGATGATGCAGCCATCGGTTCATGCCACTTTTTCTTCGTGGTCCGGCGTGCTTTTCTTTGTGTTTTACAAGGCAGAGTGCCTCTCTGGTGACCCGGATGACCGTCTTATTCGTGTAGGAGAAATCTTTTACTTCATCAAATGCATTCGGATAGATCTTGCGAATGATATTTCCTGCACCGTTGACATCTGCATTTAGAATCGTACCGTTCTTTGACTCGTATTGTCCGCGTGAGATTCGTTTCCCGGAAAACCGGTACGCTGCATCTTTTCCTTCTTTGTAGACAGGAAGGGGATCGTTGTCGATCAGACTTGCCCTGGAAGTAAATGATTCCTCAGTTTCAATGACAGGAATGCCTGCCTTTGCTGCAACGCATGTAAGGATCCAGAAAAATCTTGCATATGGAATGCTGACAAAGTGCTGGTTGTTGCCGGCACCAATGTTAATCCCCTGCTTCTGGTCTTTGTTGTGTCCGCAGACAATGACCTCAACCTTATTTTTTAGACAGAAATCCACAATATAGTGGGCTGCCTTGTAAAAGAAATCTTCTATCTGACAGGCTCTGTTCTTTGAGATACGGTTCAGTCGGGCAGAGTTTTTCACGGATTTTGTGGAATCCAATCCTCTGGTCAGCTCAGACATCAAAACAGCGCGTTTGCGGTTAAAGTTCTGATTGATGGATTTTAACCAGTGTCCGTCCAGAATGAACGGAGCTTCCGGGAAATTCGTTAATGCGGTTAAAAAGTTGTCAAGTCCCGGATCCAGTCCAAGAATCCTTGTGGGATTTTTCGGTGCTTCCGGTGTTTTGACTGCATCCTGAAAGGTCACATAGATCATATATCCGCCATAGCAGGGCTTGACTTCTGTTCGGACATAAGAGCCTTCCGGCTTTCCAACACAGACCGGCACCAAACAGCGTGGAAAGGTGATATACATTTTTCCACGGATATCAGACCGCTTTGCAACCTGATTGGTAAAAGTAACGGTCGTGTACGGTGTCTTTATGTATCTCGGCTGCTTTGGCTGTGATTTAAACTTTTCCAGGTTTTGGCGATACGATGCCAGGGCTTCAAAATATGATTTCCAGTCCTTGAGAACCTTTCGAAGTACCTGCTGGTTTACCTGTGACGGCATGGCATAGTAGTCGGGATTCTTTGTATTCTTCATCACCGCATCCAATGTCTCGTAGGTGAGCATCCAGTGATCGGATGTTGGCATACTCGGATGGTTTTTCTGTTTGTTTTCTATGCGCTTTTGGATCTTTGTGCGGGCCGGGTCGTCTGCAGGCAGTTTCTGCAGCTGCTTCGTGAGTCGGTCAACATCTTTCAGAAGCTTTTCATTTGCCATCTCAATACCGATACGTACGGTCTCCAGAACCTCATTCTCGTTGGCGGTGCGTGTATCCGGAGCTTTTTTCAGTCCAGTACGCAGGTTACGAATGATAAAGTTTGCTGCGTTTCGCAAATTTTTTGCAAGGTGAGTCTGGCACTCGAAATACGATGCAGGCTTTGGCATCCGGTTTTTATCCACAAATATTGATATGGTATGCATACAGAACCCTCCTTTTTAAAAAACGTGAGAATATGGTTGACTACAGATATATTATACGATAAAATACATGTAAAATCAAGCTATACACAAAGTTTTAAATCATTTTAGCTATAAATGAGAGAGGTATTATTATGAAACGTATATCCGGAAATGCTGATGATATCAAAGACAAAAAAGACAGGGTAAAGAAAGATGGATACAACCGGGGGCAGCATTGTATCTATTGCCTTACCTATCATATGATTTTCGTCACGCATTATCGAAAACCGGTAATTAATGAAGAAATGAGTTCTGCCATGAAGGAGTTTTCAAATCATATGGCGGAGCAATTCCGCGGAAAAATCCTGTCAGCAGAGACAGACAGAGATCATATCCATCTGCTGGTATCACTGCCACCGAATACAAACGTATCCGTCTTTGTAAGAAGTATCAAGACTCAGTTGTCAAGAGAGATGCGTAAGCGATTCCCTGAACAGATCAAACAATACATCTATGGGGATGATACCTCATTCTGGAGCCGCAGCTACTTTATAGCCACTACCGGAAGCGTTTCTCTTGAAACATTAAAGCAGTACATTGAATCTCAGCGCTCGGAAGAACATCAGGCCAAAAGAGGTTCCAAATTCCAGAAAAAAAATCTGTTGGAATGATGTCTGGTTTGTATACAATCGGCGCATTCATCCCGCGTACGTTCTTGCGAACGGACAGGGTTTTCTGCGCTGAAACATTATAATATAATAATAAGTGATAAAAAATAAGCGAGCCGGATAATAAGATCAATCCGGCTCGCTTATTTTTTATTTATCAGAATCGTTTTTTTCAGACTTTTTTAAGCTGTTTGGCGGCTGTAGCGTGCTGTCTTCGGACAACGGAATGCCGCGATGCTCCACACATGTAGAAAATACAATCTGGGTTCGGGTGCGTCCAAATTTCTGAAGATAATTGACAAACTGGTCAAGCTCCTGCGTGGTATGGAAATAGGCTTCAATCAGCATAGAGTACTCGCCTGTTACGCAGCTGCATTCAACTACGTTGGTGCAGGACTCAATGTAAGGATAGAAGGCTGGCTTTTGGTCAGGTTCTACCTCCAGATTTATGAATGCCTTTACAAGATAGCCGATAGCGGTTACATTTATCATAGCCTGGTAGCCAGCTAAGACACCAGATTTTTCAAGACGCTCGATGCGGGCGCATACGGCCGGTGATGACAAAGAGACACGGCTGGCAATCTCTTTAACCGGTAAACGTGCATTATGCTGCAGAATATCAACGATGCAGCGGTCAATATGATCCATAACAAACCCCTCACTTTGCTGTGTAATAACAGTAACAGAATATTTATTAACATTGATTCATCATAGCAGATAACTTCTGGATTGTAAACAGAAGAAACAAAAGTTTTTTAAGAAAAAATGCTTTTTTTTATGGGGGTAACCTCATAAAATAAACAAAAAAGGCATTTTTTGTGAAAAAAGGTAAGTTTTTCTTATAAAAAATCAAGATAAATGATTGACAGATGAATTGATTTGGTTTATAGTAACGGTATGCTTCAAGCAGGACATGACTAGACGAGAGTAGATGGACACAATTAGGATCATGGAAAAGTGTACCATCTTTTTTTCAAATCATTCTTTGCTGACACAAGTAAGCAACAGGCAGTATTTTTTATGTCGTTCGTAGGGAGGGCACATTCTTCAAAAATGCTCCATTGCTTTAAAGTGACAACAGACGAAAATCGTCTTAGGATTTAATTTCTGCAGGGCAGGCGCTCTTCGTATAGGTATTATGACATCTACGGGGAAATGACAATTAAGAAGAGACTAAGTCATATCATCAAAAAGGAGGATGACACATGAGAAAGACAAGAAAGGCAGCAGCTGTTCTTACAGCAGTCGCAATGGCAGCAGTATCCGCAGTACCGGCAATGGCAGACGAGATTAAGGATCTGTATGATTACGAGCTTCAGGCAAGAGAGATTGAGACTTGGAACGTTTTGTATTCTCAGCAGGCAACTGATCTTCAGGTACTGACCAATTTGTATGATGGTTTGCTTGAATCAGATGAGTATGGTAAGCTGGTACCGGCAGTCGCAGAGAGCTGGGAGACAGAGGACAACGGTGTTACTTGGACATTCCATTTAAGACAGGGTGTTAAGTGGGTTGATCAGAACGGAAATGAGAAGGGTGAAGTTACTGCACAGGACTTCTTAACCGGACTTGAGTGGGTATTAAACTTCCACAAGAATGATGCAACTAACACTTCCATGCCGATGGAGATGATCGTTGGTGCAGAGGATTACTACAACATGACAAGTGAGCTTGATGCAGATGCAGGTCTTGCACTGACAGCTGAAAGCCCAGAGTTTGCTGATACTGTTGGCATCAAGGCAATTGATGATTATACATTACAGTATACATGTGTAAGTGAGAAGCCATATTTTGATACTGTAGCTACCTATAACTGTCTGTATCCAATTTCTCAGGCAATGATCGATGAGATCGGCATTGATGGTTTTAAGGCTGCAACACCAGAAAATATCTGGTACAATGGTGCTTATACCTGTACTGAGTACATCCAGCAGAATACAAAGACTTTGACAAAGAACCCACTGTACTGGGATACCGAGGCAAAGCTGTTTGATTCTGTTACTGTTAAGATGGTAGAGTCTGTTGATACTGCATATCAGCTGTATACTACTGGTGAGCTTGATCATGTAGATCTGTCAGAGTCTAACCTGACCACTATCTACAACAATGAGTCTGATCCGCTTCATGATCAGTTAGTTGAGAAGCGTCCAACAAAGTTCTCTTATCAGTTCCACTTTAACTATGATAAGCATAACGACGATCAGTCCGAGGATACAAATTGGAATACCGCTATTGCAAACGAAGCATTCCGTAAGTGCTGGTACTATGGTCTTGATCTTGGAAGCTACTACAAGAGAACAAATGCAATTAATCCATACAAGTGCTACAACAATGCATACACAATGCAGGGTCTTGTTTACCTGTCTGATGGTACCGAGTACACCAGTCTTGTTCAGGAAAAGTTAGGTCTTCCGGCATATGATGGTGAGACAATGACTCGTCTTGATTCTGAGAAGTTTGAAGAGTACAAGGCACAGGCAATGGAGGAGTTAACAGCAGCAGGCGTTACCTTCCCAGTACATGCAAGATATTTCATAGCTGGTGGAAATCAGACTGCTCTTGACAGTGCAAATGTATTAAAGCAGGCATTCTCCGATTCCTTTGGTGATGACTTCATCGTTCTTGATATTGATTCTTATGTATCCAGTCTTTCTAAGGAAGTTCGTGATCCAAGACGTCAGTCCTTCGTTATCAACGGATGGGGCGCTGACTATGGTGATCCGCAGAACTATTTAGGACAGGAAACAAATGACGGCGATAACGCATATTACATGGTAGCTTATGGTCATGCAGTAGATAACGAGAGTGAGGATCTGAAAGCACTGTATGATGAGTTTACTGAGTTAGTAAATAAGGCTAATGCCATTACAGATGATCTGGATTCAAGATATGAGGCTTATGCAGATGCAGAGGCATTCTTGCTTGAGCATGCACTGACCATTCCGTCAAACTTTGATATCGGTTGGGAGCTGACTCATATAAATGATTACACCAAGCAGAACGCTATGTTTGGTATTCAGAATTTGAAGTATAAGAATTGGGAGACTTCTACAGACGCCTATACTGCAGAAGACTACGCTGGATTCCAGGAAACCTGGGATGCAGGTATGGCTGAATAATATATGGCAAAATACACCGTAAAGAGATTGTTACAGTCTCTTGTAACAATCCTCATTGTGGTGACTATCGTATTCCTGCTGCTTAGAATGCTGCCTACGGATTATTTCTTTACCGAGGACCAGCTAATGAAGCTGACCGATCAGCAAAAGCACGATCAGCTTAAAGCAGCAGGTTTATTAGATAGTACCTTTACACAGCTGACACGCTATTATGGGCAGTTGTTGAGACTTGACTTTGGTACGTCTCGACGAATTCAAAGCGGTGTCTCTGTTGTAAAGGTAATTGGCGGAAAGTTTGCAATGTCGATGCAGTTAGGACTGATCTCCTTTGCAATCTCTCTGGTAATTGGTGTTGTTATGGGTGTGCTTCAGGCACGTTTTAAGGACGGTATCATCGACGGCATTGGAACAATTTACACGATATTGGTAAATGCAGTTCCGCCGCTTGTTGCTTATTCACTTGTTCTTGTATTTGGTTCCCATGTGTTAGAGCTTCCTTCAATGTATTCAACGAGAAATCCAGGACCGTCTATGATCCTGCCGGTTGCATGTCTTTCTCTTTCATCAATTGCAGGCTATGCACTGTGGACAAGACGTTACATGGTAGATGAGTTAAATAAGGATTATATTAAGCTGGCGCGTGTGAAGGGTCTTTCATCAAAGCGCATCATGGTTACTCATGTGCTTAGAAATGCATTCGTTCCGCTTGCACAGTATATTCCTTATTCTATTTTGCTTACAGTCGGTGGTTCTCTTCTGGTAGAGCGTTTCTTCTCTGTTCCAGGTATGGGTTCTCTTCTTACTGACGCAATCAACCGTTATGACACAAATGTTGTTCAGACGCTTGTTATTTTATACGCTGCACTTGGTATCATCGGCGTATTTTTGGGTGATGTTTTGATGATGATCATTGACCCACGTATTACATTGACCGGAAAGGGAGGTACAAGATAATGGCAGTCAATTCAAATGATGACGCACGCTTTAAGGTTGTCGAGTACTCCCCTGAAAAGGCCGAGATGATCGGATATTCCAATTATTCTTATTGGAAATCTGTATTTCACAATTTCTTAAAGAAAAAGAGTGCAGTTGCGCTTTTAATCGTGTTTGTTGCACTTGTTGTATTTTCCTTCGTTGCACTTGTAATCGGAAAATACGATTATCGTAATCTTGTCACAGATAGTTCAAAGGGTTTTATCCTTCCAAACTCAGAGTTCTGGTTTGGTACTGATAACTTAGGACGTGACTACTGGAGCCAGGTATGGTATGCGACACAGACATCCATTAAGCTTGCCTGTATCGTTGCAATCGGTGAGTGTGTGCTTGGTGTTACTATTGGTCTTCTTTGGGGATATGTTCGTCAGTTAGACCGCTTCTTTACAGAGCTGTACAATGTAATTGATAATATTCCGCAGATCATTTACATGACACTGATTGCATTAATGGTCGGTAAGAGCTTTACCATCATGGCAGTTTCTTTGATTGCATTTGGCTGGCTTGGAATGGCAAGAAACATCCGTAACCTTGTTATGATGTATCGTGACCGCGAGTATAACTTAGCATCAAGATGTTTAGGTACTCCGACTTACCGTATTCTTCTTAAGAACATTTTACCGTACCTGATTAGTGTTATTATCTTAAGAGTGGCACTTTCAATTCCGAGAACAATCAGTATGGAGACTACGCTTTCCTATCTTGGTCTTGGTCTTGATATTAATACACCTACACTTGGAATCCTTCTTCGTAATGCAAGAAGCTATTTCCTGAATTATCCATATTTGCTGGTATTCCCGGCAGTTATTGTATCTGTTGTTACTATCACATTCTATCTGGTTGGTAACGCATTTTCCGATGCGGCTGATCCGAGAAATCACGTTTAAGGGGGGAGAACAATGGAAAAGAAACCAATATTATCCGCCAAAGACGTTGAAATTACGTTTAGCCTTCGCGGAAACAAATTAAATGCGATCCGTAAGTGTTCTCTTGATCTGTATGATGGAGAGACACTTGCAATCGTAGGAGAGTCCGGTTCAGGAAAAAGTGTATTTACAAAGACATTTGTTGGTATGCTTGATGGAAACGGCAGTATTACCGGCGGAAGCATTATGTACGATGGCAAGGATCTGGCAAAGTTTAAGAAGGAAAAGGAGTGGATGACTATTCGTGGTAAGAAAATCGCGATGGTTATGCAGGATCCTATGACTTCCTTAAACCCATTGAAAAAGGTTGGAAAGCAGATTCAGGAGTGTATCGAGCTTCATCAGGGTCTTAAGGGAGCAGTTGCAAAGAAGGCAACTCTTCAGATTCTTGAGAAGGTAGGTATTCCATATCCTGAAATGCGTTATAACCAGTATCCGCATGAGTTTTCAGGCGGTATGAGACAGCGTGTAGTTATTGCTATTGCGGTTGCATGCCGGCCGCAGATTTTAATCTGCGATGAGCCTACCACCGCACTGGACGTAACGATTCAGGCTCAGATTTTGGAGCTGATCAGAAATCTGCAGGCAGAGTATCATATGTCTGTTATTTATATCACACACGATCTTGGTGTTGTGGCAAACGTAGCTGACCGTGTTGCAGTTATGTATGCAGGACAGATCGTGGAGGTAGGCAAGGTAGATGAGATTTTCTACGATGCAAGACATCCTTATACTTGGGCACTTCTTTCTGCACTTCCGCAGCTTGGCGTGAAGGGCGAGGCACTGCCGACGATTGACGGTACACCGCCGAATCTGTTTAACAAGATTAAGGGTGATGCATTTGCACCTCGAAACAGACAGGCACTGGCTATTGATTTTGAGGAAGAGCCTCCATATTTTGAAGTTTCAGAGACGCACAAGGCAAAGACTTGGTATCTTGATCCGCGTGCACCGAAGATAGAACCGCCGAAGTCTGTGCAGCAGCTCAGACAGAAAATGAGAGCGCATAAGTAAAAGAGGTATGAGTATGGCTGAGAGAGAAAAGCTGATTGAGGTCAAAGACCTGCAGATTAGTTTCGGAAAAGGACGAAAAAAGTTTGTAGCAGTTGACCATGTGAATTTTGATATTTATAAGGGAGAGACATTCTCCCTGGTAGGTGAGTCCGGTTCCGGAAAGACTACCATCGGCCGCGCTATTACCCGTATCAATCCTACTTCGGCCGGAGAGATCTACTTTAAGGGCAAGAAGATCAATGGAAAGATTTCAAAGGAGCTTGACCGCGAGGTTATTAAGAGCTGCCAGATGATTTTCCAGGATCCTATGGCATCCTTAAATGAGCGTGCAAAGGTTGATTACATTGTCTCTGAGGGTCTGTTAAACTTCCATATGTATAAGGATGAGGCAGATCGCGAGGCGAAGGTACAGAAGGCACTTCGAGAGGTTGGTCTTCTTCCGGAGTTTGCATCTCGTTTCCCGCACGAGTTCTCTGGTGGACAAAGACAGCGTATCGGTATCGCAAGAGCCTTGATTATGGAGCCAGAGTTTGTTGTAGCTGATGAGCCGATTTCAGCGCTTGATGTTTCTATTCGTGCACAGGTATTGAACCTGTTAAACCAGTTAAAGGCATCAAGAGGACTGACATATCTGTTTATTGCACATGACCTTTCTGTAGTACGTTTTATTTCAGACCGTATTGCTGTTATCTATAAAGGCCGTATTGTGGAGCTGGCAGAGGCAGAGGAATTATTCCATCATCCACTGCATCCTTATACAAAGGCACTGCTTTCAGCAGTTCCGATTCCGGATCCAGAAATTGAGAAGAAGAAAAAGCTTTTGATTTACGATCCAACACTTCATGATTATACGATTTCTAAGCCGCAGTGGGTAGAGATTACTGAAGGTCATTTTGTATATGGTAATGAGCCGGAGCTTGAGAAATATCGTGCTGAGATTGAAGCAATCAATGCAGCAGAGAAAGCATAAAGAAGAGGCGTGAGAAGAGCATGAGATGGTTGAAAAAACAGTATCACCGCTATATGATTCGCCCCATTGTGACAAAAACGATCACCAGAACCCTAATCGGTCTGGTGATCGTCTTGCTATGGGATAAATACGTGAACGTAGAGCGGATTGGAGTTTCAAGGCTTGGCTTTGGACTGGGTGCAGTTGGAATTATTTTAATGGCTGGTGCATGGTTTTCCTATCTGCATCTGGATGGATTAACACCTATTGATACAGCGAAAAAAAAGTTTGGTGTGAAAAATAAAAAGAAAAAAACAAAGCAAAGCATGGGCGGCGATATTGCAGACTACCTCGATGAGGAAATTGTGCCGTATGAGGAGTTGGATGAATCTGAAAAGGCAGCATGTCAGATGGCAGCCTTTCTGATTTCTGGAATGATCCTTGTGATCGCCGGGATTGTGATCCCACTCTTTTAAGAAGCCACAAAAAGCAGGGCACATGCCTTGCTTTTTTTCGTAAATAAGGGTATGATTGTAGAACAAAGATATCAGAGAAAGGATGGGATTCTATGGCAAAATCAAAAAAAGGAAAAGCAGTCATTGCAGGAGTGGCAGCGGTAAGTGCAGCCAGTATTTTGACCGTGAGAGGTATTTTCCACAAGGTATTCGCCAGACAGGAGAAGGAGGATGACGCAATCAGTCTGCGCTATAAGGATATGAGCGGAATGGTGAGAAAAAAAATCACAATCGTCTCTGGTTCCACTCATCTGACAGGATATTTATATGGAGAAGCATCTGCCAAAGGTCTTGTTGTTGTGTGCCATGGAATTGCAGGCGGCGGAGAAGATAACTTAAGCATGGTTAAATATATGCTGGATGATGGTTATCAGGTTTTTACATTTGATTATACGGGCGTGTATGAAAGTGAAGGAGCTTCATCTGTGGGCTTCTATCAGGCTGTGAAGGATTTGAATGCAGTTTTGGGTTATATTGAGGCGTCTGCATCACTAAAGAATCTTCCAGTATTTTTATATGGTCATAGCTGGGGCGGTTATACAGCTGCGGCAGTGCTGAATTTTAAGCATAATATTGCAGGTGTTATTACAATTTCAGGTTTTTCTAGTCCAATGGCAATTACAAAAGAGGCGGCAGGACGCATCATTCCAACATTGTTGGTAGATTTATTGCTTCCGTTTGCTGCGCTTTATCAGCGCATTGTTTTTGGTAAGAATTATAATTTGTCTGCAATTGATGGCATCAATAGCTGTGACGTGCCGGTTCTTGTTATGCATGGCAAAGAGGATGAAGTGATTAGCTATGAGGGATCTTCTATTATCGCGCAGCGAAGCCATATTACAAATCCAAATGTTGAGTACTATACTGAGACACGTCCGGGAAAGAGCAATCACATGGGAATTTTCTTCACAAAAGGCGGAACAGCTTATTATCTAGCCAAGAAGGAAGAATTAAAGATGCTTCACGATTTGTATTATAACCGTGTTCCAGAAAAGGTGCTTTCAAAATGGTTTGCCCGCCTTGATAAAAAGCAGGCAAATGATATGGATCCACTGTTTGTAAAGACAGTGCTTGATTTCCTTGATAAGAACTGCAAGTAAGCCGTGGTGACAGGGACGGTGGCTCAAAATGTGTCACTACTGGCAATGAGAAAGCGAAAGAAAATCAGCCCTAACCTTGACAGTCTTTTTCCAGTCATATATAATAAATATGATACTGATTTATCAGGTTCTGAGAAAACAAAATCTAACGGAACATGAGAAGAAAATAGGAGGAATGAATATGAGAAAGGTAGCATTATCTTTGATGCTGGCTGCTTCTATGGCTGCAACTACACTTGGCAGCACCGCAGTTTTTGCATCAGACGCAACCACAACGGAGTCTGAGAGCTATACCTATCGCTATGCGTTAGCTGATTTCCCAACAAACTGGAGTCTTCATGACAACCAGACGCATAAAGACTCTGAGCTTATGCAGTATCTGGAAGCAGGTTTCTACAGTTTCGATTACAATGATACCCAGGATGGTTATCAGATGGTTCCGCTTGTTGCAACAGGCGATCCAGAGGATGTAACTGCTGAGTATAAGGATCAGTATGGTTTAGACGGTGATGAGGCATTGGCATGGAAGATTACCATTCGTGATGATTTAAAGTGGGATGACGGTACACCGATCGTTGCTTCTGATTTTGTAAAGTCTGCAGAGCTTCTGTTAAACCCGAAGGCACAGCATCACCGCGCAGATATGCTGTACTCTGGAAATCTTGTATTAAAGAATGCAAAGAATTTCCTTTATGCAGGACAGCATGCATATGCTGAGACTTTTATCTCTTCTGAGATGGGTGAGGATGAGTACGTAGATCCATCCACATTCGAGAAGAATGATGATGGTGTTTACATGGTAGACGGACATGATTTAGCACTCAGCTTAAGTGACTGTGCAACATGGGATTCTACCACGGGACTTTCTGATTACTATGCAATGGAAGATTACAAGTCTGCATTTATGAAGGATGATGTTGATCTGTATGAGACTGTTTTAGCTGCAAATGCAAATGATGACGGCTATGTTCCGGTAACTGATGAGGTTGTTGAGGCACTTCAGCACATCGTTGCTAACCTTCACGGCTATGCAACTGTAGAGGATTACGCAGCAGAAGGCGGCGACTATGCTTACAAAGAGTGGGAAGAGATGGTATATAAGGGTACCGAGTATCCAGAGATGTCAATCGATGAAGTTGGTATCTTTGCTCCGTCCGATACTGAGCTCGTTTTAGTCCTTGAAAAGCCATTAAAGGGCTTCTACTTAAAGTATTCTCTGACAGATTCCTGGTTAGTAAAGGAAGATCTGTATAAGAGCTGCGAGTCTGAGAGCAACGGTGTTTACAATAATACCTACGGTACTTCCGCAGAGACAACTGCTTCCTTTGGACCGTACAAGCTGGCATCTTATCAGGCAGATAAGGAGTACGTTCTGGATAAGAACGAGTACTACTTTGGCAATGTAGACGGTCAGTATCAGACCACAAGTATCGTTGTTAGCTGTGTAAAAGAGCCGTCAACAAGACTTGAGATGTTCTTAAGCGGCGAGCTTGACACCTATGGCTTGACAAAGGATGATATCGAGACCTACGGTTCCAGCGATTACGCATATTATACCGTTGGTGAGAGTACCTTCTTCATGGCAATGAATCCAGGTGTTGAGGGACTTGAGGCAGCACAGAAGGCTGCTGGCGATAACATCAACAAGACAATCCTTAGCTTAAAGTCATTCCGTGAGGCACTTTGCTATTCACTTGACCGTGATGCCTTCAATGCAGCAGTTAACCCATTAAGCTCTGCAGCATTTGGTCTTTACTCAAACAGCATCATCTCTGATCCGGAAGAGGGTATTGCTTACCGTGATACTGAGGAAGCAAAGAATGTTTTAGCAAACTTCTGGGGTCTTTCTGATGATATCGGTGAGGGATTGATGTATGAAACTGTTGATGAGGCAGTAGACAGCATCACAGGCTACAACTTAGAGATGGCTCAGGAGAAATTCAACGAGGCATATGATGAGGCAATCGCATCTGGTCTGATGGATGAAGATGACGTGATTGAGATCAAGATTGGTCTTCCAAACAGTGAGAGCACCTTCTACAACAAGGGTAACGAGTTCCTTGTAAACTGCTACACTGAGGCAGTAAAGGGAACTTCTCTTGAAGGCAAGTTAACCTTTAGCGTAGATGATACACTTGGAAATGGCTTTGGTGAGGCACTTAGAAGCCAGCAGGTAGATCTTCTGTTTGGTGTAGGCTGGACAGGTGCTGCACTTGATCCGTACAGCTTAATGGAAGCTTATACATCAAGCGAGTATCAGTATGACCCGTCATGGGATACAAAGTCTGCTGATGTAGATATCACATTGACAGATGGTGTTACCTACACGGCAACTGCATGGGATTGGACTCAGGCTATGCTTGGTGAGGCTGTTACCATTAAGGCTGAGGATGGTACCACAAAAGAGTTCTCTGCTGGTTCTGCAGATGACAACAGCGAAGATCGTTTTGAGGTATTAGTTGGACTGGAGAATGCAGTTCTTGGAAATTATGACCTGATTCCAATGTTCGATGACTGTACAGCAGCATTAAAGAGTATGAAGATTCAGTATGCTACAGATGAGTATTACTACGGTGTTGAACGTGGTGGTGTTCAGTACATGACATACGACTACAGCGATGCTGAGTGGGATGCATTTGTATCTGAGCAGGGTGGAAAGCTCAATTACAACTAATAAAGTATCAACATCGAGAAATCGAATAATAAGAAGTGATCATGTTGCAAAAAAAGCAACACTTCGACAGGAAAGGGGGCGGCTTGCCGCCCCCTTCCTGTCAGTTTTTGGAAAAAAATTTTAAAAGCGTAAAACCGTAAAATTAAACATGAAAACAAACGGAGGACAACGATGGTTAAGTACGTATTAAAGCGTATCGCGCTGATGTTTTTTGTCTTCTTCACAATTCTGACAGTATGCTTTGTACTCGTAAAGCTGCTGCCGCTTGTGGATGCCAAGCAGTTTGGCAAGGACATGAATCTGATTCAGCAGCGAAGAGAAGCGCTGGGCTATAACAAGCCGATTCTGATACAGTATCTGATTTTCTTAAAACGAAGCGTAATAGGTGGAGACTGGGGAATCAGTGAGGCGCTGTACCGCAGCCAGGATGTATGGAAGGTATTCACTTCCAAACTTCCGGCAACCATGATGGTAAACATCTATTCCATGCTTTTGGCAATTCCAAGCGGACTGCTGCTTGGTATTTTTGCCGCATTAAAGAAAAACAAGTGGCAGGATTATCTGATTTCCACACTTGTCATGGTATTTATTTCCGTTCCGTCTTATGTATATGCACTGTTAATCCAGTATTTGCTCTGCTATAAGCTTAAGTTGTTCCCACTTCAGATGAACAGTGGAACGAACTATTTTTCACTGTCGATGTTCCGCTCAGTCATGCCGGCTGTGCTGGCATTGGCATTTGGAAGTATTGCCAGTCTTGCCAGATATGTGCGCGCCGAGCTTTCTGAGGTATTGACAAGTGATTTTATGCTGCTTGCAAGAACAAAAGGTTTGACTCGCTCACAGGCAACGATTCGCCATGCAATGAGAAACTCCATGGTTCCGGTATTCCCAATGATTTTGGGAGAGTTTGTCGGTATCTTAGGCGGATCTCTGATTATTGAGACGATCTTTGGTGTACCTGGTGTCGGCCAGCTGTATTTAAATTCTATTACAGCACGCGACTACAACTTCTTTATGTTGTTGTCTGCATTTTATACACTGATCGGACTTGTATCAGGACTAGTAGTTGATATCAGCTACGGCTTTATCGATCCGAGAATCAGAATGGGGGAACGATAAAATGGCACGCAAAAATACAGATTATACAAATATCCCAAAAGAAAAATTTGAATTTTTTGACCGCAGCGAGGCGATTCATGACAAGAAGCTTGAGACAAAGCCGGTTGGTTATTTCAAGGATGCCATGATGCGTTTTTGCCGCAATAAGAGTTCACTGACAGCAGCAGTTATCATTGCACTGCTTCTTGCATTTGCACTTATTGTTCCGCTTGTGTCACACAACAGTTATACGAAATCAAAGACTGATACAACATATCTTCAGTATGGAAAGCTGCTTCCAAAGTCAAAGCTGTTTTCATGGGCAGGCTGGGATGGCGCAAAGAGAGAAACAATCAGCAGCGACATGTATGCATATTATGAGGCAATGGAGACAGAGCGCGGAGTAAATGCAATCACAAAAGTCTATAAGGCTGATTATGAGGATTCCTCCAGCACATCAAACAGCACATTTTATGATGTAAGAGTAGACTCCTATTCCAAGATTGGTATGTTAAATCTGACGCTGACAAAAGCAGAGTATGAGGCTATTCAGGATTGGCAGGATGAAAATCAGATTCAGGTAATTTATCCGTCAGTTGACTCAAAGTCAATTCAGGCACCGAATCTGCGTTCAGATCCAAATATCTGGTATAAGTGTACGAATAAGGGTGCACCGAAGCTGGATAAGGATGGAAATATTACGCCTATTTATCTGACAAAGGGAAAAGACGGCGATTATCACAGTCTTCGTATTGCTGGAGATGATGGTTCCTATCGCTATGCGACAGTAACAGGTTCTTCAACGTCAATGTCATTTAAGGTTCGTGTAGATTCTCTTAGTTATTTTCAGTATCGCTATGGTCATGAGCCGATATTCTTGTTTGGAACAAATGCTTACGGACAAGATATCTTGACAAGAATGGCTGAGGGTGCAAGATTTAGTCTCTTGTTTGCATTGATTATTTCTGCAATCAACTTGGCAATCGGTGCTGTTTACGGCGCAATTGAAGGCTTCTATGGCGGAGCAGTCGATATGATTATGGAGCGTATTTCAGATATCTTAAATGATGTTCCATTTATTGTAGTAACATCATTGTTCCAGCTGCATCTGGCAAGCAAGGTCGGTGTTGTGCCATCTCTTTTGTTTGCGTTTGTACTTACAGGCTGGATTGGTATGGCAAGCAAGACGCGTATGCAGTTTTATCGCTATAAAAATCAGGAATATATTCTTGCTGCACGCACACTTGGCGCTAAGGATTCACGTCTGATGTTTAAGCACATTTTCCCAAATGCAATTGGAACCTTAATTACAAGTGCCGTGCTTACGATTCCGAGCGTTATCTACTCTGAGTCTAACATGACATATCTGGGAATTGTAAATCTGGATTCTTCTAATATGACATCACTTGGTACCATGCTTTCACAGGGAACCTCGATGCTTACGACGTATCCGCACATTATTTTATTCCCGGCAATTTATATTTCCCTGCTGATGATTTCCTTCAACCTGTTTGGAAACGGACTGCGGGATGCCTTTAACCCATCCCTGAGAGGAACGGAGGAGTAATTTAGAATGGAAAAGAAACTTTCAGTAAATAACCTGGTTGTCTCATTCCGTACACCGGCAGGAAAAGTACAGGCGGTACGAGACATCAGCTTTGATTTAAATAAAGGAGAGACACTTGCAATTGTAGGAGAGTCTGGTTCAGGTAAATCAGTAACCTCAAAGGCAATTCTTGGAATCCTTGCAGGAAACTCCATCATCGAGGGCGGTTCAATCATCTACGATGGTATGGATCTGTTAAAAATTGGTGAGGATGATTTTTACCGCATCCGTGGTGATAAGATTGCAATGATCTTCCAGGATCCGCTTTCAAGTTTAAATCCGATTATGCGTGTTGGAAAGCAGCTGACAGAAGCGATGCTGTTAAAGGGAAAGGCACATCAGAAGGCCAGCAGAAACTCCTTTAATCAGACACTTGCGCTGCTTGAAAAGACAATGGCAGCGGCAGGTACAGACAGCACAAAGGCGCACACACTTTGCCAAAACTTTGATAAGTTTGAATTTAAGCATATCGAGATTGAGCAGACATACAACACAGCGCATGAGGCTGCAATCGAGGTACTTGACGATATTACAGATGCATTGTTTCATATTGAAAAGAAAGCACTCGATGATCCGAAGTATACACTTAAGGAAATCGTGCGCCTGTCAAAGCTTACACCAAATGATTTTGTTGTAAGCAATGATAAGAGTAAACTTGAGGCTGCCGTAAAGACACTTGAATCAGTGATTCCTTCTGACTGCAAGTCAAAAAACTTTACAGCATCAAAAGCGCAGCTTGAGATTTTGCAGGGCATAATGACAGAGGCACTTAAAAAAGAAAAACCGGATTTCTTTAGCATGGGTTACTATGCGCAGTTCTCCGGAAAGTCTGTGCCAGTTTCTATGCCGATTGATGAGCTTAACAAAATGATGCGCACCTATCTTGAGGAAAGCTTCTTAAACGAGTTTTGTGAGGAAGCATCAAAGGCACTTTCCTTTAGTGCAAAGGAATCTGCAAGGAAAAAGAAGGAAGCAATTGATGTGATCAGTGCAAACAGAAGCATCTTTGACAGTGATTCCTGGGAGGTTAAGTCATGTAAGGAAGCTGCTGAGAAGATGATTCAGGCAGTAGAGGCTTCAATTGATCCTATTGAGATTCATAAGGATGGACTTGCATGGACATTTGCAGGAAGCATCCGTGCTTCACAGGAGCATTATTTTGGCGGAATTGATAAAAATAAAGCTGCTGCAAAAAAGCACGCAAAGCAGCAGAAAAAATATGATAATCTGACTGCAAAGGGAAAACAGCCAACATGGAAGGTAACACCATCTACGGCAGTTGACCTTGAGCTTGAGCAGGATAATGTAAGAGAACTGTTAAATCGTCTGACAGAGCATTATAAAGAGGATTTGGCAGAGCAAAATGAAGTTGATTTTGCGAAAAAGACAAAAGAGCTGATTGAATTTTTCCGTGAAAACGCATCTGGCGCTGTAAGCCGTGTGACAAAGGAAATGGCAAAGTACAAGGCATTAAAGCTTTTGGAGGAGGTAGGTATCTCCGAGCCTAGAAAGCGTTATCGTCAGTACCCATTTGAGTTCTCAGGCGGTATGAGACAGCGTATTGTTATTGCAATTGCACTGGCAGCTGACCCAGATATTTTGATCTGTGATGAGCCAACAACAGCACTTGACGTTACGATCCAGGCGCAAATCATGGAACTTATCAATCACTTAAAGGAAAAGCGTAATCTGTCTATTATCTTTATTACGCATGATCTTGGTGTAGTTGCAAACATGGCAGACCGTATTGGCGTTATGTATGCAGGAAAGCTTGTTGAGACAGGAACAGCAGATGATATCTTCTATTCACCAGCGCATCCATATACATGGGCACTGCTTTCTGCTATGCCTGATGTTGATACAAATGATCGTCTTGAAGCTATCCCGGGAACACCGCCGAATATGATTTATCCGCCGGTAGGAGATGCATTTGCAGATCGTAACAAGTATGCGCTTAAGATTGATTTTGAGATGCAGCCGCCGATGTTTAAGATCAGTGATACGCATTATGCGGCAACATGGCTGCTCCATCCGGATGCACCAAAGGTAGAGATTCCAAAGATCATCACCGATCGAATTGCACGAATGAAAGAGAAGGGAGGAAAGTCCAATGCCTGAAAAAAAGAATGTGGCAAGCTCACAGGAGACTCTGCTTAAGGTAGAGCATCTGTGCCAGTATTTTAAAGAAAATAAGGCAGTGGATGATGTCAGCTTTGAAGTGAAAAAGGGCGAAGTATTCGGCCTTGTAGGAGAGTCCGGCTGTGGAAAGACTACGACAGGACGTTCCATCATCAAGCTTTACAACATCACTTCCGGAAATGTATACTTTAAGGGAGAACGCATCGCAGCAGGAACTGGCTCCTACAAGTGGGAGATCGAGAAGGCAAAGAAAGCATATACTGCCTTAAAGAAGTCTGGTGTGTCCGGCGAGAAATTAAAGGATGCAAAGAAAAAGCGCGATGAGGTGATTGCAGAGCAGAAAAAGCAGATTCGTCTTGCGCAGGAAGATCAGAAGCGCCGTCGTGCCGTAACAGATATTCAGATGATTTTCCAGGATCCTATTGCATCCATCGACCCGCGTATGACCGTGCGTCAGATTATTGCAGAAGGTCTTGTTATCCGTGGTGAGAAGGATCAGAAAAAGATTGATGAAGAAGTATATCGTGTACTAGAGCTTGTTGGTCTTGTGCGTGAGCATGCAGGCCGCTACCCGCATGAGTTCTCCGGCGGACAGCGCCAGCGTATTGGTGTTGCACGTGCGGTTGTTATGAATCCAGAGCTTATCATTGCGGATGAGCCAGTTAGTGCACTTGATGTTTCCATTCAGGCGCAGGTTATCAACCTTCTTGATGATCTTCGTCATAAGATGGGACTGACAATCCTGTTTATTGCGCATGATTTGTCTGTTGTAAAATATTTCTCAGATCGAATCGGTGTTATGTATTATGGAAAAATGGTAGAGCTGGCAGATTCCGATGAGCTGTTTGCAAATCCGCTTCATCCATATACAAAATCACTTTTGTCTGCAATTCCGCTTCCAGATCCGCACTACGAGAAGCAGCGTCAGCGTATAAGCTATGTTCCGTTAAAGGAGCATGATTACACAGTAGACAAACCGTCATTCCGCGAGGTTGCTCCAGGCCATTTTGTGCATTGCAACGATGCCGAGTTTGCACGTTACAAAGAGCAGATGAAAGGAAATTAAATGGAGAAAAAAAATATAATCCGTTTAATCATCCAGATCGCGATTGGCCTTATTATTGCAGTCGGTGTTATGACATCGCAGGGAGCGTTTGCAGAAGGTGTATCAGCTGCAGACCGTATCCTTGCAATTGGCAATGGCTTTTCTGTCATTGCACTGTTATATATAAGCTTTGGTCTTCTTGTCTGGATATCTACTACTGGTGTGCTTGATATTTTCTCCTTTGCACTGCAAAAAGGTGCTCATTTTCTGATTCCGTTTTCCACACGGGAGGCGAATGGAAAATTCTACGAGTTTAAAGTAGAAAAGGCCAAAAAGCGAAAGCAAAAAGGCAAAGGACAGTATATGACACTTCTTGTAGGCCTTGGATTTTTGATGATTGCAATAGCGCTAACAGTCGCATGGTATTATGTGTAAGGGACGCGTGAACTGTAACATATAAGAAAAGTACAAAAAATATAAGATTTTATTTCATTGACATATCGGAAAAAATCTATTAAACTATCGGAGAAGTAGGTTTTTTAAAGTTTTTGACGCGGCGGCCTGCGGGTTGCCGCGTAATTATTTAACCAAAAAAAGAAAAGAGGGTGTTTTATGTTTAGTGGTCGGTTATGGAATATTTTTATCGACTCCTTTCCAAAGATGTTCATTCGCGGCCTGACCGTTACCATTCCGTTAACCGCAATCGCTTTTTCGTTAGCGATGGTGATAGCAGTCATAGTTGCGTTGGTGCAGTTTGCCAACATAAAGGTATTAAAGCAGCTTTGCCGCTTTTATATCTGGATCTTTCGTGGTACGCCATTGATTGTCCAATTGTTTATTGTGTTTTTTGGATTGATGAATGTTGGTCTTGTACTTGAGCCATTTCTGGCAGCGGTGATTGTATTTGCCTTAAATGAAGGTGCCTATGGCGCTGAGACAGTTCGTGCGTCACTTGAATCGGTTCCGTCAGGTCAGTTGGAGGCAGGACAGTGTGCAGGTCTTTCCTATCTGCAAACGATTTTCAGAATCGTTTTGCCACAGGCGATGCGTACCGCGTTTCCGTCCTTGTTCAATGCATTGATTTCCATGTTAAAGGATACTTCTTTGGCAGCGACCATTACCGTAACGGAAATGTTTAAGGTATCGCAGCAGATCGTAGCAAGAACCTATGAACCACTTTTGCTGTATTTGGAGGTCGGTCTGATTTATTTGATCTTTTCAACTGTTCTGACAAAGCTGCAGAGTATCGGTGAGAAGAAATTAAGCTACTATGGCAGAAAGGAAGGGTAACACATGCTGGAGATTAAAAACATTAAAAAGTCATTTGGTCAGACACATGTCCTTCATGATGTGAGCCTTTCTGTTAATAAGGGAGATGTGATTGCGATTCTTGGACCGAGTGGTTCGGGAAAGACAACACTTCTTCGCTGTCTGAACTTTTTAGAGAAGGCAGATGGCGGAACCATGACGTTTGATGACGAGACGATCGATTTACATAAGGTACCGAAGCGCACAATTGCGCGCATTCGAAAGAAAACGGCATTCGTATTCCAAAATTATAACCTGTTTGCCAACAAAACGGCATTGCAGAATGTAACGGAAGGCTTGATTGTCGGAAGAAAAATGCCAAAGGATGAGGCAAATCGAATTGCACACGAGGCATTAAAAAAGGTTGGCATGGAAGATCGAAGCGATTATTATCCGTCCCAGCTTTCAGGTGGCCAGCAGCAGCGTGTGGCGATTGCGAGGGCGATAGCAGTAAATCCAGAGATTATTTACTTTGATGAGCCGACATCGGCGCTAGATCCAGAGCTGACGGTAGAGGTGCTTGCGGTTATGAAGCGGCTTGCACAGGAAGGAATGACAATGCTTGTTGTTACCCATGAGATGAACTTTGCGCGAACAGTATCAAATCGTGTAATTTTCATGGAAAAGGGCGTGGTTGTGGAACAAGGATCATCGAAGGAGTTTTTTGAGCATCCGAAGGAAATGCGCACGAAGGAGTTCTTGCGAATCTTTCAGGAGTAATTCTTGCTTGTAAAAGCATTTCTGATAAGGAAAATATCTATCAGTAATGCTTTTTCATAAAATAAAGAGGAGGAAACTATTATGACAATTAAGAAATTAATTCCATGCACATTAACAGCAGCAGTGATTGCATCTGCCGCATTGACAGGCTGCTCTTCAAAGGGTACATCTGATAAGAGTACTACAGCTGCAAAGACTTCTGCACAGGAGACAAAGGAGACTGCCACAAAGTCTGCCGAGACCAAGGATACTGAGGCAGGAAGCAGCGAAGTAAACACAAGCGCAGAAGCAAAGAGCGAGGAAGAATCAAAGAAGGCTGAGACTGAGCTTGGAAGCGAAGAAGTATCTACAGAAATCGGAACCGGCGAGTCAGCAGATGATCTTTTAGCACAGATTAAAGAGCGTGGTAGCATTATCGTAGCAATGGAAGGAACATGGGCTCCGTGGACTTACCATGATGAGGATGATAATCTGGTTGGTTATGACGTAGAAGTGGCACAGAATATCGCAGAGAAGCTTGGCGTAGAGGTTGAGTTTATTGAGGGCGCATGGGATGGACTGCTTGCAGGTCTGGATGCAGGACGCTACGATATCATGGTAAATGGTGTTGGCGTGACGGAGGAGCGTGCAGAAAAGTACAACTTCTCTACTCCATATGCGTATAATAAGACCGCTGTTATCGTTCGTGGTGATTACGATGAGATTTCATCAATGGAAGATTTAAAGGGCAAGAAGACTGCAAACACAATCACCAGTACCTACGCATCACAGGCAGAGGCATATGGTGCAACCGTTACTGGTGTTGATGATTTAAACCAGACCATCGAGCTGTTACTTTCCAATCGTATTGATGCAACACTTAATGCAGAGGTTGTATTTAACGATTACAAGAAAGAGCATCCAGATTCAAATATCAAGATTGCAACCTACTCCGATCAGGTAGAGGAGATTGCAATTCCGATCCGTAAGGGTGATGATACTGTTACTCTTTTAGAGGCTGTAAATGATGCACTTGATGAGATGGCAAAGGATGGCACACTGACCGAGCTGTCTGAGAAGTACTTCGGAATAGATATTTCTAAGGAGTAAAAATAATGACTTGACATTTTTTAATCACATTGTTATACTCTGTGTATCAGCGTTGAGGAGAACAAGTACTGATAAGGGAAACCAACAGAGAGCAGCCGGCAGGTGAGAGGCGCAGGGGAAGCTTATAAGGAATACCTCTCTGAGCTCTGCACCGAACTTGCGATTTTGCAAAAGTAGACTGCAGCGGCGCGGCAGCCGTTATCTTGTCAGAGTATTCGCAGATTGACTGGATTGTTTTTACAGGATGCGTGTACTTGAAAGGCAGTTTGTGTGAGCAGACTGTGAAGAAAGGTGGTACCACGAGATTTCGCCCTCGTCCTTTTGTTAGGACGGGGGCTTTTTTTGTAATTCCAGGGGCGATTTTCAAGGAAAATCAGCCGAGTCCGAATGTCTGTAGAATTGCGAGAGCTGCGAAGCAGCGGAGCAATTCGTGAATTACATAAATAGAAAAGTTCTCAGGCGAAAGTAATAAAAGCGCAGAAAAGGAGAAAAAAATCATGCAGGTTTACGAAGAATTAGTAGCAAGAGGGCTGATTGCCCAGGTAACAGATGAGGAGCGTATCCGCGATCTCGTTAATAATGGAAAGGCTGTATTTTACATCGGATTCGACCCGACAGCAGACAGCCTTCATGTAGGTCACTTCATGGCACTGTGCTTAATGAAGAGACTTCAGATGGCAGGAAACAAGCCGATTGCACTGATTGGCGGCGGTACAGCAATGATCGGAGATCCGTCTGGAAAGACCGATATGAGAAAGATGATGACAAAGGAGACAATCGAGCATAATGTAGAGTGCTTCAAGAAGCAGATGGCACGTTTCATTGATTTCTCTGATGGCAAGGCACTGCTTGTTAACAATGCAGACTGGCTGTTAAATTTAAACTATATTGATGTACTCAGAGAGGTTGGACCTCATTTTAGCGTAAACAGAATGCTGACAGCTGAGTGCTATAAGCAGAGAATGGAGCGTGGATTAAGCTTCCTTGAGTTTAACTACATGATTATGCAGAGCTATGACTTCTATATGCTGTTCCAGAAATACGGCTGCAACCTTCAGTTTGGCGGTGATGACCAGTGGTCCAACATGTTAGGCGGTACCGAGCTGATCCGTCGTAAGCTGGGAGAGGACGCAGGTGCAATGACCATCACGTTGCTGTTAAACTCTGAGGGTAAGAAGATGGGTAAGACTGTTTCAGGTGCTGTATGGCTGGATCCAGAGAAGACAAGCCCATACGACTTCTACCAGTACTGGAGAAACGTTGCAGATGCTGACGTATTAAAGTGTATCCGTATGCTGACATTCCTTCCGCTTGAGCAGATCGATGAGATGGATAAGTGGGAAGGAAGCCAGTTAAATAAGGCAAAGGAAATCTTAGCATTTGAGCTGACAAAGCTTGTTCACGGTGAGGAAGAAGCAAAGAAGGCTGAGAGCGCAGCAAAGGCATTGTTTGGTGCAGGAAATGCAGCAGAGATCCCGGCAGTTGAGCTTAGCGCAGCTGATTTTGCAGAAGGTGAAGGTGAGAAGCTTGATATCTTAAGTCTTCTTGTAAAGGCAGGTCTTGCTAAGTCACGTTCAGAGGCGCGCCGTGCAGTAGAGCAGGGTGGTGTCAGTGTAAACGATGAGAAGGCAACAGATATCCGCATGAGCTTTGCAGCAAATGAGATCCCGGCAGAAGGACTCGTAATTAAGAAGGGCAAGAAGAACTTTAAGAAGATTGTCGTTGCATAAAGATTACGAACTTATAATAATAAAGACAGGTATTGACAGAAGTTGGTACCTGTCTTTTTTGCGAATGGGCGTCCAGTGAACTGTAACTTGCACCTTCGGGCTTTGAAAAAGACAGCATACAAAAAGGTTGCAAGAATTAGAAAAAGGGAGTATTATATAAACAAAACTGGAAAAACACACAAATCAGAGCGCTAAAACCGATATAAAAACGGTCAAGATGCTGTGAAATATGAAAATAATAGGAGAGATAACGATTATGATACATACGCTTGATACTAAGGCTGCAGATTACATTCCTGAGCTTGGTGACGGCTTTGAGGAAGGCAGCGAGGGAAGCGAAAACGCACAGGGATTGCAGGTAGCTGATTACTATGCTGATGCAGATGGCGAGGGCATTTATTACATCACATATAAAATAGAGACTGCCAAAGAAATAGAACAGCTATTTGTATTTGCAGGAAGAAAGCAGCTGCTGCGTCTTGGAAAAAGAAAGGCAGGAGAGGTGATTGAGGGAACACTTTATCTGCATTTTGGCGAGATGATTCCGCGTTTTCACAGCGAGTGCATGACAATCACAAAGATTGGCTTTTCAGTGGCTTGTGAGGATCTGACGAAATTAAAGAGTGTTGGCATGGCAGCAGAGAAGCTTTCTGCAAAGACAAAAATTCCGGCAGTCTATCTGGCAGGAGATTCCACAGTTACTGATCAGACTTGTCCAAAGCCATATATGCCGGGTGGATGCTACAGTTCATGGGGACAGTGCCTTGCATATTTTATCGGAGGAAGTACAGCCGTTGATAATCAGGCGCACAGTGGACTTACCACAGAAACCTTTCGCAATGAGGGACATTACGATATCGTAAAGAAGAATATTCGTCCGGGCGATTTTTGCTTGTTTCAGTTTGGTCATAACGATCAGAAGCTGGCACATCTGCAGGCACAGACAGGCTATAAGGAAAATCTGATGAATTATGTAAATGAGATTCGTGGACTGTGCGGAGTCCCGATTCTTGTAACACCGCTTGCGCGCAATACCTGGAAGGATGACGGCACTTATAATGATCTTTTAGCAGAGCATGCGCAGGCTGTTTTTGAGGTAGGGGAAGAGACTGGTGTGCCTGTCATTGATCTTCATAAATATGCGGCAGATCTGATCAAGAAAAATGGAAAAGAGGCTAGCCGTGTCTATTTCCATCCGGGAGATATGACGCACACAAACGAGTACGGCTCATTTTTGTTTGCACATTTTATCGCAAGAGAATTGAGTAAGCTAGATCCTCTCACTTTTGCGATTGATGTGCAGGATGAAGAAGATTTCACACCAGATGAGCATACAGCCATTTTGACAGGAACAAGCACGGCAGCAGGTCATAAAGATGAGCAAAAGGAAGTCTTTGATGCGATGGAGCGTGCCGGGGATAATCTTGTTGCAGCTGTGGAAAAGGCAAAAAAAGATGCAGAAATGATGAAATAAATCTTGATTTTTATAAAAATAAGCCTATTGGCTCAAAAAAGGAGGGATAAAAATGCAGGAGCGCTGTAAAATAGGAGTTGTGATTGGCAATGCTAACTCACCGCACGCAATCAACATTATGAAGGGAATTGATCAGGCATCAAAGGAGTGCGATGTGCAGATAATGTATTTTATGAATGTGAGCAGTCCTTATACAGCGCAGCTGTATCCACCTGATAAATCCATAGGATGGGATTATCAAAAAAGTGCAATTTATGATTATGCGAGATACGTCAAAGCAGATGTCTTAATTATGACATATGGCATGATGAGCATTTTTATGAAGAGTGATTACGGAAAGCAGTATCTGGAATATTTTCGCAATGTTCCATGTGTACTCATAAATGAGCAGACCGACAGACCTAATTGGACTTCTATTATTGTCGATAATTATAACGGAATGTATGAATTAGTGGAGCATTTAGTGCGCGACCATGGGTATCATAATTTTGCTTTTTTGGCAGGACCGTCAGGAAATACAGATGCCTGCCAGCGAAAAAGAGCATTTTTAGATGTTATGAAAAAATATGATCTGCCAATGGATGAAAGCCGCATTGAAACAGGTGATTTCTCAGAGTGTGTACAGAAACAGGTAAATGCACTGTTAGATCGAATCCCTAATCTTCAGGCAATAGTATGTGCCAATGATGTTATGGCGCTGACTGCTTATCAGGAATGTGAAAAGCGCGGACTTCATATTGGACATGATATTGCTGTTACCGGTTTTGATGACTGGGAACGTATTCGTCACGTGCCAGTGCCAATCACGACAATTCATCAGGATTCTGAACGGTCAGGATATATGGCTGTTCATAGTGCATTGGAGCTGGCGCGAAGCGGTCATGGGAAAAATATTGTGATACCAGCGAAAGTATGTGTTCGTGAATCATGTGGATGTACATGCAAGCAGTTTTCAGGTTTTGATCAAATTGAAAACATGGGGCAAAAATTTGTCTATGAAAAACAAAGAAATACAGTATATCGTCAAAAAACATGGATGGTTCCTATGATCTCCAGAAACATGCTTATTGCATTGCAGGATCGTGAGAAATTTCTTAAAAATGCATTAACGCCAATGTCCTTTTTTGGCGTTAAAACAGCGCTGCTTTATGTTTTTAGAAACCCAGTTGAATATAATATAGAAAAGGGCTGGGAATTTCCAAATACGATTTATCTTGTTGCGCGTCAGGATGGAGAACGCGTAGAGGTATTTGATGAATATAAAAATGAGGTTTTATTAGAAAAATGTGGATTTTCTGAGGAAGGAAGTGTACGCTATCAGCATCAGCCGAGTGTATTTTGCCTTCAGTCTGGTTCAACGCAGTATGGTATATTAAGTGTTGAGATTACGCCAGAGGAAGTGGATATGGTCTATTTGATCAGTATTCAAATGGCAAATGCGCTGATGGCGTATCACACAGAAAAAAAGCGTTTGTCTGTTCAGCGAGAGCGTGAGCTTTTGCTTGAGGAGCTTCGAAGCAAAAATGAAATTTTAAATTTTGTGTCAGAGCGAGATGAGCTGACTCAGATTAAAAATCGCCGTGGCTTTATGGAACAGGCAATGAAGATGAATAGTATTTATAAAAATAGAAAAGCAATTATTCTGTTTGCTGATATGGATGGACTAAAAAAAATCAATGATAATTATGGCCACGCAGCAGGAGATATTGCAATTTGTGCCTGTGCAGATATTTTAAAGAAAGCTGCCGGAGCACATGGTATAGCAGGACGCCTGGGCGGTGATGAATTTGCACTCATGATGATTGGTGATGAAACGCGTTCAATTGAACTGATGGAGACTGTGCGAAAAGAGATTGCCATGTATAATGCACAGGGAAAAAATGAGTTCGCAATTGATATGTCGGTTGGATGCCAGCTTGTATTATGTACAGACGAGCTTTCAATTCCAATGGTGCTTGAAAAGGCAGACAAGATCATGTATGAAGAAAAGAAAAAGAAGGGAAAGGCAAGATAGAAGTCTAAAGGGAAGGATCATATGAGAAAAGAAATTGACAAATTTGTGGAACAACGCTTGGTTTCGGTTGTGCCGTCCAAACGGCAGATTGCGCATCAAAGAAGAGAATTTTATGGCTTTGTTCATTTTACAGTTAATACATTTACAGGAAAAGAATGGGGCGACGGGACAGAAGATGAGGCTATCTTTAATCCTGTAAAAATGGATGCTGATCAGTGGTGTGATGCTTTATGCGCTGCAGGCATGAAAGGGCTGATTTTGACATGTAAGCATCACGATGGTTTTTGCTTATGGCCAAGCCGTTACACAACGCATACGGTAGCAGCAAGTTCATATCGTGACGGAAAAGGCGATATTGTAAAGGAAGTGTCAGAAGCCTGCAAAAGACATGGACTGGATTTTGGAATCTACTTGTCTCCGTGGGATCGAAATAATTATTTATACGGACAGGGAAAGCAATATGATGATTATTTTGTAAATCAGTTAACGGAACTTTTGACACAATATGGACCAATCTTTGCTGTGTGGTTTGACGGTGCATGTGGGGAAGGACCAAACGGGAAAAAGCAGTACTATGATTGGGAGAGATATTATGAAGTTATAAGAAGACTGCAGCCAAATGCCTGTATTCATGTGTGCGGACCAGATGTGCGCTGGTGCGGAAATGAGGCTGGAAGTACGAGAGAATCTGAGTGGAGTGTTGTACCGCTTCGCACAAGAGATACGGAAAAGATTCAGGAAAACAGCCAAAAGCAGGATGATACGCAGTTTAGAGAGCGCATTGTCAGTGCGTCAGATCTGGATTTGGGAAGCTATGAGCTGATAAAGGATGAGAAGGAGCTTATCTGGTATCCGGCAGAGGTTAATACAAGTATTCGTCCAGGATGGTTTTATCATGAAGAAGAAGACGATCAAGTCAAATCATTGGAAACATTGATTTCAATCTATGAACACTCCGTTGGAGGAAATGCGACGTTTTTATTAAATATTCCGCCGACAAAAGAAGGTTTGTTTCATGAAAATGATGTAAAACGACTGCATGAGATCGGTGAATATCAAAAGAAATGTTATGGCAAAAACTTGTTAGAAAAAGCATCACTTTTCTGCGAAGAACAAAAGAAAGGTTTTGAAATCGAGAACCTAAGAAATGATGATTATGATTCATATTTTACGACATCAGATGGACAAAGAAACTGCAGGATTCACATAAAATTTGATAAAGAGTATGATATTCACCGTGTAGTATTGAAAGAAAATATAAAAAAGAGTCAGCGTATAGAAGCATTTAGAATTTTAACAGTGCATGACGGCAGTGAAAAATGCGTTTTCGAGGGAACAGTGGTTGGCTATAAAAAGATTGTCTTGTTAGATAAGATCAAAACAAAAGAGCTAGTAAAAGAACTAATAAAAGAGCTAGTAATTGAAATTATAGATTCAAGAGTAGCGCCGACGCTGTCCTATATTGGAGTTTTTGAGTAAAGGCAGCAGATAGCCAGTGGAAGGGAAAATGTTTTCTCGTCCACTGGCTCTTTTGTTTTTGACAGGAAAAAATACAAAAAAATGGTTATAAAATCAAAATACAAAATTTTTTTTCTAAAAATCAAAATAAAACTTGAAATATGGAAATAATATTTATATAATAAAATAAAAAAGGAGAAATGATTTATGCTGTGCCAGTTTTCATTTCAAAATTTTAAGTCTTATAAAGCAGAAACAACATTTGATTTTCAAGCGACTGCGATACCAGAGTTTTTTCAGACATTATTGGGGGATGAGAAAAGTGGAAAAATACTTCCTGTTGGTGTGATTTATGGACCCAATGGAGGAGGAAAGAGTAATCTTTTACAAGCATTATCATGTCTGATCACTACAGTGGTAAAGCCAATACGTGATCTGGAAAAAACAAGGGAGCGTGTTATTATTCAGCAAAGAGCAGAATGTGAACCATTTTTGTTTGATGAAGAATCGAAAGAAGAACCAACAGAATTTCGGATTTTTTTTCGTCAGGAAAAAAGTGAATACTGTTATTGTCTTGCATTGAAACAAGAGGAAATTGTTTATGAGACATTACATTGGCGTACAATAGGAGGAAAAAAAACAGGTACTGTTTTTGAACGTGAGGGATCAGAAATTTCACTTGGAGCAAGTATCAATAAATCAAGTATTAACAGATCGGTAAATCCTAAGATGCCATATCTGTCCTTTTTAGCAATCAATTACAATATTCCGGTAATTGCAGAAGTGCAAAGATGGTTTGAGTCTTGTATAATTCGCAATTATGCGAATCCACAGGTTGATAGAATGATTATGCTTTTCGAGGGGGAAGAAATAAAGAAAGATATTGTTCGAGCATTAAATGATATGGGAATTGATTTAATTGGCTATCGTTTTGATGAATCAGAAAAACAGCTTTATACGCAACGTTGTGTGAAGGGAAAGGAATATGAACTTCGATTTTCGGATGAATCGGATGGAACGCAGAAGCTAATAGCAGCACTTCCTGTATTTCTGCTTGCTTTAAAGGAGGGGCGCCTTGTCATTATTGATGAGTTGGATGCTAAGTTGCACCCGAAACTGCTTCGATACATTATTGCCATGTTTAAAAATCCTGTCCTTAATGCAAAAGGAGCGCAGCTTTTATTTACGTCCCATGATGTGACAACGATGAAAAATACTGTATTTCGCAGAGATGAAATTTGGTTTGCAGCAGAAGATGACAATCATGAAAGTGAAATTTATTCTCTCTATGAAATTAGAAGGGAGGATAATGAAAGGGTTAATAGTACTGCAGCATATGATAAACAATATCTGGAGGGAAGATATGGAGCAGACCCATATTTAACAAATATGTTGACCGGAGGTGAATGGAAATGAGTCTAAAACCTCTGAAAAAAACAGATATGAACAAGTCGTGGATGAAAAAACGTCGAGATAAACAGATAAAAATTCAGCCTGAGTATCATTTGATTGTCACAGAGGGAACAAAAACAGAACCAGAATATTTTAGGGCAATTCGTGATATTATCAACCATCAGTACAAAGATCGAGTTCAACTTGATATTTATGGGGAGGGTGAAAATACACTTAATTTATTTGACCGTGCGCAAAAACATGCCAATAATAGTCCAAATATATATAAACATGTTTGGATTGTTTATGATACGGATGATTTTCCATCAGATCATATCAATAAAACGGCACAGCTATGTGAAAACTGTAGCAATGATGAGACTACGTATCATGCGATTTGGTCGAATCAATGTATTGAATTATGGTTTCTTTTACATTTTAGCTATTTTCAATCGGATATACATCGGCAGGAATATTGGGAAAAGCTTAGTAAATCAATGATGTTGTATGGATTAGGAACTTATACAAAGGGACGGTCAGATATGTATATGGTTTTGCGTCCTTATCTGGAAGTTGCAATTCAAAATGCAAAGAGACTTGATGAGATAAATAAAGGAAGAAAACCATCAATGGCAGCACCGGGAACAAAAATGCATGAGATGCTTCAAACATTAAAACCATATCTGGACTGATAAGCATACCAGAACTGATGTTTTACAACACAAATTTCATTGCGAACCTTTTCTTATTTTGGTATAATTCTGACTTAACCCAGCGGCAAGCCACTGGGGTTCCATTGACGGAGTTCTAGTG
>OLSL01000141.1_pt1 | contig 75902 bp, 69 predicted proteins | sample 1672511 | NCBI WGS metagenome assembly OLSL01 (sample SAMEA3136694, study PRJEB25190) | human gut metagenome | biome: human gut; feature: human-associated habitat; material: faeces | place: Austria | collected 2013
TAGTAAATCTAACTGACAAAGACGGAAAAGTAACTAAGAGTTACAGATATGATGCGTTTGGTGTTGAAAAGAATATTGACAACAGTGACACAAATGCATTCCGTTACTGCGGTGAATACTACGACAAGGAAACAGCAACTATTTACCTTAGGGCGAGATATTATAACCCAAATACCGGTAGGTTTATTAGCCGTGATTCATACGCAGGAAGAAGAACTGATCCGCTTAGCTTGAATCTTTATACTTATTGTAGAAATAACCCGATTAGGTATATTGATCCTAGTGGGCATAGCTACGCTGTTTTGCCTAATGGAAAAAGAATGTCAATTAATAGTGCATCTGATGTAAAGCAATTTAATTCAGCACGAGATAGGCTGTCTGTTAAGATTCCAATGACTTCATCATCTCAAGTTAAAACTACTACTGCTCCAACTTCTGAAGCTACACCAATCACAGGTGGTCTTGCAACACAAACTACTACCACTACTATTTCTACTACGGCTTTAACTCTAGAAAAATACGAAGCTTTACAAAAAAAGGACACAAGTTTTTTCTCTAAAATATGTACAGGAGCAAAATCATTATTTTGTTCTATTTTTGGATATGAGTATTCTTATATAATGGAAAATGATAGAGGAGGAAAAATTTTACCATATAATTCACCGATAAATGCTAAATATGTGTCAAAATATACGGAAGTAATTAACCAAATAGGTGATTCAAGTAAACCAATTTCGGTATATTTTCAAACAGTTGATAGTAGAACTGATTCACACAGTAGTGCAGGAATAAAATTAAACCTTTTTGGATTTAGTGCAAATTTAAGGTTAGGGGTTGAAAATACGGGAATTAGTATAAGTTATACTAATGACGATACAACAAGTTATTTTGGATATGGTGCATCATTTGAGAATTTATCTATTAATTGTAATACTGGAATAACAGAAGCTTATTCTGACACTGGAAGTTATACTAATGGTGGAGAAGCATCAATAAATGCTATGCTTGCATATGAATTATATTGTTATTTTCAAGGAATTCCATATATTCCATCCTCAGAACAGTATGAAACAGTGAAAGCAAATTAATAATTTGAATTTTTAAGGAAAAACTAAAATATAAAAAAGAATGGGGAGTTAAATGGTCAGAATTTTTAGATATTTATTTTCAATTTTGTTTATTACTCTTATAATTTTTACTTTTAAAAGAAAAAACTATAAACACAAACCATTAAAGATGATATTATGTATCATTTTCTGCTTAATTATAATTATTATGCCATTTGAAAACTTGTTTTTAAAATTTAATACACCTGAAACAGCTTTTAAATATACTACTAACAATTGTGATATTGTAAAAGTTGTTAAGGGTGATCAAACGGCATTGGTAATATATAGAGAAAGAAGTTCTACATATGCAACAGTATTTACTAAGTCGGGTGCAAAATGGAAGGCACCATTTTGGCCAGACAAACAATCATTTTTTAGATTGGAAAATGGTGCAACTGTTTGTGCGACAAAAGAACCTAATAGTGATAGCTTCTATATAATGATAACTACAAGTAAGGATATCAAGTTAGTAAATGATAATCAAAATTCAGATTTTGAAATTTTTTTAGAGGATGATTATTGGATAGATTATGTTGCTTATGTAAAAAACTATGAGGGTGACTATATTATCAACATAGATGGTAAAGAATATAAAATTGAAATTTAAAAAATAGTTATTTATGGTAAGAATTATCATATGGTAAAATTCATATTTTTTGTTTTAGGAGTAAACAAGTTTTATAGCTTGTTTGCTTCATTTTTTATCCCTAATTCAAGGTAAATAATAAAAATAACTGATGAGCGGTTAAAATATAAAAATGAACAGAATTAGCCATAAATCTACAAAAAGCAAGTAAAAAAAGCAATATAATAAAAGGAGTAACAAGCTTTTAAAGCATTGTTAACTCCTTGTTTTTTTTAATAACTCTGTTCCGCTTTAAAGGCGGGATGGAGCTTTTTTATGCCTGTTTTTAAGTGGCAATGCTATATTGCCGAATATCCGTAGCCTTAGGTCTGATTAAAAAATTATCAGATCGGAGGTGAAAGGATGAATAAATACATAATCAGCGTTAGAAATACAGCTAACGGGAAATACGAAAATGTTGAAGTAGCTGAAGAAGTATACATAGCATATATGAGAACAGGCTGGAACATCAAGGATAACGATGAGTCGTTCTTTAAGCATCAAATTCAGTTCTCAGCACTTCTGGGAAATATCAATGACGCTGCAGAAAATTTTAAGGAATTCATTAACGCAGTGGAAGATGTGGCAGAAATAACCGAGAAAAATTTAATATCGGAAGCTCTTAAAAAAGTATTGAAACAGCTTGATCAGGATGAACGGGAATTAATATTCCTTATTTTTGATCAGAACAAAACAGAGGTTGAGTGCGCAGAAAAGTATGGTATAAGTCAGCAATTTATAAACAAAAAGAAAAAGAGGATTTTGGATAAATTGCACAAACTTTTAAAAAGTTATCAATTTTAGGGTTGTTAAACCCCTTGCTTCTACCCCTATACAAGTGTAAGGGAGAAAAAGTCTCTTTCAAAAGGTAACTTGAAAATCGAATAACAGCATCGGGAATACAATAATCCTGCGGCCGGTATAAAATCACGGCAGCCAAAGAAGCCATACGTTTGCGGTAAATATGAAGCTTCAAAATCCGGAACAGCTTTTCGGAAAGGCGATGAAACGCAGGAGGATAATGATACTTCCGTCCAGTCACAGCACCGGGTGAAATCGGAATCAGGCAATGAGGACGGCTCTATGAGAACCATAGAGGGATAAGAATTCCATGAGATTGATAAGCTGTCAATCGTTTCCGATGTTCCGCCGTGACGGTTATTGAGAATAAATATCACGAATTATTATCTGAGAAATCAGATAGAGGCAAAACGATCAATGTTATATCGCACCGAGAACTTGTTTCTTTAAATGAAAACCAAAATAAGTATCGGTGCGGATATAACTCAAGCACAGGAAACTCCTGTGTTTGAGTTATATAAAAATAGGAGTGTGATAATTTGAAAGACAAAAACGATTGGGATAAAATCAGATTTGAATTTTTAAGACTTAATGAAAAACATTTAGTAAATACAGAAAAGTGTAAAAAATGTGTCTGGGCAAATAAAGAATCAAGTAAAATATTTTGTTCAAGATATAAATGTACGGAGGGAAAAAACTATGTGTAAATACGGACAAGCTGAGTATGCGTATAATCTGCTTAGGCAGATTTCAGAAAAAATGTTTGAAAGTGGGATTTTGACAGAGGAACAATTTAAAAGATTGGATGAGATGAATAAGCAGGAATGCTTTAGTCAATTTTGTACAGTTTTAGAGGTATAATTTCAGTACATAATCATCTGGATATAATGGTTTAAATATGGTAATGTGTTGTATGAAAAAATAAAAAAGGAGTAAAAAATGAATTCAAATATAACGGTGATCAATCAGATAAGGATTGAGGAGCAGGAAGATAAAATTCGTATTGCTGCCTACTGCAGGGTGAGTACAGATTCAGAGGATCAGCAAAATTCATTAATGGCACAGATGAGGTATTATGAAAATTTTTTAGCTGACAGTGAAACCGAAAGATTGGTTTCCGTGTATGCCGATGAGGGAATAACCGGAACCCGAATGGACAAGCGAGAAGAATTTCAAAGAATGCTGAAGGATTGCCGCAGAGGTAAGATAGATAGGATCATAGTAAAATCAATAAGTCGATTTGCAAGAAATACCAAAGACTGTCTGAGCGTATTAAGAGAACTTAAAGAGTTAGGCATTTCTGTTATGTTTGAAAAAGAAAATATAGATACTGCCAATATAACAGACGAGATAATGGTAACTATAATGGGAGGCTTGGCTCAGGAGGAATCATCATCGATTTCAAAAAATGTACGTTGGAGCATAAGGAGTAAAATGAAAAACGGAACAGTTAAGTTTCATTCAGCACCATTAGGATATGACTTATATGAAGGAAATTTAATAATAAACAAGAGGGAAGCAGAAATAGTTAAAAGCATATATAAAATGTTTTTAAGCGGAATGGGTTATGATTCGATATGCAGAGAACTGAATGAGAGCAAAGTCATAAAGAATGACAAAGGAACAAAATGGCTTTCAGCCTCTGTACGATATATTCTGACTAATGAAAAATATATAGGAGATAGTCTATGGCAGAAGAATTATAATACTTCAATGCCGTATAGAAAAGTCAGAAATAAAGGAGCGCTTGAAAAGTATTATATAAATAATACGCATGAAGCAATAATAACAAAAGAAGAATTTGAAAAGGTACAGGAGCTTATAGAGCAAAGAAAGCATCCGAATATGAATTTAATAAATAACTATCCTCTGAGTAAAAAGATTTACTGCGGAAAATGTGGTTCATTATTTAAGAGAAGGTTTAAAAATGAAAAATCATATTGGATATGCCGTGAGCATTATTACAATGCAGAAAACTGCCAAATAAAGCAGATACCGGAACAGGTATTTTATACAGCTTTTACTGCAATGTACAATAAACTGAAAGCAAATTACAGTGTAATATTTACTCCAATGCTCACACAGCTGCAGGAACTGAAGAATAAGAAATACGGCGGTAACAAGCAGTACATAGAAATCAATAAGGAAATTGCACAGTTAAAGGAACAAACTCATGTACTTGCAAGGCTTAAAACAAAGGGATTTCTTGATGAAAACAAGTATATAGAGCAGGTTACGGAAATAAATGCAAAGATAGAGAAATTAAACCGTGAAGTCAGAAAAATTGTTAGGTGTGATGATGAAGATGAGATGATAGAGCAGATAAAGGAGATTGCATCAATAATTGAAAACGGAACTGACCTTATGATGGGATTTGACGATGTAATGTTTGAGAGCTTAATTGAAAAAATTATAGTAAAGAATCAGACAGAGTTTGAATTTAACTTAATCGGCGGTTTGAAATTTACAGAAAACTCAATTGACAATTGTACATAATTATGATATAATTATAGCATAATAAAAATGGAGGTGTTATTATGCCGCAAATAAGACCAATAACAGATTTAAGGAATACAACCGAAATTTCTGAACTATGTCATAAATCACAGGAACCGATTTTTATAACTAAAAACGGCTATGAAGATATGGTTGTAATGAGTAATGAAATTTATGAAAGAGAAATGGCAGCAGCAGATATTTTCAGAAAACTTTTGATTGCTCAAAGACAAATAGATGATAATAAGGGTATAGACGGCGAAAGTATATTAGAAAAAATGAGGGAAAAATACGGATATGTATAAATTAATATTTGCTCCCGAATTTGTAAAGGACTTAGAAAATACTTTTGATTATATATCAGCAATTTTGAAAGTACCGAATGCTGCAAAAAAATTAATGAAGAAAATTGATGATTCGATTTTAAAACTGAAAGAAATGCCGTATATGTATCCTCTCTGCAGTGAACCATTAGATGCATTGGGATATAGAAAAATAGTAATAGAAAATTACATTTTAATATATTCAGTTGACGAAAAATCTGAAACTGTTAATTTACTTAGAAGCTTTTACGGAAAACGCAAATATATAAATTTTTTCAGTTAATAATATGTGACTTGTAACCAACATACAAGTCACTTTTTTATTGCCTTTGGTGATAGCATTATGAAAGAATATGTGGTAATGTTTAAGTGAAGAATGGAAGTGAAAAAATGAAGAAAAACCGAAATATCCCCTTTGGATATACCATGCAAAAGGGTGAAATAATAGCTGAACCTACAGAGAGTCAAGCGGTTAAGGATATATTTAAACTGTATTTAGACGGAAAATCCATGTCTGAGCTAGCAAGACAAATGAGTATCAGTCAGATTTCATATAACGGAATTACATTTGACTGGAATAAAAATATGGTTAAACGGATACTTGAAAATGAAAAGTATCTCGGAAAAGACGGTTATCCTGCATTAATTGACAGTGAAACATTTTATCGTGCAAATGCTAGGAAAAAAATCAAAGCAACATCGGTAAATGAGATTTCAGAGGAACTTAAAATAATAAGAAGCCTAACATATTGTACCGAGTGCGGACACAGACTGTCAAGAATCGGAGGTAATACTCAAACTGATAAATGGGACTGCAGAAATATCGAATGCTCAAGATTTAATTATCGTCTGACAGATAATATGATAAAGGATATATTACTGCATATTTAAAATGCCGTTATTGCAAATCCCGATTTATTGAATACAGATTCGGAGATAAGCGGTTACACACCAAGCATTAAAGTTAAATATCAACAGAATGAGATAAACAGATCAATGGATAATCCGGAAATAGATGAAGGAACTGATTTCAGGCAGAGAACAATTGAACATAACAATAACAAGGATAGAAGCCCATCAGCTGAGAAATATGGAAAACCATGAGGGATTGGTTATACAGGGCTGCGGAGGCGAACTTCGGGAGTGGGCAGATGGAATAAATGAAATGCTGACAGAAGAGGATATTTTGAAAAACGGAAGCAGGTTTGAAAAATGCTATGCATTTAAAAATGAAAACTTAACATGCATGCTGTTTCCGTTTGAAGATGTACAGCTTGCAATGTGGAGAAGGTTTAAAGTTGGATATATGTATTATATTTTCCTCCTACCATCTTTCGCATTTGACTGTCCTCTTTTTTAGTATAGCACCAAGTCCAGCCATGCTTTACGGTGTGGAACAGGGAACAATCAAAATCGGCGGCATTGATATACGGGATATGGAAAGTGCTTCCCTGATGGAAACTGTGAGCTTTGTATTCCAGGATAACTTCCTGTTCAAACAGAGCATTATGGATAATATACGAATGGGCCGCTCGGACGCTACTGAAGCTGAAGTGATTGCCGCAGCAAAAGTGGCCTGTTGTGACGAGTTTGTCCAGAAATTGCCGGATGGGTATCACACTATGTTGGGCGAGAATGGCAGCACCTTGTCCGGCGGTGAACGTCAGCGGATTTCCATTGCCCGTACTCTCTTAAAGTATGCACCTATTACTTTGCTTGACGAAGCAACAGCAAGCCTTGACCCAGAAAACGAAGTGCTGATTCAGGAGGCCATCTCCCGGTTGTACTTCTGGAAAAATCTTTTACTGGTGATGCTTTTCACAAAATTCTGTCCATATGCTCTTGCTATTAGGAAAGCGCATATAGATCCGATGCAGATCCAGATATAATTATACAGAAACCCTTTGACAGTCCCGAAAAAAGCAACGCCGAACGCACATCCTACAGCACCTGGCAATATTGGAATAATAACTTGTACTGCCTGTACAATTATAAAAAATATAGGTGCAAAGATCCCAGCTGAATCAAGCATGTGACGCATCTTTATTTCATCGGTCAATATGCCCGATTTATACCAATAAACAGACAGAGCAGACGTTATCAGTAACGAAACAAATTATTCGTTTATGGATAGAAATCCATTCCATAATCTTTTGCATATGTACCTCTGATCTATTTCTTTTTTTGTTTAGAGGTTTGGACTTTTATATTCGTTATCTGTAATAATTACAGTATTTGAAAAATGATGCCAATCCTCTGTAGCTGCAATAACACGAGTAGCAGGATAATTATTATCATTATTGTTATATGAAGTTTTTCCTGAATTTTCACTCTGATAAATAATATCTTCTAAAGATGGTACTGCATGTACTCCATAACGTGGTGCTTTGTAATAATAAATCCAAATCCCCAGTAACAAACTAACTGCAATTGCAATATCAGTAATAAGTATAATGAGTCGTTTTATCATTATTTCTTAGCCTCCCATAAGGATAAATGATTATGTGAAAGAATATTGAAAAATTTGCAAACTATTAACCCAATTATAATTCCAAGCAGTGCACCTGCCAGTATATCCGTTGGAAAGTGAACGTAAAGATACAATCTTGAAAATGCAATTATTGAAGCAAACACATAAGCTGCTATTCCCAACCGCTTATCATGATGCATGATAATTGTAGCTGCAACAAAAGAGGATAGCGTATGTCCTGACGGAAAAGAATAGTCCTGAGGTGTAGAAATCAACATTTGCACCGTTTCATTGATCCAACAGGGACGTTCTCTTGCAATAAGATTTTTCAGCAAAATATTACCAATGATAACGCCTGCGGACAAACCCGTTCCAATCATGATTCCTATTTTTCGATATTTTTTGAAAAATATCATGATAATTGCTGCTGCAATCCATATCAATCCTCCATTGCCAAGAAATGTGATTTTAGGCATAAGAAAATCGAGAAAGGAGCAAGCCAAATGTTCGTGGATCCAATTTAATAAACGTAAATCAATATTTGTAATTGTCTGCATGATGTGTCCTCTCTGATCTTTGATATGATATTTTGTTCTTTTCAGGCATAAATATCAGGAATCGTTGTACCAACATACTGCCGATAAAAAGTATGATCTCCGTCATAATTTTGGCGGAAAATGCAGGGATCCCGATAGTGGTTAATATCTGTAATAACACAGTATTTGCGGCTAAAATGCCGAATGCCAACGTGAAATATTTCAGTGCTTTCATATGGTTTCCGTATGAATGAAAGACATATTTTTTATTCAGATGATAATTAAATCCGCAGCTGATAACTCGTGCTAAGATATTGCTAAAAAATATAGGATTCCTGAAAGATAATATTCCAAGGAAAAGTGAAAAAATATTAAAAAGAATATAATCCAACACGAAAGAAATAAAAGATGAGCCTGAAAATTTTAAAATAGATTGATAGATTCGCAGAGAATCTTTGAAAGGATGAAAATGTGAATATGTATTCCTGCCATTAAGATAAACCGTTCTTATAGGAACTTCTACCCAATCTACTCCACATTCAGCACAGTTGAGCAGCATATTCATTTCATACTCATATCGATCTCCTTTTATATTTAACATAAAAGGAATCAATTCTGTCCGAAACGCACGCAGACCTGTTTGTGTATCCAATAACTTTTTACCGCTTGCCAAAGAAAAGACTGCCCGGGTAACTGCATTTCCAAATCTGCTTCTTAAAGGAACTTTTCCCTCAAATTTTCTGACACCAAGTATCAGTTTTTCATTATGATATCGAAGCGACTGACAAACAGATACTATATCATTCGATTGATGTTGCCCGTCAGCATCAACAGTAACAATACCGCTTTCTTCGGGCATATACTCTGAAATATAATGCAGCGCTGTTTTAATTGCTCTGCCTTTTCCATAATTGACAGTATGATGCAGTATCGTAGCTTTATCCTTTAATCTTTCAAATATTACGTTTTTATCAGAAGAACTGCCATCGTTGACAATGACAATTCTATAATTCATACAATTCAATTCGGCTACCAGATTTTCCAGTTCCTCATTTGGTTCATATGCTGGAATTACGACAACCATAATAAACACCTCCGTCACCAATTCCGGATTGAATTGCAGCTTGCGTTTTTCGTGTGTAATATACCTTCATGCAGACATTAACACACGCTCTGACTGCAAAACTTAAATCTGTATGAAAATCGTATTTCTGACTGTGATGATAACAATCCAGAACAGATGTCAGATCCTGCTGCTCTATCCGGCTTTCACATTCCGCTTTCAGCAAATCATACTTCTCAAAAGCATAGCAATTCAATGCACACTCATAAAGAATATGCTCACGAATATTCCCGATAGCTTCGCCGGAATGTACAGAGCAGCAAAAGTCACTGACATAATGTGCCATTTTTCCGTATACAAGCAGGGTAAATAAAGAATTCCTTCCTGAAATTCGTTCCAGCTTTTTTTGTACATATTTGCCGGATTTTGCATAAAAGTGACGGTGTACAAACTGCATAGGTGATAAATCAGGAATAAGTGAACCTATACAAAATGCAGTTTTTTCCCAAAATGTAAATCCTGTATGTTCAGCTGCAATTTTCGCAATTATAAAATGTGTTCGTAATTTCATAATGATTCCTCTTTTCTAAGATTTCCATGTAGACTGTTTCGACATCCTTTGCAAACTTTTCTGCGGAATATTTTTGAGCTGTCTGTACTGCGTTTTCAGACATGCTTTTATACAACTCATCGTTAAATAAAAATGTTCTGATGAGTTCCGAAAATTCTTTGAAATCTGTGTATTGTCCGCCGTTTTTGCCGTTTGTTATCACGTCATTCAGACAATCATCCCTTCGGCATACAGCAGGTAAACCGCTTGCCAGTGCTTCAATATAGGTCAGTCCCTGCGTTTCACTCTGAGAGGCACTGAGGAATATATCTCCCAATCTGTAATAAGCAGCAATGTTTTCCGGCTCAACTGCACCTGTAAAAATCACTTTGTCAGATATATTTTCAGCATAAGCCAGCTCTTTCAGATTATCAAGATAAGGTCCGCTGCCTACAATTACAAAAACCGTATTTTCCATATCCAGTCGTTTAAAATATCTTATCAGCTCATCAATGTTCTTTTCCTTAGCAGCTCTGCCGACAGTAATCAGAACCCTGCTTTTTAGCGGTATGCCAAGTTTAGCTTTCAAATCATTTATTATGTTTACCGAAATTTCATCAGAAAATTTTTTCAATCTAAGACCTGTAGGAATAACTTTTATCGGTTGCTCTATGCCGTAATCTTTCAGTAGTCTTTCAATTTTTTGACTGGGTGCAATGACTGCTTTAGTATGGCGAAGAATCCGCTTTGTCATCACTATTACCGCCTTTCTTCCCAAAGTAATACTGGGTGAGAAATAGTGGGTATAGTTTTCGTAAACAGTATGATAAGTATGAACGATTGGGCAATTTACCTCCGCCGCAATTCTCTTTGCCATAATAAAAGAAGAAAATTCAGACTGCGAATGAATAATATCCGGTTTCCAATCAATCAGCTTTTGCAGATTGCTCTGACTGATACGTAAGGCCGCTCTTGCTCCGCTGTAAATCCTGCCTACTCCTACAGAACCAATTCTATATACATTTTCGCTTTCACTGCTATGAAAATTCTCTGACGGACAAAGTATTTTTACATCATGTCCCAATCTGCGCAGTTCCGTTTCAAGATTTAGAATTGACGTAACCACACCGTTTATCGTTGGCGTATAACAATCGGCTGTAATCAGTATCTTCATATTTTTTCTCCTTTTCATTTTCTGTCTGCATTATAAATCAATTACATAACATCGCTATCATAATAATATAAAATATATGTAAAATCAGAATTCTCTTTTCTCAAACTTCATACTTGCAGCGGAAAGAAACAGGAGTGAAAAGCCAAGAAGAACGCCAATACCTAAAAACAGCCGGAACACCGGTACATTCTGTCCGATAATCATTTTATACAGTGTAAGATAGCTTGTAAAAATCGAGCTGCTGATTTTTGAAAAAACAAGCCCCAGAAGCGTAAATCCGCCATAAGCTGCAACTCCCATCCCAAAGGCAGATATTCCGTTTTTGCAGAATACAGATATAATACCTGCAAAAGAAACAAAAGCTGCTATTGGAATTACTGTAATGACGACTGACATCAGAACGGCAAATATATTTACTGATGTAAAGCCTGAAAATATCAGACTGAATATTAACGCTGCAATCACATTTGCAGCAGTCAGGAAAAACTCATAAACAATTACTGCCGCAAGCTTGCCGAAAAGAAGTTCTGTACGGCTGGCATGTTTTGTTAAAAGAAATCTCAATTCATTTCGCTCACATTCACTTGAAATCAAATCAGATGAAAGCATTAACGCTGTAAAGGGGACAAATACATAACAGCATAGGGAAAGAATTACATAAGGATAATTCTGTGAAGAAAATGAAATAATACTGTTTGAAATCAACCCGATTAATGCTCCGCATACCGTAATTCCCAATGTGACAGTCAGAATAATCCAATACTTTTTTCTTTGAAATATTTTATAGATTTCATTTTTTGAACAAATGCACAATGTATTCATTCTGCTGCCTCCTTTTCATTTATAATATGTAAATAATAGTCTTCTACGCTTCCGTATTCTATAATAGCATTAGTTATACTGCTTTTATCTATGATATTACCATCCATCATAACTGCGGCCTTTGTACATATACGCTGAATTTCGTCTGCAATATGACTGGAAATCAGAATCGTACCTCCGCTTTGTGTATATGCTTTCAGAATATGACGTATTTTTGCTGTTCCTTTTATGTCCAATCCATTTGTAGGTTCGTCCAGAATAAGTAGTTTTGGTTTGTGCAGGATTGCCGCTCCAAAGCCCAGCCGCTGTTTCATTCCCATTGAGAATTTTCCAACAGGTTCATCCTTATATTTGGTAAGCTCCAGTTCCTCCAGGACTTCATCAATTCGCTTTTGTGAAAGTTCCGGATAAAACCTAAGCAGAATTTTCAAATTTTCATATGCTGTCAGATATGGATAAAAAACCGGATTTTCAATCATACAGCCCACCTGCGACATGACATCAATTTCCTCATCAGGCTTTTTTTCAAATATTCTGAATTCTCCGCTATCTGCATGAAGCAACCCAACGAGCATCTTCATGATGGTTGTTTTTCCGCATCCGTTTGGTCCTAACAAACCGTAAATTTCACCTTGTTCTATTGTTAGGGATATATTTTCTGCTCCACGCTGATTTTTATACTTTTTGGTAAGATTTATTGCTTCTATTGCATACATTTTTACCACTCCTATATTTTCCCCGAAAGCCGCCGAAAAAATCCGGCGGTTAATTTTTTCGGGAAACAATTTCTGTTATATACTGCCCTCTATTGCAAACACAGCATAAAAGCCAAAGGCTTTTGAGAGCCTAGTATAAATCAATCATCATTCTCATTTTCGAGCGAAGATGATTTTTGCAGAGATGATGTGTCTATCATCTGCGGTGTTGTAGAGCCGATATCTGAAACATTTGCATTTATTGTAATATCAATCTGTGTATCTTTGCCATCCGATGTCTGACCGCTGATAACAATTGTCATATTCTGTGCAGACAAATTTCCTTTTGCAATGTCTGCATCCATGGTGACGCTTTCAATTCTGGCATTCTGCGTAATAGGAAATTCCTGCAGCAGTATATCTCCTAAATCATTTTTGCCGTTTTCATTATTTGTTCCTGCGTTCATCTCCGTAAAGGCGGAAGCGGCCACATTTGCAATCTCCGGAATCTGAACATCGGTCAGCGACACTGAAATCGTATCACCGTGTGAAACGAACTGATTGCTCAGATCTCCCACAAACAAATCCGCTGTCATTTCTGCAAGCTTAATCATATTAGGAGTAAGCATCTCGTTTTCATCACGCTTTTCCTTGCGGCTTTTTTCGGTGTATCTGCTGCCGTCGCTTTTGACTTTTATATTACAGTCGGAATACTCCTCTTGTACCATACTTTGTCCTGAGACATCTGCTGTAATGCCTGCATACTGAACTCCGACAGCCTTTTCATAAACTGCACTGCCGCTTGCAATGACTTTTCCATTCTGCTTCATCTGAACAGCGGCATTGACAGTCAGATTGTCCTCGCTGATGGTATTTACTACAGCCGATTTGTAATTCTCATATGGATTACCTGCTGCATAGGAAACAACACCTGCCGTTCCCATCAATGCCAAACCTGCTGCCATGCAAGCTGCTGTTATTTTCTTTGCTTTCATTTAAATCATTCCTTTCGTTGTTTTCCTCTTTCGAGGTTGACTTTATTATAAAACCACACAATAAACTAACGCTAACCCAATTATAAACAAAAGATAAAATGGCATTAAAACTTATATAAAAAATACGCACATCCGAAGATGTACGTATCATAATCTATTATTTTACCAGCAGCAGCGTTCCCGCAGTTATCAGAACAAGACCAATCATGGATTTTTTCGTCAGCTTTTCTTTCAACACAAAATAAGAAAAAGCAATCGTCACCAGAATACTCAGTTTATCAATCGGCACAACTACACTTGCCTGACCGTCCTGCAAAGCCTTATAATAACACAGCCATGACAATCCGGTGGTCAATCCGGAAAGGCATATAAACAGCATATTTCGTTTACTGATAGCTTTGATTTCACTTTGTTTACCTGTTACGAAAACCATGAGCCATGCCATAATCAGCACAACAATTGTCCTTATGGCAGTACCAAGATTGGAATCAATTTCACTTATTCCGATTTTCCCGAGAATTGATGTCAGACTTGCAAATACTGCTGACAGAACAGCGTACCATAACCAACCCCAGCCTTTTGTTTCATTGTCGGACTGCTTTTTGGTTATCATGAAATAAGTGCCAATACCAATCAAAAGCATACAAATAACTTTGACTGCACTGAGTTTTTCCCCAAGAACAAGGAAAGCAAGCAACATCGTCAGTATCGTACTTGACTTATCAATTGGCGCAACCTTGTTTACATTACCTATTTGCAAAGCTTTAAAATAGCAAAGCCAACTGCCTCCGGTTGAAAGTCCTGATAATATCAGAAATAGCAGCGTTTTTCCTGAAATGCTGTCAATGTCTTGAAAAGCTCCGGTTATCATGACCATAAGCCAGGAAAAAATCAGAACTATAATTGTCCTGATAGCCGTGGCAACTGTGGAATCTATATTTTTGATTCCAATCTTTGCAAGCACGGCAGTAACTCCGGCAAAAAGAGCTGAACCAAATGCAAACGTAATCCACACAGGCACATCACCTACGCTCTGAAACGATATCCCGCACCCCAAACTGTTTCAATATAATGCGGATCGGAAGGATCGTCCTCGATTTTTTCACGAAGCCTGTTAATATGAACTGCCACTGTTGCATTATCACCGACAGAGTCCATGCCCCATATTCGCTCATACAGCGTTTCCTTATCAAAAACCATATCTGCATTTGTCACCAGAAAAAGCAACAGTTCATACTCTTTATTTTTCAAGCTGATTTCCCTTTCCTTTACAAATACACGATGTGATTTCGGATTGATACGGATCGCACCTACTGTTATTTCCGGCTGAATCTCCTGTATGCCGCCTTTCAGTCTGTTGTAGGTTGCAATATGTGCCTGTACTCTTGCAACAAGTTCTCCCGGCGAAAAGGGTTTTACGATGTAATCGTCTGCACCAAGTCCCAGACCTCTGATCTTATCAATATCTTCTTTTTTGGCTGTTACCATAAGAATAGGTATATCCAGATGTTCCCGCAAGCTCCGACATACGGTGAAACCATCAATTTCAGGCAGCATTAAATCAAGCAGAACCAGCTGAAATCCGCCTTTTAATGCCGTATTCATTCCGCTTACACCGTCAGTTTCAATTTTCACCTCAAATCCATTGATTTCAAGATAATCCCGTTCAATTTCAGCAATGGCAATATCATCTTCTATAATTAAAATTTTACTCATGCTGCTCCTCCTTTGGAATTGTCATCACGATACGCAAACCCTTTGGCTGTAAATTTTCTGCGTGAATCGAGCCGCCGAAGCGTTCCAGAATTTTTGAAGTAATGGCAAGCCCCAATCCGCTGCCTTTATTTGGATTATTCCTTGACGAATCACTGCGATAAAATACATCAAACAGCTTCGGCAGCGCCTCTGACGGAACTCCGGGGCCGTTATCATCTATAATGACGCTTACATCTTCAGTGGAATTTTCACAATAAATCTCTACAGCTACTGTTTCGCTGTCTTTGTATTTCAGACTATTTTCCAGAATGTTGGTAATGGCACTGCGCAGCTGAACAGTGTCAGCATAAACCTCCAGATCCTGCGGAATATCTTTGCAAAGAATCTGCATACCCTTTTCTCGATATTCCTTTTCATTTGATGTGACGACAGAGCGGATTTCCTGCCCTATATTCAGTTTCTCCGGATAAAAAGGACAATCACCAAGATCAAGCTTTGAAAACAGAAACAACTTGTCTACCATACGGTCGATGTCGTTTGCTTTAGCAAGAATGGTTTTCATGTATTTCTGCTGCATCTGCGGTGTTGCCGCAACGCCCTCCAGCAATCCCTCAATATATGCTTTAATAGAAGTCAGCGGCGTTCTCAGATCGTGAGAAATTCCTGCAATCAGTTCCTTACGATTCTGCTCGTTTTTCTGAGTGATCTCTACGGATTCTCTTAATCTTACAGCCATATCGTTAAAATCCTCACAGACACTCTGAAACTCGTCCTGTTCGTTATATGTAATGCGATAATCCAGATTTCCGTCACGAATCTGATGGACACCGTCTGTGAGAATATCCAACGGAGCTTCTATTTTTCTGAAAACAAACTTTGTAAGAAAACGGTTTGTGACAATTACCGCAGCGATAATCATGATGCAAAGAATTACAATAATATTTTTTACCAGAAATTCATTGTATTGGCTTTCTTGTATTTCACTGCTGCTATAAATAAGAACGTGATAGGTTTCACCATTTACCAGAATTTTTTCTCCGTAAAGACAGCTTCCATTCATTGAAATATTGCCTTCACCACCTAAGCTTTCCATTGCAGAGATAAGTACAGCCTCCGTTTGGCTTTTGTTGCTGCTTCCTATGGTACAAACAATTCCTGTATCATCATAAATATCCAGTTTCATTTCCTGAGATGAAAGATACTTTTCAATAGTATGATATAGTTTGGAATCTGTAATATCTTCATTGCTGTCCAGAAATTCCTTTGACTGCTCCACAAGAAGTTCATGGATATACGAAAGATTGTTTTCTTTTACTGTTTCGTCCATAAACTGCTTGTAAAATAAATTCATAAACAGAAACATGGATATTAAAATTATAAGTATACTTACCAGTGCCGGAATGATCAGCATCAGGGTATTGGAAATAAACAGACGTTTTTTTATCGTCATAGCTGAATCAGCTCGTTTCTTATATTATCAGTATTTATTATATCATACTGTAGTTTTCTCGTCAATCTGTTCTGACTTTGCATACACAATTTTCATAGTCTGCATACCCATAATCACAGCACCGCCAATGATAAAAAATACAAAACTGAATGTGTCAATGGAAAGCGATGGCTGTGGCATATCAAGAGTAGTTGGTCCCATTACAATTGCATACAGTGAACCAAGCATAAGTCCGATAATGAGATACACCGTTGCCGCTCTGTGCTTATCAAGAGCTTTTCTGATGATCTTGATAATTGATATCACTCCGGTAACCACGCCCAATCCAAATGCGATCACGATTGGCAGTGCGTGAAAATTGAAATGCAGAATATCCTTGATTGCTGTGACAATTGGCAGATAAATTCCGAAAATCAAAAGCAGCGTTGACCCAGATATTCCCGGCAGAATCATAGCACAAATTGCAATTGCTCCGCAGACAAATACATATACAAATGTTAAAATATTTGGGTTGCTCAAATCCATACCATTCCCGCCGCCAACCGGATTGAAATATGTAATGACGGATACCAGTACAATACCTATCATTACAAAAAATATTCTGTTGATTTTTTCTTTCAGACAGCTTTTTTCTTCGATAATCACAATAGGAATTGCAAAAATAATAAATCCCATGAATAACGAAGAAATCTGATAAATATGCGTTTCAAAGACGTTTGCCAGAATTATAACGGCAAGTCCAAATCCAATCACCCAGCCAATACCAAGCTTTATCAGATATTTTATTGCAGAAATTCTTTTTTCTTTTGTACCTGAAATTAAATCGTCCAACGATCCTACAAAATTGTCGTAGAATCCAAGTAAAAATGCTACTGTTCCGCCGGACACTCCCGGAACACTGTCAGCCAGTGCCATACAGAAACCGTAAATGAATGTCAGAATTTTTTTCATAATAAACTACTCCTTTATCGTTTGTTTTTTTCATGATACATCAGAAAATTCAAACGAATTGAAACTATAATTCAACCAGAGATAAAATATTGTTAAACTGTTTTTAAACTGAAAAAGAGCTGATGTACCTTTCATTAAGGTACATCAGCTCATAAAATTATCATTTAAATATTTTTTCTTATACCATTGACATAAACCATTGCACGATTTCCGGGTCATAGTGGGAGAAAAACAGGCTTTCACCGCCGTCTAGTGCTTCAATGTCTGACATTTCTTCTGCTGTCAGAGTAAAGTCGAAAACGTTGAAATTTTCCTCCATACGTTCCTTATGAGTAGATTTCGGAATCACAACCACATCGCTCTGGAGCAGAAAACGCAAAGCGACCTGTGCTGATGACTTTCCGTGCTTTTCACCGATTTCCTTTAAAACAGGATTGTTGAAATAGTCATTTTTTCCCTCTGCAAAAGGTCCCCAGGATTCAATCTGTGCACCGCACTTTTTAAGATATTCTTTCGCAGTCTTCTGCTGTTGGAACACATGAGTTTCCACCTGATTTATCGCCGGTTTGATTTCTGCAAAATGGTGAATATCAATAAATCTGTCCGGATAGAAGTTGGACACGCCTATCGCTTTCACCTTGCCGGCTTTGTATGCCTCTTCCATGGCACGATAAGTTCCATAATAGTCGCCGAATGGTTGGTGAATCAACAACAGGTCAATATAATTTGTTTGCAGCTTGCGCAGGGATTCCTCAATAGACGCTTTTGCCTTTTCATATCCTGCATTGCTAATCCATATTTTTGTAGTTATGAACAGCTCCTCACGAGGAACGCCGCACTTTACAATTGCGTTTCCTACGCCTTCTTCGTTGCTGTAAGCCTGCGCCGTATCAATAGAACGGTAGCCAACAGAAATTGCATCAAGGACGCATCTTTCTGCCTCAGCAGAGTCGATCTGATACACACCATAACCAAGTTTCGGCATTTTTATACCATTATTCAATGTTACATATTCCATACACAAATTACTCCTTCCCATTTCACAAACCAGTTCACACGCCGGGGTTTTTTGATAAGCAATGTTCCGAGTGCAAGCTTAAAAAATCTAATTCTATTATCGCTCATTGCCTTTATATTAATAATGTAATTTTCTCCTTATCACAATGCTCCCACTATTTTATGGGGAATATATAATTCTTCAAGATAAGCAATATCTTTCTGCGAGAGTGAAATATCCAGTGCTCCTGCTGCATCATCAAAGTATTTTGCTTTCGTTGCGCCGATAATCGGAGAGGTCACTCCCTTTGCAAGCAGCCATGCTATTGAGATCTGAGACATTGTCGCATCGTATTTTTCAGCAATCTCCGTCACACGCTTTACAATGCAAGAGTCCTTTTCCTGCATGCTGTCATATTTCTGAGCAGCTGTTTTATCAGTCTGACTGCGTTTTGTATCAGTATGCCATTCAGGACGTGAAAGTCTTCCGGACGCAAGGGGACTGTAAGGCGTGAGTGATACATTATACTGTCTGCAAACCGGAATCATTTCACGTTCGTCCTCACGGTACAGCAAATTATAATGATTCTGCATGGAAACAAATTTTGTCCAGCCGTTTTTCTCAGCGGCAAGCTGCATATTATGAAACTGATAACCGTACATCGCAGAAGCCCCCAAAGCACGTACTTTTCCGGATTTGACAAGTCCGTCGAGCGCTTCCATTGTTTCTTCAATCGAAGTATCATAATCAAATCTATGTATGATATACAGATCTACATAATCTGTGCCCAGACGTTTCAGTGAACTGTCAATTTCACTGTTTATTGCTTCTTTTGAGAGATGCCCTTCATTAAAGTAAACTTTTGTGGCAATCACTGCCTTATCACGAGCAATATTTTTCTTCAAAGCCTGACCGAGATATTCCTCGCTTGTGCCATGAGAATATACATTAGCGGTATCAAAAAAGTTGATTCCAAGATCAAGAGCTTTTCTGACAATTGTTTCAGTTTCTTGAGGATTTAGTGTCCATTGATGAAAATCCTCAGACGGTCTGCCAAAGCTCATACAGCCAACACATAGCTGTGATACATTAATTTCTGAATTACCAAGCTGTACATATTTCATTACTTTTCCTCCTCAGATCCATTTTTCAATCTCTGTTTTTGACATCTTCACACTGCCGCCACGAATGGCAAGTCCCGTTTCCACCTTCGCTTCCGGACATAGCTTTCTGATATCATTTATGCTTCCGCCCAGACCGCTTCCCTCATGAGTGCAGAATGGCTTAATAATCTTTCCGCTGAAATCAAAATGCTCCAGAAAAGTAAATACCGCCATTGGCATTGTACCCCAGTAGTTGGGGAAACCGAGATATATCTCACTGTATTGTTCCATCGTTTCCGGATAAGCTTTCAGCTCCGGACGGGCATTGCGATTCTGATCAGCCTGTGCCTGTGCAATACATTCGTTGTAGTTTTTGGAATAAGGCTGTGCCTGTTCAATTTTAAATGTGTTTGCACCTGTCAACTTTGCGATAATACCGGCTGCAATTTCCGTATTGCCGATAGCCAGCGTTTTTATCATGCCGCTTACGTAGTTTTCGTCGGCTCTTGAATAAAATGCTACAAATTTATCTGACATTACATATCCCTCCGTGTGCTTTGTTTATTGTATCTTTATTATATCACATGACAGCTTGACATGGAATCTCCGATATGTTATTATAGTATAAACTATTAGTTGATACTATACGGAGGCTGAGTATGTATAACCATATGCTTGATACGTTTATCGCAGTTGCTGACTGCGGCAGCTTTACAAAAGCATCGCAGCAGCTGTATATCTCTCCCACAGCCATTATGAAACAGATGAATGCACTGGAAAATCACCTGGAGCTGAAACTGATTGAACGCACTCCATCGGGTGTACAGCTGACTTCTTCTGGTGAGATAATATATCGTAATGCTAAGTTTATGATAGACTATTCCTGCAAATCCATTGCGGAAGCAAAGGCAAGTGTTTATGCAAACGATACTACCTTTTGCGTCGGCACATCACTGCTGAATCCTGCAAAGCCATTTATGGATATCTGGTATCGTGTAAACAAAAATTTCCCCGAGTATAAGCTGCATCTTGTACCTTTTGAGGATAATCATGAGGGGATACTTTCGGAAATTGAGAAACTGGGGAAAAAGTTTGACTTTCTGATTGGCGTATGCGATTCAAAAGCGTGGCTTTCCCGCTGTAATTTTCTTCCGCTGGGCCGATACCAGAAAATGATTGCTGTGTCCCGGGAACATCATCTTACGAAAAAAGGCCGCATAGATCTTGAAGACCTATACGGCGAAACGCTTATGATGGTAAAGCAGGGAGATTCTGGGGTAAACGATTTTATCCGCAATGATCTGAAAAGGTATCACCCGAAGATTCGCATTGAGGACACACCGCAGTTTTACGATTTATCTGTATTCAACCGCTGTGCGGAAACCGGAAAGGTTCTGCTGACCATTGAATGCTGGCAGGAGGTTCACCCCGGACTTGTTTTCATTCCGGTAAACTGGGACTACAGTATCCCTTACGGTCTGCTTTACAGCTTTGATGCACCGAAAGATGTGCTTAGATTTGTTGAGAGGGTAAAAGCTCTTAGAAATGAATGATACGATGACTCTTATTTTTGTCAAGTTTTAATTCTGCCCTCAATTACAATTCTGAAATATTGGGAACATCGTCCACCGGATTCGAGTGTTTACAAATTCGGTCTTTTCGCCGTTTTCAAGCTGAATTATGGAAATTGCGCGCTGTCCAATGGCTTCGCTTTAGTACTTGCGAAGAATGAAAAAGCAGAAAGCTATAAAAAGCCTTCTGCTGATTCTATATATTATTTTGTTTTCTGAGTATTAAGGTGTGATCATCTAAACGTATATGTACGAATTTTCTGTGGCTGTATTTTAACCATTATACTCAATTTTTCCCTAAAGCGTACTGGCTTGTTCCTGCGAACTAAAAAACGAATAATTTCACACCTCGATTTGTTCCCGCTTACGATCCTGTCTGTTTAGTTTATTGTAAAACCGACTGCAACTATTTCATCTGTTGCAAAAACGGTTCGACGATTTAGGCAATGCACACAAACCCGCATAAATACTGGGTTTTTAGACTTTCTGTGATTATTCCCACTTGCTTCTTGAATCGTAATCTTAACCAGTTCAAGTTAAGTTTTATCGCTCGTGGTATCTTAATTATCTCAGTTGTCTGTCAGATTTGGAGTATCTGATTTTTTGCTGCCATTGTGTTGCCGCGGATTCCACTTTTACCGAACAATTCACTCATCATGTTTTAAGTCGTCGAACATGACTTTCAGTGAGGGTGCATTTTTTGTAAGCTTTTTGATACTCAGATCATCTGCTTTTTTGTTCGCAAGACGAAGATTATTCTCTGATGAAAGAAGTGCTTTTTTTGTCTTTTGTAAATGATCTATGGTCTTGTCAATTTCCTCAATCGCCGTAACAAACTTCTCACTCGCCAAACGATAGTTACGTGCAAAACCTTCTTTAAAATCATTCATATTCTCTTCAAAATGAGAAATATCAATTTGCTGATTCCGCACAATCTGAAGCTCATGTCTGTAGTGCAGGGAGTTTTGTGCCGCATTACGCAGCAATGTAATCATTGGAATGAAAAACTGCGGGCGAATGACATACATTTTAGGAAACTTATATGACACGTCCACAATACCATTGTTATACAACTCATTGTCAATTTCCAAAAGAGATACAAGAATCGCATACTCGCAGCCTTTTTCTCTGCGGTCTTTGTCCAATTCTTTAAAGAAGTCCTCATTTTTATGTTTTGTAGCAGTTGTATCGGCTTCATTCTTCATCTCGAACATGATGGAAATAAACTCTGTGCCCTCTTCGCTACTTTCACGATAAATAAAGTCTCCTTTACTGCCGGTCTTTGCATCGTTGTCCTTCTCAAAATATGCGTTAGGAAATGCAGTCATTCGGATGGAATTGAACTGTGTGAGACAGTGCTGTTCCAGGCTTTCGCCTATCATTTTGGTAGACTGACGTGCCTTAAAATCCTTATAGTACTCAATCAGTTCCTCCTTTTGTTTGAGCTTGTTTTCATATTGTTTCTGCAAAGACTGCTCCTTCAGACGGTTTTCAGTTTCCTTACTTTTGATTTCCCCCCTGAGATTAGCAATCTCTGTGACTTTCTGAGAAAGTTCCGCATTTTTCTGCTCGACAGCTTCTGCAACAGCAAGTTTCTTTTCTGTCTCGCTGGCATTTAGTTTTGCCTTAAGTTCAGAAATTAGTTTGTCCCGATCAGAAATCTCCAACTCCTTTTGAGAAAGATGTTCAGAGTATGTTTTTTCTTCTTTTGTCAGTTCTTCATTTTTCTTTTCCAAAGCTTTGGAAATAGCGAGGTTCTTTTCTGTTTCACTAGCATCTAATTTTGCTTGTAATTCAGCAATTGTTTGATTCTTTTGCAAAATTTCGATATCTTTTTGTGTGATGCTTTCGGAAAGCTCTTTATCTTTCTGTAAGCGAATCACTTTAAGATCACTCTCAAGCCTGGAATCCAGTTCCTTTAAAAATTCTTTGTCACGTACTTGCCGTGCAATCTGGTCATAACCATTTTTGTCAACCTGAAACACTTCGCCACACTTAGGACATCTTATTTCTTCCATACTTCACACTCCCTTTATTTTTAATGAAATTTCCAAAGCCTTAATACTGTTGTTTGAGGACTTTTGATATTATTCCCACTCTATTGAAGCAGGTGGTTTAGTGGTAATATCGTAGACAATTCTATTAACATTCTTTACTTCATTAACTATTCTGGCAGATATTTTTTCAAGTATGTCATATGGAATTTTAGCGAAATCGGCGGTCATGAAATCAGTTGTAGTAACCCCTCTGAGAGCAAGAACATAATCATATGTTCTTGCGTCACCCATGACGCCTACCGTTCTAGTATTTGTAAGCACTGCAAAATACTGATGAATATCTTTATCTAATCCGGCTTTTGCAATTTCTTCACGGAAAATATAGTCTGCTTCCTGAAGAATTTTAACCTTATTTTCATCGAGATCACCGATAATTCTGATGGCAAGTCCCGGACCAGGGAACGGCTGACGGCTTACCAGTTCATAAGGCAGACCAAGTTCTGTACCAAGTTTTCTCACTTCGTCTTTAAAAAGAAGTCGTAATGGCTCAATAATTTCTTTAAAATCAACATGGTCGGGAAGTCCTCCGACATTATGATGAGATTTTATGACTGCTGCTTCGTCATCATCGCCGCTTTCAATAACATCAGGATAAATCGTTCCCTGAACAAGATAATCTACAGTACCTATTTTTTTAGCTTCTTTTTCAAAAACATTTATAAATTCAGCACCAATAATTTTTCTTTTCTGTTCCGGATCGGAAACGCCTTTAAGCTTTTCTATAAAATACTTTGATGCGTCAACTCTTACAAAATTAATATCCCAGTCTGCAAAAGCTTTTTCGACTTCATCACCCTCATTTTTTCTAAGAAAACCATGGTCAACAAAAATACTTGTAACCTGTTTTCCGACTGCTTTTGACAGAAGTGCGGCAGCAACAGAACTGTCAACTCCGCCTGACAGCGCTAATAAGACTTTTTTATCGCCGACTTTAGCACGGATATCGGCAATAGCTGTTTTAACGTAATTTTCCATTGACCAATCGCCTGTGAATCCACATACATTGTAAAGGAAGTTTCTGAGCATAGCTACGCCATTTTCGGTATGATTAACTTCAGGATGGAACTGTATGCCGTACAGCTTTTTATCTTCATTTTCAATAGCTGCTGCCGGACAGGAATCAGAATATGCAGAAGCCTTGAAGCCATCGGGAAGCTTTGATATGTAATCAGTGTGGCTCATCCATGAAATGCCTTTTTCAGGAAGTTCATTGAAAAGTTTGCTTTGTACATCGTAATTTGTTTCAGTTTTGCCGTATTCTCTCATTTCAGCTGTAGATACAGTACCTCCAAGAGTAAAAGCCATAAGCTGACAGCCGTAGCATATACCCAGAACAGGGATACCTAATTCAAAAATTTCCTTGTCAATTCTTGGAGCGTTTTCAGCGTAAACGCTGTTTGGACCGCCTGTAAAAATGATACCTGTTGGTTTTCTTTTCTTTATTTCTTCAATTGGAGTTTTACGGCTGATAACCTCGCAGTAAACTCCGCATTCACGTACTCTTCTTGCAATCAGCTGATTGTACTGACCGCCGAAATTCAAAATTAAACAAAGCTGATGATTCATATTTAACTCCTTTGATTGAATTTAATATTTATATTATGCCATTTTTCGATAAAAATTGCAACTGTTTTTCATAATTTCATTTGAAAATATATCATATCAATTAATTGCTGACCGCATTCAAAAATAGGATGATCATAATTATCTATAAAGAAATTTTTAATAATATGGGATTTTTTAAATCCACATTTTTCATAAAATGGTACGGTTAAGGGACTGTTTCCGGTTCCAACCTGTAAAATATCATATTTATCTTTATATTTATTAACGATAAAATCAATAAGTTTTCTGCCATACCCCTTATGCTGATGTTCTGGAACTGTCGCAATGTTTTTGATTTCCAGTATGCCATTGCCTTCATCGGTTATAATGCAGATTGCTTTTGTTCCGTTATTATTTAAAACATACATAATTCCTCTATTTAAATAGCGGTCAATCATATCTTCCTGTTCATCGGCAAGAAGAAGTAAATTTATGTATTTATTTTTGTTTTCTTTAATTTCTGTAATTTTCATAATATATAAACTGTGTTCTGTTTAGTCCTTAAAATCAATTTTTACAAATATCCTTAACTATTTCTCCTGCAATAATAAGTCCTGCAACTGACGGAACAAATGAAACGCTTCCTATAGTTTTTCGCTTTGTCGTTATTTCCTTGCTTTCTGCTTTATGTTCACAAGGTTTTTCCGTGGAATAAACTACTTTTAGTTTTTTTACATTTCTTTTTTTCAGTTCATGTCTCATGATCTTTGCAAGGGGACACATTTCTGTTTTGTATATGTCGGTTACTATGAGCTTTGTAGGATCAAGTTTGTTTCCTGTACCCATAGAAGAAATAACAGGAACATTTTGCTTATTTGCATTTTCAATCAAAGTAAGCTTAGAAGAAACGGTATCGATAGCATCGGCAATGTAATCGAATTTACTTAAATCCACTTCATTTCCGGTATAAAAGCAATCCAACGCTTCGACTGTTGCCCGCGGATTTATATCAAGAAGTCTATCTTTGGCAACATCTACTTTCTTTCTTCCGATTGTAGAATGAAGAGCAATAAGCTGGCGATTCAGATTAGTTATTGTCACTTCGTCATTATCAATAAGTATAAGCTTTCCCACACCGGATCTGGCAAGAGCTTCGGCAATATAAGATCCAACTCCTCCTACGCCGAAAATTGCAACTGATGAACTTTTCAGCTTTTTCATACCGTCTTGTCCAAGGAGCAGTTCTGTTCTGGAAAATTCATTAAGCACGCCAGTCACCTCTGTCTGTTACAATTTTATATCCAGCTGATTCAACTCGTCTTTCAAGACATTTTCTGCATTCTGCTGCTTCATCTCCCATACAGATTTTATTATCGTAAAGGGAATAAAGCTTTCTGAATTTTACCGGAGACAGATTCGGCATTACTACATTAGCTCCTGCTTTTAGTCCAAGTTCTCTTCCTTTGGGATTTATAGTTCCCAAGGCGGTAGTTGACGGGATCAAGGCATGGGGGAGGAGAATACGGGTAAGAGCTACCATAACCAGAGTATCTCTGAGAGTACCGTTTTTAAAATCCTTAAATGGTGTTTCATTATGTGAAATAAACGGACCGATTCCAACCATTTCTGGTTCTAATTTTTTAATAAACAGCAGATCTTCCACAAGATTGTCATGAGTTTGAAAAGGGGAACCTACCATAAATCCTGCGCCTGTCTGAAAACCGATTTTCTTTAATGTTTTCAAACATTCTATTCGGTTGTCAAAGGACATTTCTTCAGGGTGAAGTTTTTCATAGTGTGATTTAGTTGCAGTTTCATGTCTCAGCAGATACCTATCTGCACCGGCATTAAATAATGCTTTATAGCTTTCTTCTGTGCGCTCTCCGAGAGAAAGGGTTACCGCACAATCCGGATATTTTCCTTTTATTTTAGAGATGATACTGCAAAGTACGCTGTCGCTGAAAAATGAATCTTCACCGCCTTGCAGTACAAAGGTACGGAAGCCAAGCTCATATCCGGTATCACAGCACAGCAGAATGTCCTGTTCCGTCAGTCTGTACCGGTTAATTTTATGGTTATCACGGCGTATACCGCAGTAAAGGCAGTTATTTTTGCAGTAATTTGATAGTTCAATTAATCCTCTGATATAAACGTCCTTACCGTATATTTGTTTTCTGATGTTGTCAGCTGATTCAAAAAGATATTCATCATTAGAGTTGTTTTCTATAATTGCAATAATATCTTTCTTTTCAGCCATATGAGTGCTTGAGATTCTGTCAATTATCTCTTTAATATTCATAGAAATCTCCAATTAATAATATTATTTTAATCATAATCATAGAACATTCTGTATTTTTTATCATTGTGCGCATAACAGCTTAAAACCAGTCCGATTGCTATATACATGCTGAGAAGCGCAGTTCCGCCGGCACTGAAAAACGGCAAAGGAATTCCGATAACAGGCATTACTTTCAGAACCATTCCTATGTTCATAAAACAGTGAGTAAAGATCATAGCAAATGTCCCCAGACAAATAAGCTTTCCCAGCTTGTCCATTGTATTTCTGCTGTTATTAAGTATTTTTATACAGATGTAAGCAAGTATTAAGATTACTGCAATTGCTCCTACAAATCCAAATACCTGACCAATATATGAGAAAATAAAGTCGTTGTGCATTTCAGGAACAATTACATAATCATCTTTATTTCCAAAGAGACCTTTACCAAATAATTTTCCCGAACCCAGAGCGGCAAGACCTAAATTCTGCTGATATTCAAGTCCCATAGGATCAGTTCCCGGGTGTATAAGTACTAAAATACGATTTTTATGAAGAGATTGTAATCCATAGTTCCAGAGAAGATATATTGCCGGAGGAGTAATTACAATCGCAGCAATTATATATTTTATAGAAAGTCCTGCTGAAAACAGCATTACTACAAACATAAGAATAAACACCATAGCCGTACCGTAGTCTCCTTGCAGCGCCACAAGTCCGATTGGTATTGCTCCGTGAATAATCAGTAACAAAAGATGAAGCGGATGATTTATGTTTTCTTCATCTTTGTAAAGATGAAATGAAAAAGTAAGAATAAAAGCAAGCTTCAGGAATTCCGAAGGCTGAAGGGTAGTGAATCCCAGATTAAGCCATGCTCTGTCATCTGCTCCGGCGCGCTGGAGACCCAGACCGGTAAAAGTCAGCAGCACAAGAGCAATAGAGGCAGGAGCATATAGAAACCACAATTTAACCAGATGATGATAATCAATTGACGCTATAATGAAGCATACTGCAATTCCGAGTCCGGTAGATATAAGCTGTATAATATAGGTACGCTTTTCAATGTCTCCTATACCGACTTTATACATGGAATAAAGCATAATTACGCCTATCAGCGCACATACCGTTACTGCTATAAGCAGTCCCTTATCAAGACGTTTATAGTATTTGGAGATTTTTTTAACAAGTGTATTCATAATTTTACCTTTCTTCTGTTTGCCGAGTAATAAGAATCTGTTTTCATGAGTATTCACGAATAGATTCTGAAATTATTTACTGTTGTCTTGTTCCATATTCCAATATTTTCTATCAAGGCTTCTGAACTGTATAGCAGCGGATATATGTTCTTTTTCTATTATTTCGCTGGATTTCAGATCAGCAATTGTTCTTGCAACTTTCAGAATTCTGTCATATGCTCTTGCAGATAAACCAAGCTTGTCAAAAGCGTTTCCGATAAAAGCTTTGGCGCTGTCACTCATCATACAGAATTCCTGAAGCCTGTCAGGAGTTATATTTGCATTGCAGTTTATTTTACTGTTTTTAAATCTTTCATTTTGTATATCTCTGGCTTTTGTTACTCTTTTTCGTATTTCAGAAGAGGATTCTTCTTTTTTATTTGATGAAAGATCCTGAAATTCAACAGGAGCGGCTTCAATATGCAGATCAAATCTGTCCAGAAGGGGTCCGGATATTTTGGAAAGATATGTTGAAACCTGTTTGTGAGAGCAACGGCATTTGTTTCCGGGATGTCCGTAATAGCCGCAGGGACAGGGGTTCATTGCTGCTATGAGCATTATTGATGCCGGATAAACCACTGTTCCTGCCGCTCTTGAAATAGTGACTTTTCCGTCCTCCAGAGGCTGTCTTAATATTTCAAGTGTTTTGCGGTCAAATTCCGCAAGTTCGTCCAGAAAAAGTAGACCGTTATGAGCAAGAGAAATTTCTCCGGGTTTGGGTATTGAACCGCCTCCGGCAAGACCGGCGGCAGAAATAGTATGATGGGGAGTCCGGAAAGGTCTTTCGGTAACTAACGGCGATTTGGGGTCGAGCAATCCGGATATTGAATGTATTTTTGTAGTTTCAATTGATTCTTCGAACGTCATTTCCGGAAGTATAGAAGGCATTCGCTTTGCCAGCATACTTTTTCCGCTTCCGGGAGTACCGATAAGAAGTGCATTATGTCCTCCAGCTGCGGCAATTTCAAGAGCTGCTTTGGCTGTTTTTTGACCTTTGACATCTGAAAAATCAAACGTATAGTTTTCCGGTTTATTTTCAGGTATGAATTTCGGTTGTTTTTCAATTCTTGTACGCATTGTAAAATGGTCAAGGATTTGTGATACAGATTCGGCTGCATATATGTCGATACCTTCCGCAACGGAAGCTTCAAAAGCATTGTCCTTGGGTACGAATACTGATTTAAAACCGGTTTCTCTTGCAAGCAGAACCATAGGCAGGACGCCTTCTATAGGACGCAGGGTACCATTTAATGAAAGTTCTCCGATGAAGCAGCAGGAGTCAAGATTTTCTTTAATATAGCCTGCGGCTTTCAGTACGGCAACAAGTATAGCAATATCGTGAACAGAACCGCTTTTTCTTGTTCCGGCAGGGGCGAGGTTTACCATTACCTTAGCCACGGGAAATTCTATATTGCAGCATCTCATAGATGCTTTTATTCTTTCACGGCTTTCCTTTACTACAAGATCGGGAAGTCCTACGATATCAAATGCCGGAATTCCACGGCTTATTTCTATTTCAACATCAACATTGAATGCATTCAGTCCGAAAAGACCAAGACTGTTAATTTTTGCAAACATAAAATGCCCCTCCGGTATGTAATTTACAATTACATATATTATATCATGTTTGAGGGAAAATGTAAATAAATATCAAATTAAAGAGAAAAATATTTTTTCCAGGTATGTATATTTTTAGCTTGGTTCACATTATATGGATTTGGATAAAATATTTTATATGGTAAGTTACAAAAAGCGGCATAATCCCTTAACAGGACTATGCCGCTGGTCAAAAATACTTGCTTTTGACCGTAATTTTATATATTAGGGATTGTAACTGTCGGAGACGGTGATGAAGAATGCTGTTCAGCTCCATATCCTTCATTTCTTACAACCGAAACCTTATTGTAAATATCCATACCAGTACCGGCAGGAATAAGTTTACCGATAATAACATTTTCCTTAAGACCAAGAAGCTTATCGCTTTTGCCTCTGATTGCGGCGTCAGTGAGAGCCTTGGTTGTTTCCTGGAATGATGCCGCCGACAGGAAACTGTCAGAGCTTGAAGACGCTTTTGTAATACCCTGAAGTACAGGAAGAACGGTAACATATTCAAGATTTTCTTCTCCGTTTTCCATTCTGTCTCTGATTGAATTGTTAATAGCGTCCACTTCTTTTTTATCAACCATTGCTCCGGGAAGAAGATAGCTGCTTCCTGATTCGTCAACTTTGATCTTTCTGAGCATTTGACGAACGATTACTTCGATGTGCTTATCGTTGATGTCAACACCCTGTAAGCGGTAAACCTTTTGAACTTCATGAATAATATAATTCTGAACTGCCTGAACACCGAGAATGCTGAGAATATCAGACGGATAAACGTTACCCTCAGTCAGCTTTGTACCCTTTTCAATTACTTCATTTTCCTTGACTCTGATTTTGAAATTATAAGGTACCATATACGTTTCAGATTCATTTGTTTCATGATTTGCGACGATAACATTTCTGGTAGTCTTGATTTCTTCAATATGAACAACGCCGTCAATTTTAGAAAGTATAGCAGCATTTTTAGGTCGTCTTGCCTCAAACAGTTCCTCGACACGAGGCAGACCCTGTGTAATATCTTCCGCAGACGCAATACCGCCTGTATGGAAAGTTCTCATTGTAAGCTGTGTACCAGGTTCACCGATTGACTGTGCGGCAATGATACCGACAGCTTCACCAACGGCAACAAGATTACCGTTTGCAAGGTTAGCGCCATAACATTTCGCACATACGCCGTGTTTGGATTTGCAATGAAGAACAGAACGGATCTTAATTCTTTCAACGCCGGATTCACAGATTCTCTTTGCGTCTGCTTCAGTAATGATTTTATCCTTGGACATAATAATCTCACCGGTTGCAGAGTCTTTCAGATCGTCAACAAGGTATCTTCCTAAAAGTCTTTCAATCAGCGGTTCAATAATTTCATTGCCGTTTCTGATTTCATAAACTTCAATACCGTCGGCAGCATGACAGTCATGCTCACTGATAATAACGTCCTGTGATACATCGACAAGACGTCTTGTAAGGTAACCTGAATCGGCGGTACGAAGAGCGGTATCGGCAAGACCTTTTCTGGCGCCTCGTGAAGAAATGAAGTATTCCAGAATGTTAAGACCTTCACGGTAATTGGCTCTGATAGGAATCTCGATTGTAGTACCGGAAGTATTTGCAATAAGTCCGCGCATACCGGCAAGCTGTCTTATCTGATTGATACTACCACGGGCACCGGAATCAGCCATCATGAAAATAGGATTATATTTATCAAGTCCTGTTTTCAGTGCAGTTGTAACATCATCGGTAGCCTTGTTCCATACGTCGATTACTTTCTTTGATTTTTCTTCTGATGAAATATAACCGTAGTCGTATTGTTTTGTGATAACATCAATTTTCTTGTCAGCCTCTGCAAGAATATCCTTTTTCTGCGGAGGTATCGTAGCGTCGCAAACGGCAACGGTAATAGATGCCTGTGTTGAATATTTAAATCCGAGAGCCTTGATTTTATCAAGCACTTCCGAAGTTGTAGTTGTACCGTGAATTCTTATACATCTTTCAATAATATTTGAAAGCTGTTTTTTACCTACGAGGAATGCAATTTCAAGATCAAACTGCTTATCGGAATTAGTTCTGTCAACATATCCCAGATTCTGTGGGATACTTTCGTTGAATATCAGACGTCCTACTGTACAGTCGATTATCTTGGAAACTGTTTTATCGCCGATATCCTTTGTAATTCTTACCTTGATTGCGGCATGAAGTGAAACGTCGTGTTCATGATATGCCATAAGAGCTTCATTAACGTCTCTGAAAACCTTGCCTTCGCCCTTTTCTCCTTCCTTCTGCATTGTCAGGTAATAAGAGCCAAGTACCATATCCTGTGAAGGTACGGCAACAGGACAACCGTCGGAAGGTTTTAACAGGTTATTTGCTGCAAGCATAAGGAATCGTGCTTCTGCCTGTGCTTCTGCTGAAAGAGGAAGATGAACTGCCATCTGGTCGCCGTCAAAGTCAGCGTTAAAGGCTGTACAAACCAGCGGATGAAGCTTGATTGCACGTCCCTCAACCAGAACAGGTTCAAACGCCTGAATACCCAGTCTGTGAAGCGTGGGGGCACGGTTGAGCATTACAGGGTGATCCTTAATTACATTTTCAAGAGCATCCCATACTTCTGTTGAAGCTCTGTCAACCATTTTTCTTGCACTCTTTATATTAGCAATGACCTTTGTATCAACTAATCTTTTCAATACAAAAGGCTTGAAAAGCTCCAGTGCCATTTCCTTTGGAAGACCGCACTGATACATTTTAAGTTCAGGTCCGACTACGATAACCGAACGTCCAGAATAGTCTACACGCTTACCAAGAAGATTCTGACGGAAACGTCCCTGTTTACCCTTAAGCATATCAGATAGTGATTTCAGCGCACGGTTATTAGGACCTGTTACAGGTCTGCCGTGACGGCCGTTGTCAATAAGAGCGTCAACGGCTTCCTGAAGCATTCTTTTTTCATTCCTGATAATGATATCAGGAGCTTCAAGTTCAAGCATTCTCTTAAGACGGTTATTTCTGTTTATAACACGTCTGTAAAGATCATTAAGGTCTGAAGTAGCATAACGTCCGCCGTCCAGCATAACCATAGGACGTATATCCGGAGGAATTACCGGAATTACATTCAGTATCATCCATTCCGGTTTATTTCCGGAAAGTCTGAATGCTTCGATTATTTCAAGCCTTTTTAAAAGCTTGATTTTCTTCTGACCGGTTGGAAGACCTTTAAGTTCTTCTTTCAGATCGTCTGAAACAACCTCAAGATTGTTTCTCCACTCAGTATCGAGTTCAGCAAAAGTCTTGCATTCATCACATTCGCATGTCAGAGGAGAATGTGTACATTCCGCTTTTTTTCCGCCCAGAGATATTTTTCCTGAGTTTATAAGTCTGTTTTTATATACGTCGTATCTTTCAGGATCATATTCATGAAGAAGCTTCTGAATAGCTTCCGCACCCATTTCGGCAACAAAATCATCACCGTATTTTTCTCTGGCGTCAAGATATTCTTTTTCGGAAAGGAGCTGTTTTTTAATAAGCTCTCCGGTATTGCCCGGGTCAAGAACAATATACTTTGTAAAATAAAGAATTTCTTCAAGACGCTTTTGTGATATTTCAAGCACCTGACCTATTCTGGAAGGCGTTCCCTTAAAATACCATATATGTGAAACCGGAGCTGAAAGTTCGATGTGACCCATTCTTTCACGTCTTACCTTTGCGCGGGTAACTTCAACGCCGCAGCGGTCGCAGACCTTACCCTTAAAACGTATTTTCTTGAACTTTCCGCAGTGACATTCCCAGTCCTTGGTAGGTCCGAATATTCTTTCACAGAAAAGACCGTCCCTTTCGGGTTTCTGGGTTCTGTAATTTATAGTTTCAGGTCTTTCAACAACACCGTATGACCAGCTTCTTATCTGCTCAGGGGATGCAAGACCGATTTTTATTGAATCAAAAGTATTAAATTCCAAACCGTTACCTCCTAGTCAGTCGCACGGGAAATGGCTATTCCAATGTGCGTAGTATTAGATATCATCATCGTCCATTGAAAGATCAAAGCTGAACATATCATCGGAGTCAGAATCATCCAGATCCTCCAGAATCTCATCATCGTCTTCATTGTCTTCCAGAGAAAATCCGGCGTCTTCCATTTCTGTATCATTATATGTGTCTGCATCTGCATTTTCATCTTCAAATGATACAGGCTGAGGTATAATATCATCATCGTCAAATGACTGCTTAAGATCAATTTCTTCCTGGTTTTCATCAAGTACTCTGACGTCCAGACAAAGTGATTGAAGTTCCTTGATAAGAACCTTGAAGGATTCAGGAATACCCGGTTTCGGAACATTTTGTCCCTTTACAATTGACTCGTAAGTGTTTACACGTCCTACAGTATCGTCTGATTTTACCGTCAGAATTTCCTGCAAGGTATAAGCAGCACCGTAAGCTTCCAGCGCCCAAACTTCCATTTCCCCGAATCTCTGACCGCCGAATTGAGCCTTACCGCCCAACGGCTGCTGAGTAACCAGTGAATACGGACCTACTGAACGTGCATGGATCTTATCGTCAACTAGATGGTGAAGCTTGAGATAATACATATATCCTACTGTAACACGGTTATCAAACTGTTCTCCGGTACGACCATCGTAAAGTATGGTTTTACCGTCCTCGTCCATTCCTGCTGCTCTGAAGCATGCTCTGATATCATCTTCGTGAGCGCCGTCGAACACAGGAGTCATAATATGCCAGCCAAGCGCTTTTGCAGCCATACCCAGATGAACTTCAAGAACCTGACCGATATTCATACGTGAAGGAACGCCCAGAGGGTTCAGTACGATATCCAGCGGTGTACCGTCCGGCAGGAACGGCATATCCTCCTGTGGAAGAATTCTCGAAACGACACCCTTGTTACCGTGACGTCCGGCCATTTTATCTCCGACTGATATCTTTCTCTTCTGAGCGATGTAACAGCGTACAAGCATATTTACACCAGGGCTTAATTCATCACAGTTTTCTCTTGTAAATACTTTAACGTCAACAATAACGCCTGATTCGCCGTGAGGCACTTTAAGTGAATTATCTCTTACTTCTCTTGCCTTTTCACCGAAAATAGCTCTTAGAAGTCTTTCTTCAGCCGTAAGCTCTGTTTCGCCCTTAGGGGTAACCTTACCGACAAGAATATCTCCGGCATGAACTTCTGCACCGATTCTGATAATACCGTTTTCATCAAGGTCTTTAAGAGCATCGTCGCCGACGTTTGGAATATCCCTTGTTATTTCTTCCGGACCAAGCTTTGTATCACGGCATTCAATTTCATATTCTTCTATATGAATAGACGTAAACACGTCATTTTTAACTAGGTTTTCGTTAAGCAGTACAGCGTCCTCGTAGTTGTAGCCTTCCCATGTCATGAAACCGATAAGAGCATTCTTACCCAGTGAAACTTCACCGTCGGCAGTTGCAGGACCGTCTGCCAGAACCTGACCCTTTTCAACCCTTTCGCCCTTATTAACTATCGGTCTCTGATTTACGCATGTTCCCTGATTGGAACGCTTGAATTTAGTAAGCTTATATCTATACTCAAGACCGACATCGTCTTTTATGATAATTTCGTCGGCGCTTACTGAATGGACTATACCGTCCTGCTTTGCAATAATACATACTCCGGAGTCCACAGCAGCCTTATATTCCATACCTGTACCGACATAAGGTCTTTCAGTTTTAAGAAGCGGTACAGCCTGTCTCTGCATGTTTGCACCCATCAGCGCTCTGTTAGCGTCATCGTTTTCAAGGAACGGGATCATAGCGGTAGCAACCGATACAACCATCTTAGGAGACACGTCCATATAGTCGACAAGCTCGCGTTCACATTCAAGGATCTTGTCACGGTAACGGGCGTTTACCTTAGGTCTTGCTAATTTGCCTTCTTCTGTCAGCGGTTCATTGGCCTGAGCTACTATAAAGTTATCCTCAACATCAGCGGTCATGTAGACAACTTCGTTTGTTACAACGCCGGTTTCCTTGTCAACTCTTCGGTAAGGTGCTTCAATAAAACCGTACTCATTAATTCTTGCGAATGTAGCAAGATATGATATCAGACCAATGTTAGGTCCTTCAGGAGTTTCGATAGGACACATTCTTCCGTAATGGCTGTAGTGTACGTCACGAACCTCAAATCCGGCTCTGTCTCTTGAAAGACCTCCGGGACCAAGCGCTGAAAGACGTCTTTTATGAGTAAGCTCTGCAAGAGGATTATTCTGATCCATGAACTGCGAAAGCGGTGATGAACCGAAAAATTCTTTGATTGCGGCAGTTATAGGTCTTATATTTACAAGTGCCTGAGGAGTTATAGTCTCCATATCCTGAGACTGGAGATTCATTCTTTCCTTGACAACTCTTTCCATTCTGGCAAAACCGATTCTGAACTGATTCTGGAGCAGCTCGCCTACAGAACGAATACGTCTGTTTCCGAGATGGTCGATATCGTCCACGAATCCGACACCCTCGCAAAGATTCAGAAAATGGCTGATCGTAGCATAAATGTCGTCAAGAATAATGTGTTTTGGAACAAGCTCGTCAACTCTTTTTTTGACATTTTCCTCAATTTCTTCGGCGTCAGCAGATGTTTCAAGAATATCCTTGAGAACCTTGAAAGAAACTTTTTCATTAATGCCGTACTGTTCAACATCAAAATCAACATATCCGGTAATATCTACCATGCCGTTACCAATAACCTTAACTTCTTTTTCTACCATTCTGGTAGCGTTTTCACCGGTTTCAGTGACATAGTATTCTTTTACTTCAACAGTCAGGTAAACTTCGTACACACCTGCCTGTTCAATTTCCATAGCCTTATCAAAGGAAATTTTCTCTCCTTCGTCAGCCATGATTTCACCCGTCAGCGGATTGATAACGGGTCTGGAAAGAATATGACCGGAAATACGTGTTCCTATGCCTAGCTTCTTATTGAATTTATAACGTCCGAATCTTGCAAGGTCGTATCTCTTGGCGTCAAAGAAAAGATTATTTAGATGTGCAATTGCACTTTCAACTGTAGGCGGTTCGCCCGGACGAAGCTTTTTATATACGTCGATCAGAGCATCTGAATTGTTCTTTGTTCCGTCTTTTTGAAGAATGGTCTGAGCCAATCTGTCGTCCGAACCGAAAAGATCGAAAATTTCTTCGTCTGAGCTTACGCCGATAGCTCTGATAAATGTTGTAAGAGGTATTTTTCTGTTTTTATCAATTCTTACGTAAACAACGTCACTTGAATCCATTTCGTATTCGAGCCATGCGCCCCGGTTAGGAATAACTGTAGCTTTAAACAGATCCTTACCTGTTTTATCTTTTTCAAAAGAGTAATAAACGCCGGGGGAACGAACAAGCTGTGAAACAATAACACGTTCAGCACCGTTGATGATAAAAGTACCGCTTTCAGTCATAAGCGGAAAATCGCCCATGAAAATTTCGCTTTCCTTAACATCGCCGGTTTCCTTATTCCAAAGTGTAGCGGTAACTCTCAGCGGAGCTGCATAGGTCACATCTCTTTCCTTGCATTCGGCAATGGTATATTTTGGGGTATCGTCAATTTTGTAGTCAACAAAATTAAGTACCAGATTTCCGTTGTAATCAGTAATAGCGGAAACATCACGGAAAACTTCTTTCAAACCTTCATTTTTAAACCATTGATAGGAATTTTTCTGCACCTCGATAAGATTCGGAATTTCCAATGCTTCGTTAATTTTACCGAAGCTCATTCTGACATTCTTTCCAAGCTGCTTTGGCTTGACATTTACCATAGGCGGAGACCTCCTTGTTTTTTACAGCAGTTTTTTTACTGCCGGAACGGATTACTTCTCACGGATTTTTTTAATTCCGTATTTTTTCAAAAAAGCATCTTGACATAAAATCAAATATATGTTATACTATTTTGTCAAGAAATCTGTTCAGTCATATTGATACATTTTATAATTATAGTACATTTTTTTAAATTTGTCAAGTGCTTTTTACAAAATTTTAAGCGGACGTTTAACCGTCCGCTTAAAATTTATTTTATAAGTGCTGAAATTTTATTGCTTAACTCAATCGCACTGTCGATTTTCAACGCTTTCAATTATATCTGACGCTTCATCTAACCAGTTTCCGGAATAAAGCTCAATAGCTCCTTTATCACAGGCTGCTGCAAGCTTCGGATCAATCGGAAGTCTGCCCAGTACTTTCAGATTATATTCTTCCGCTACCTTATCAAGCTTGCTTTCGCCGAAAATATTTATTTTCTTACCGCAGTCAGGACACTGAGCGTAACTCATATTTTCAACTATACCAATTATAGGAATATCCATCATTTCAGCCATTTTAACGGCTTTTGCAACAATCATTGAGACGAGCTCCTGAGGAGAAGTTACTACAATGATACCGTCAACTGGTATAGACTGAAAAACTGTAAGGGGAACGTCGCCGGTTCCCGGAGGCATATCGACAAACATATAGTCAATATCTCCCCACATTACGTCGGTCCAGAACTGTTTAACTACTCCGGCGATAACAGGACCTCTCCAAATAACAGGATCCGTATCGTTTTCCAACATAAGATTTACAGACATAATATTAATACCTGTAGCGCTTTCAGCCGGGAAAATACCTTCTTCAGAACCCGCTGCTTTTTCTTTTATACCAAAGGCTTTAGGAATAGACGGACCGGTAATATCAGCGTCCAGAACAGCGGTTTTAAATCCCTTTCTGTTCATGTTTACGGCAAGTATTGATGAAACTATTGATTTTCCTACGCCGCCTTTTCCGCTGACAATACCTATAACTTTTTTTATTCTGCTTTGGGCATGCGGCTTTTCCAGCATGCTTGTTTTGTCTCTTTCACCGCAGTCCTGGCTGCATGATGAACAGTCGTGCGTACATTCACTCATAATATTTCTCCATTCTGCCGTATAATTACGGCTAAATTTTTTGTTATAAATAATTACATAAGGGGAGCGATCATTCTGAAAATTCCGCCGATAATCCTTTTAATTAAAGGACGTTTTTTACAGTCCTCCATGGTTATTTTTCGTGATTTTGCAAGAGTATTCAAAAAATCCATTTTAATTCTTGAAACAGAAGGTGTTTTATACATCAGCGTTGCGCATTCAAAATGAAGATACAGACTTCTGTAATCCATGTTTATTGTTCCCACTATTGCAGTACTGTCGTCTGAAACGAAATTTTTCGCATGTATAAAGCCCGGCATATATTCATAAATCTTAACACCCAGATTAATAAGTTCCTTATAATAATTCCAACTCAATATATTTACATACCATTTATCTGCAATGTGAGGGACTATAATTTTTACGTCAACGCCGCTTTTAACTGCAAATCCCAACGCCGTTATCATTTCATTGTCAATAACCAAATACGGAGTAGTTATATAAACGTATTTTTGGGCTTTATTAATAATATTAAGATATACTAATTCTCCTACAGGCTCATTGTCAGTAGGGGAGTCGCCGTACGGCAGAACGTATCCTTCGCTTATACGATTAAATTGGGATATATTTGCCGGTCTGTATTTTTCATAATCGCTCAGTTGTTTGGTTTTCCATTCCCACATTTGGATAAACATAACGGTAAAGCTCCATACAGCTTCGCCTTTAAGCATTACTGCGGTATCCTTCCAATGACCGAAACGTTCTTTTTCATTTATATATTCATCAGCCAGATTTACGCCGCCATTAAATGCAGTCGTTCCGTCTATTACCAAAATTTTTCTGTGATCGCGGTTGTTTTGCGCAGTTGAAAGGAAAGGTCTGAATTCATTGAATATACGGCATTTTATACCTTTGGTTTCCAGATACTTATCGTAGTGATTAGGCAGAAGAAACTGGCTTCCCATACCGTCGTATAAAAGTCTTACTTCGACGCCCTGTTCTGCTTTTCTTTCAAGAATATCAAGTATGGTATTCCACATTTTGCCATGATCAATAATGAAATATTCCATAAAAATAAAACGCTCTGCTTTTTCAAGCTCATAAAGCATAGAAGCGTATTTTTCTTCGCCGACGCTATAATATTCAACAGTCGTATTTTTATATATAGGATATCCGCCGTAATCATTTACGTACTTTGCAAGATGAGCCATATAAATACTTTCTCTTTCAAGATCGTATAGAATGTTTTTGTCCTGAGGGATCAATGGTTTTGTCATTTTTATGATCTGATTTTTTTTCCCTTTGAAGAACAGAGTACCCAGTTCTGCATGAAGAAGGATATAAATTAGTGCTCCAACGATAGGTATCAGCATAATTAGAATGGTCCATGAAAGCTTGTATGCAGGATTAGTTTCCTTTTTGTTTATAACGAAGCATACCATTAAAAGAGACAGAATAGTCTGTGCGCCATAGATCAGATTAGTATATTCATAAAGTTTAAAAAAACAAGCAAGCATAAAAAGAGCCTGAACGGCAAGAAGCAGTATTATAAGAAAATTTCTGTTAAATATTTTTTTAAAAAATTTTTTCAAGTATTTGTCCCTCCCAATATGTCAATTGAATTTTATTATATCATATTTTGATTTTTTTAGCAACATTAAAGTTTATTTAGCGTTTATAATCGTATTTTATTTGAAGTTGTGAATAATATCACATGTGTATGCGATATCTTTATCGGTGTGTGCGGCAGAAACAAACATAGCTTCAAACTGTGACGGAGCGGTATAGATTCCGTTTTCCAGAAGGTATCCGAAAAATTCGGCATATTTTTTTGTATCGGACTGTTTTGCATTATCGTAATTTTGAATTGCAGCATTATTGAAGAAAACGGTTAACAGAGAACCGACTCGGTTTACATTCAGTCCGGAATCTGTTGCAGCAGATTCTATCAGATACGATTTTCTTTCAAGTTCATTATATATGTCCGGATTGTTCTGAAGAATTTTTAACGTTGCAAGTCCTGCTGAAACGGCAATCGGATTTCCGGAAAGTGTTCCTGCCTGATATACTGATCCTGACGGCGCTACGCATTCCATAATTTCTTTTTTACCACCGTAAGCTGCAAGAGGCATTCCGCCGCCGACTATTTTTCCGAGAGCCGTCATGTCTGGTATTATTCCGTAATATTTCTGCGCTCCGCCTAAGCTTAATCTGAAACCGGTGATAACCTCGTCAAAAATCAGCAATGAATTATACTGACAGGTTATATCTCTGAGAAATTTTAAAAATCCTTTCTTTGGCGGTATAACGCCCATATTTGCGGCGCACGGTTCTACAATTACACATGCTATATCGCTTCCGTATTTTTCAAAAAGTTCAGCAACAGAATCAATATTATTGTATTTTGCAAGCAAGGTATTTTCAGTAAATCCTTCAGGTACTCCGGCGCTGTCAGGTATTGAATTTGTAAGAAGTCCCGAGCCTGCTTTTACCAGCAGACCGTCGGAATGTCCATGATAGCATCCCTCAAATTTTACTATTTTGTCACGCCCAGTAAATCCTCTTGCCGCACGGACAGCGCTCATTACAGCTTCCGTTCCCGAATTTACCAATCTTAGCATTTCCATTGACGGAATGTTTTTCTGAATAATCTGTGCCAGTTCAACTTCTCCCTTGTGACATGCGCCGAATGTCAAGCCTTTGTCGCAGCTTTTTTTTACTGCTTCAATTACTTCCGGATATGCATGTCCGAGAATATTAGGACCCCATGAGCATACGTAATCGATGTATTCATTACCGTCGGCGTCATATATCCTACTTCCTTTAGCTTTTTCAATAAACAGTGGAGTTTTGCCTACATTTTTAAATGCGCGTACAGGACTGTTTACTCCGCCCGGCATAAATTGCAGTGCCTGACTATAAAGTTTTTGAGACTTGGAAATATTCATATATCTTCCTCCAGCCATTTTGCAGCGTCCAGAGCATGATATGTAATGATAATATCAGCTCCGGCACGTTTTATTCCTGTAAGATTTTCCATAACAATCTTTTTTTCATCTATCCAGCCCAGTTTTGCTCCGGCTTTTACCATTGAATATTCTCCGCTGACATTGTAAGCGGCAATCGGTAAATCGTATCTGTCCCGGGCAGCTTTAATAATATCAAGATAGGCAAGGGCAGGCTTTACCATTACCATATCGGCGTTCTCCTCAATGTCGTCGGCAATTTCACGCAGCGCTTCACGTCCGTTTGCATAATCCATCTGATAAGTCTTTCTGTCGCCGAACGACGGCGCTGATTCAGCTGCGTCACGGAATGGTGAATAATATGCGGATGCAAACTTTGCGCTGTAGGACAATATTGGAATATCATAAAATCCGCTTTCGTCAAGAGCCTGACGTATAGCATTTACTCTGCCGTCCATCATATCCGACGGAGCGATTATATCCGCTCCTGCCTGAGCAAGACTTACTGCCATTGCAGATAACAGCGGCAATGTTTCATCATTTAATACTTTATCGTTTTTTACAACTCCGCAGTGACCGTGCGACGTATATTCGCATAAGCAAATGTCTGCTATGACGAGCATATCCGGATATTTCTTTTTTATATAACGTATTGCCTTTTGGGTTATTCCATTGCAGTTATATGCTTCGGACGCTTGCTCATCTTTATGTTCAGGAATACCGAAAATAAGCAGTCCGGAAATTCCGCTGCTGTCTATTTCCTTTAAAATTTCATCAATTCGATCTATAGAATACTGAAACACTTCCGGCATTGATTCCACAGGATTTTTTTTATTTTTTCCCTCAACTACGAATAGGGGATATATAAAGTCGCTTTTATTAAGATGCGTTTCACGCACAAGATTCCTGAGCTGATTATTCGCTCTCATACGTCTGAATCTGTTCATTTTTTACCTCCCGTAATATTGTGTCTATAATACCCTGAACGTTTTGTATATCGGATATATAAAATTTTTCAATACCGTTTTTTATAAGAGCCTGTGATGTTACTTCGCCGATACATATAATTTCAGTACTGTCAGACAGTGTAAATCCATTTTCAAAAAAGGCGTTTACGCCTGATGAGCTTGCAAAGGTAATAAAATTAGAATTAATTTTCTCATCGTATTTTTTTTTATTATTCATCTTCACATCATATATTTTTATATCGTCATATATAATTCCCGATTTGTCAAGAACATCTGTAAGGTCTAAAGAACCTTTTTCTGCTCTTAGTATCAGAAGCTTATCAGTTTCGGAAACGGTTTCGGCAATACACTTGCCCAATTCTTTTGCAGTATATATTTCGGGTATGATATCAGGATATATTCCCGCTTTTTCAAGTATCTCTCCCGTACCGTTTCCGATAACTGCAAATTTTACATTTCCTAACTTTCTGATATCAATTTTCAGTTTTTTTAAATGTTTAAGGAATATTTCTGCTCCATTCATACTGGTAAGTACGATCATACTATATTTTTGAATATTTAAAAGAGAATCGTAAAATATCTTGTTATTACCGTATTCACATATTTGCAGGTAATCAAGCTTGTTAATATCAGCGCCTAGGGCGTACAGCTGTTCTGACAGTTTATCCACTAGTTTTTCTGTTCCAGTTACAGAAACGGAAACACCCGTAAGCGGACGATTGATATTTATTGAAAAATCAAATGCGGCAGTTTCTCCTATAATTATGACAGCCGGAGTTTTTATTTTATGTTTTTTAACTTCGTCAGCTATATTTTTTAAGTCGCTTCTAATTGTTTTCTGCTTAGCAGACGCTCCGTGGGAGATAACTGCCGCCGGTGTATTTTTATCCTTACCGTTTAAAATCAGAGTTTCTGTAATTTTTGACAGATTATTCAGTCCCATTAAAATAACCAGAGTTTCATCAGTTGATGCATACTTTTTGATATTTTCAGGAATCAGGTCCTCGGCAGTATGTCCTGTTATAACATGAAAGCCACGACTCATTTTCCTGTGAGTTACCGGTATTCCTGCCAGTTCCGGAACAGCTATGGCGGAAGTTATCCCTGGTACTATATCGTATGGAATATTGTGTTTTTTCAGAGCAAGAATTTCTTCTCCTCCACGGCCGAAAACAAAAGGATCTCCGCCCTTTAATCTTACGACAGCTTTGCCGTTCAAAGCATTTTCAACGAGTATTTCGTTTATCCGTTCCTGTTTTTCGCAGTGATGTCCGGCACGTTTGCCTACGCAGATTTTTTCGGTGGTATCTGCTGTAAAATCAAGCAGTCGGGAGTCGATTAAGCTGTCGTAAACAACGGTATCGCATACTTTTAATAAATTCATTCCGCGCAGAGTGATCAGGTCGTAATCACCGCAGCCTGCGCCCACAAGATAAACCTTACCAAGCTTGTTCATAACTTTAAAACCAACTCCTTTGCAAGTTCTAGGTTATGGGAAATGTCGGCGGTTCCGGACAGTATTTTATTCATATCTTTCGAAACTGTAAGCGTAATTTTTCCGCCGCATAATTCAGAATATGCTCCCACAGGCATTGAACAGTCTGCGTTTAAGGTTCTTATTACACATCGTTCTGTTTCAAAAGCCTTAAAGGTGTTAATGTCGTTAATTTTTTGTATCACAGGCGTTATAAAATCATTTTTACGGCTCTCTAGTGCAATTATTCCCTGACATGGAGCAGAAAGAAAATCCATATAATCAAAAGCAGTGATACTGTAATTTTCTGTTTTAATTCCAAGACGTTCCAGACCTGACACCGCAAGAATAACAGCATCGTATTCTCCGTTTTCAAGCTTTGAAAGGCGTGTGTCTACATTTCCCCGAATATCTTTAAATGTTACTTCATTATATATTTTTTTCAGATTAAGCCTGCGCCGTAAGCTTCCTGTACCTACAGTGAAATCTTTTATATCAGTGATTTGTGTGTCTTTTTGTGTAACAATAGCGTCTCGATAATTTCCTCTGGGCAATACGCCGGAAATTTCAAGATTTTCTCCAAGAAATGCAGGAAGGTCTTTGGCACTGTGAACAGCAACGTCAATATTTCCGCACTGTAATGCCAATTCAATTTCAGAGACAAAGATTCCCTTGCCGCCGATTTGTGAAAGAGGTTTATCAATTATTTTGTCGCCTTTAGTACTGATATAAATAATTTCTGGTTCTGCATCCGGAAAAAAAGATGTTAATCTTTCTATAAACATATTAGTCTGAGCCACTGCAAGTCTGCTTTTTCGTGTTCCTATTTTAATTTTCATACTCTTTTTATCTCTCAATTTCATTTTATGTTCATGATATAAATCAGGATTTATTGCTATAAAAACAATTCCATTTCATTCTCTTTCTTTATAAATCCTCGCTCAACATATAATTTCTTTCCTTGCTCACTGCTATTAAGCCATAATCTTTTTACATGAATTTTTGAAGCATAATTTATTATTTCATTTAAAATACAATTTGCAAATTTTTGCTTTCTAAATTTTGGAGAAGTATATATATTTAATATATAACCCTCTAATCCGTTTAAATTTTCTTCATATGGAATACGTTCAAACAAACATAGAGAGCCTATTGCGACAAGTTTATTCTCGTGTAATATCCCCCAACTAATTAAATCCTTGTTTATATGCGATAAGTAATATTGCTTCGTTGCGGATTCCAACTCAGAAATATCTGTTTTTCTATTGATTTCTTCTAATTCTTTCAATAGTTCCATTCTTAATTGCCAAAATTCGTTTACCGATTGCTCATCTAATTTTACAATAATATTGTCCATACTATAACCCCATTCAAATCTCGATTTACTTATAATTTTTATTTAACAAAATGGAGATTTTTTATTTCTTCAATCATATTAAAAATCTGTATATCATCGGGTAAATTTTCACTTTCAATACACATTTTCAATATTTTTTCAAAAGCTTTTTTCCTGACTGCTTCAGATGAAATTTCCCGTTTTATTTTTTCACGGAATTTTCCTAGTATTTCGATAGTTTCCAGACATTTTTCATCAATCATATTTTCCGTTTTCATGCGTAAATATGACGCAAATATCGGACTCTTACCAGAGGTGGAAATCCCGACGGTAATATCATTTTTATGAACAACTGCTGGAAAAATAAAACCGCATTTATCAAGATCATCAACAGTATTAACCAGAATATTTTTTTTTCTGCACAGTTTAAATATATGTGCATTAAGCTGCTCGTCGTCTGACGCACTGATTACAAAAAAAGCGCCATTAATGTCGTCGTCCTTAAATTTTCTCTTAACAATTTTTATACCGTTTAAACTTGTAATGTCATCAGAAATTTCAGGGGCAATTACGGTAATGTCCGGTTCAAAGGGAAGAAGCTTTTCGATTTTTCGAGCCGCAACGTTTCCGCCACCGACAATTATGCATTTTTTGCCTTTAATATCAATAAAAAAAGGGAAGTACCCCATAGTATCACTGCTTTCCATATAGTTTCATGATTCTTAAAACCTCGGCAAATTGTTCAGCATTCATTTCCGACTTGAATTTATAGATAATATCCTCGAAAGGCTTTGAACGGATTTCTTTTTTTACTGATTCAATGTACGGCAAAAAGTTATGAAAATAAAGTTCTTTTTTCAGTGTATCCGTTTCTTTGGCAATTATCTCACACGCAGTGTCAACACTGTTCATTTTTAAGATATTGTTGCTTTCAGACAGCTTTTCAAAATAATCGATTCCGATAAGTTCTGCGTCGTTTAAGTATGAAATACTGCTGTCAATATCCGGCGGTACTGCAAGATCAATAAATAAGCGTTTTTTATTTTTGTTTAAATATTTTTGAAGTTCGCAAAGGGTTATAGTATAATGAGGACTTGATGTGGCACTGATAATGCAGTCAGCGTCGCTTATATATTTGTATCGCTGTGAATAATTAATTACATTGATACTGGGATTTGCAGCTATTTTAAAATCAGGATTATGCTCTCTTAATGTTACTGTTATATTTATGGATTTATGCGACATTAAATTTTTTAGTACTGTCGTACCGGTTTTTCCGGTTGCGCCGATTAAAAGAACATTTATATTTCCCCCAAGTTTAACAGCTTCGTTTGCAGCCAGCGAAGCAATCGAAACAGAGGTTTTCGATAAAGCAGTTTCCGTTTTAATTTTTTTTGCACATGCAATAGCGGACTGAAATATGATATTTAATTCATGTGATACGGTATCTGCTTCTTTAGCTGAATGGTAAGCTTTTTTGGTTTGCCCCAGTATTTCGTCTTCACCTATGACCATAGAGTCAATTCCGCTGGCAACTTTAAAAAGATGTATGATGGCTTTTTCCTCTTGATAAAATCTTTTTTTAGCAGAGAAGATTTCTTTCGGTATCTTACTGTATTCTGCAAGAAGCTTGTCAACGTATTCAGGCGCCGCAGGACTGCCGCAGAAATATACTTCAGTACGGTTACATGTACATAAAATTACACATTGAGAAATACATTTTGCCTTCATAAGTTCAGACATAAATTCACGTTGTATATCGAGAGAAAATGCAAAATTTTTGCGCATTTCGGCATCAGCACTTTTATAGTTTATACTGGTACAGAACAATTATTATCACTGCTTTCGCTTTAAGTTAAATAAACTGTTATTAATAATATCATATAAATTCACTTTTTTCAATACTTCCCGTTTATTATAGTAATATTTAGAGGCAGTTAAAAGATTGACTTTTATGTATCAGCGGTATATAATATATAATAGCTGTGAATTGTAGTATTAAACTTATGGGAAAGGATATAAAAATGAAAATTTCTACAAAAGGACGCTACGCACTTCGTATGATGTGTGATATAGCAGCAAACGATAACGGATCTGCTATTCCTCTTAAAGAGATTGCCGCACGTCAGAACATTAGTGTAAAATATCTGGAGCAAATAGTTATTCTTCTGAGTCGTGCAGGTTTTGTAAAAAGCGTAAGGGGTGCGCAGGGAGGCTATAAGCTTACCAATCCGCCTAAATACTATACAGTAGGTATGATTTTGCGTTTGACGGAAGGAAGTTTAGCTCCGGTTTCATGTCTTGAGGACAATGTTAATACCTGCGGACGTGCATCGGAATGCAGCACATTATTTGTATGGGAGCAGCTATACAGTGCGATTTGCAATGTCGTGGATAACATTACTATTGAGGATATATTAATGCATTCGGGAAATAACCGTGGAGATGATTATGTGATTTAGACCCAAACGTCATAATTAACAAATCGACTATACTTCATAGGTTAGTTAAAAAAATAATAATAATTCCTATTTTATACTAAATATTATTGTTATATGGAGAACATTTTGATAAATATTAATATTGACTTTTTTGTGCTCAGATGTTACAATGTTAATGTTGAGATGAGGGATAAAACCATATAACAAATTGCAGTTATATTATTGGGTTAGCAAAAGCTAACTTATTTGAATATATTGCATATCATAGATTTACAGTATAAAATATTGCTGACTACAGCTTAAGGCTGTTTTATTAAATAGGAGGTTATAATATGGCAAACTTTGAACAGTGGCATGGATTTAAAGGAAGAAAGTGGATGGAAGAAATCAATACCCGTGATTTCATTCAGAACAATTATACTCCTTATGACGGCGATGAATCATTTCTAACCGGTCCGACTGAAGCTACAAATAAGCTTTGGGGAAAACTTAAGGAATTACAGAAAGAAGAACGTGCCAAGGGCGGCGTTCTTGATATGGATACAGAAATTGTTTCAACAATCACATCGCATAAGCCGGGATATCTGGATGAAAGTATGAAAGATCTTGAAAAAATCGTAGGTCTTCAGACAGATAAGCCTCTTAAACGTGCATTTATGCCTTTCGGCGGAATAAAAATGGCTGAAGAAGCTTGTAAAACTTATGGCTATACTCCAAGTCCTGAACTTCATAAAATATTTACAGAATATCATAAAACGCATAATCAGGGCGTATTCGACGCATATACGCCTGAAATGCGTGCAGCCCGTAAGAACAAGATTATTACAGGTCTTCCAGATACATACGGAAGAGGACGTATCGTGGGCGATTACAGAAGAGTTGCTCTTTACGGTATTGATATGCTTGTTGAGGAAAAGTCCAAGGATCTTGCTTTCTGCGGAAACGGTAAAATGCGTGACGACGTTATCCGACAGCGTGAAGAAATAAGCATGCAGATAAAAGCGCTTAAAGAAATGAAAGTAATGGCAGAATCATACGGATTTGATATTTCAGCTCCTGCCAAGGACGCACGTGAAGCATGCCAGTGGTTATATTTCGGTTATCTTGCAGCAATCAAAACACAAAACGGCGCTGCAATGAGCGTTGGACGTATTTCTACATTCCTTGATATTTATATTCAGCGTGATTTAGACGAAGGAAAGCTTACAGAATCAGAAGCTCAGGAGCTTATCGACCATATGGTTATGAAGTTTCGCATGGTTAAGTTTGCACGTATTCCTTCATATAATGAACTGTTCTCAGGAGATCCTGTTTGGGCAACGCTGAGTATTGCCGGAAAGAGCGTTGACGGTCGTCATATGGTTACTAAGAACGATTTTCGTTTTCTGCATACGCTTGAAAATATGGGACCTTCACCTGAACCTAATCTTACGGTTCTTTATTCATCAAATCTTCCGGAGGCGTTTAAACGTTATGCGTCTGCTATTTCCGTGCGTACAAGTTCTATTCAGTATGAAAACGATGAAGTTATGCGTGTTGAGTGGGGCGATGATTATGCTATCTGCTGCTGCGTATCTGCTACTCAGACGGGTAAGGAAATGCAATTCTTCGGTGCACGTGCAAATCTTGCAAAATGCCTTCTGTACGCAATAAACGGCGGTGTTGACGCTAAGACAAAGGTACAGGTAGGGCCGAAATATATTCCTATTACTTCGGAGTATCTTGATTATGATGAGGTAATGGCAAAGTTTGACGACATGATGAGCTGGCTTGCAAGCATTTATGTTCATACATTGAATCTGATCCATTATATGCACGACAAGTACTACTATGAAGCTGCCGAAATGGCTCTTATTGATACGGATGTAAGACGTACATTTGCCACAGGTATCGCAGGTTTCTCACATGTTGTTGATTCACTTTGCGCTATTAAATACGCTAAGGTTAAGACTATTCGTGATGAAGACGGTATTGTTACTGATTTTGAAACTACAGGCGATTTCCCAAGATACGGCAATGACGATGACCGTGCTGATGAAATTGCAGTATGGCTGCTGAAAACTTTCCTCAGAAAGATTAAACAGTGCCATACATACCGTGATTCAGAACCTACAACCTCAATCCTTACCATTACTTCAAACGTTGTTTATGGCAAGGCTACAGCTTCACTTCCGGACGGAAGAAAAGCCGGCGAACCGCTTGCACCCGGTGCAAATCCATCATACGGCGCTGAAAAGAACGGACTGCTTGCTTCACTTAATTCCGTTGCAAAGCTGCCTTACGAATATGCACTTGACGGTATTTCAAATACACAGACAATTAATCCTGACGCTTTGGGTCATGAAGAGTCCGAGCAGGTTACAAATCTTGTAAATATTCTTGATGGCTACTTTGATCAGGGGGCACATCATCTTAATGTAAACGTATTCGGTAAAGACAAGCTTATTGACGCTATGGAACACCCTGAAAAGGAAGAATACGCAAACTTTACTATCCGTGTTTCCGGTTATGCAGTTAAGTTTATCGACCTTACCCGTGAACAGCAGCTTGATGTTATTTCAAGAACATGTCATGAAACAATGTAATAAAATAATAAAAAATGAAATAATATTAATGCAGGTCTCCCCGCTGATGCGGAGAGACTTTGCGTTGTATAATAATGATTATACTTTGTGCATTTGCTATAGCACAAGGTATAAAATAATATGGAGGAATCGTGATGGATCAGAATGATGTACAGAAAGTCCGGGTTCACTCAATTGAAAGTTTCGGCGCTGCCGACGGTCCCGGAGTAAGATTTATAGTTTTTTTACAGGGCTGCAATATGCGCTGCAAATACTGTCACAATCCGGATACTTGGAATATGAATGACGGTGAAGAAATGACTTCCGATGAACTGTTAAAACGTGCCCTGCGCTACAAAAGCTACTGGAAAGATTCCGGAGGAATAACAGTAAGCGGCGGAGAACCTCTTCTGCATATTGACTTCCTGATAGATTTTTTCAGAAGAGCAAAGGAATACGGCGTGCATACCGTTATTGATACCGCCGGAAATCCTTTTACACGCGATGAACCGTTTTTCTCAAAATTTAATGAATTGATGAACTATACGGATCTTTTTCTGCTTGATATAAAAGAAATGGATAATGAACGTCATAGCTATATTACCGGATTTAGTAATGATAATATTCTTGATATGGCAAAATATTTGTCTGAAATAAAAAAACCTGTATGGATCCGTCATGTACTTGTACCTCAGCTGAGCGATTTTGATGAAGATCTTGATAAGCTTTCAGAATTTATTGATACGCTTGATAATGTTGAACGTGTGGAAGTACTTCCTTACCATACACTAGGTGCATTTAAGTGGGAAACTTTAGGTATCCCGTATTCGCTTAACGGTGTATGTCCTCCAGATAAGGAACGTATATCTAATGCGAATAAAAAGCTTAAAACTTCTATGTATAAGTAATCAGAATTTGGAGTAAAAACCAGTTTTTATGGTGAGTTTTACTCCATATTTTTTATACCCATTTTCTTCTTTAAAGTGTAATAGTATAATATAAGCTCTGCTAAGTATAATAAATTATATGTAGATTTTATTGTATATAAATAAAGGAGAATATTATGCCGTCAACCTATGCACACTACCGCTTCGGACAACAGGTATATCGCCGTCTGCCTGAAAAAATCCGTTCTGAAATTCAACCGTACAAAAGTTTGTTTGACATTGGATTGCATGGCCCTGATATTTTGTTTTATTATTACCCCTTGTTTTCTAATAAAGTAAATCGGATAGGTTATTCTATGCACGATAAATCAGGGTATTTTGTATTTTCAAAGTTTGGTAAAACAGTTATGGGATCAGAAAATCCGGCAGCGCATTTTGCTTACATTTATGGATTCCTTTGTCATTTTGCTTTGGATAGGGAATGTCACGGCTATATCAGCGCTAAAATAAGACAAAGCGGAATACGTCATGCAGAAATTGAAGTGGAATTTGACCGATATTTGCTGGTGCATGATAAAAAGAATCCGCTGACTCAGATTCTTACAAAGCATATAAAGCCAGGTTTGTTAAACGCACGTATTATATCGGACTTTTTTCAAAATGTTAATGCACTTCAAATACAGAAAGCAATGCATTCTATGATTTTTTATAATCACCTTTTAATCGCACCTCATAGACCTAAACGAAAATTTATTTATACGCTTTTAAAAGCTACAGGCAACGATAAGGAGATGCATGGACTTGTCATGAATCTGACACCGAATTTGAATTGTTCTGACAGTAATAAAAAACTTTGCCGACTTTATATTAATGCTTTAGATAAAGCAGTTACTATGATTAATGAATATAAAGATAATTTATTTGCGGAATTGCCTTGGAGGAACTGGTATTCTTATTCTTTTGGTTCTCAATATCAAGGAAGTGAAGTATAATGAAATTTAAGCTGTCAAAGGCAGAGCGAAACTGGATTTTATATGATGTGGGAAATTCAGCGTTTATTCTTCTTGTTTCTACACTGATTCCGATTTATTTCAATGGTCTGGCAGAACAAGTCGGTGTTAATTCTTCGGATTCGGTTGCATATTGGGGTTATGCTGTTTCTGTATCTACGCTTATAGTTGCTCTGACCGGTCCGGTTTTAGGCGCAGTTTCGGATAAAAAAGGACGAAAAAAACCGTTGTTTTTGGTGTCCGTTTTAATTGGCGCTGTGGGATGCTTGTGTCTTGGATTATTTAAAAAGTGGCTTTTATTTTTAATTGTATTTGCATTGGCAAAGGTGAGCTATTCAATAAGTTTGATTTTTTATGATTCCATGCTTCCGGATATTACTGACTCTGATCGTATGGACAGGGTTTCGGCACAAGGATATGCTTGGGGATATATTGGCAGCTGTATACCGTTTCTGCTATGTCTTACTCTCGTATTGGGATCAGATATAATTGGATTGTCTATTAATACTGCAATGATTATATCGTTTGCGGTTATAGCCATTTGGTGGATAATTTTTTCCGTACCATTACTGCGTATTTATCGCCAGAGATATTATGCTGAGGACAGTCGTTTTGGAATTCAGAGTACATTTCATAACTTATGGAATTCATTGAAGGAAATTGCTGCAAATAAACAGATATTTTTATTTTTGCTTGCTTTTTTGTTTTATATTGACGGCGTATATACAATTATTGAAATGGCAACAGTTTACGGTTCTGCACTGGGATTAGACAGCGCCGGATTGCTAATAGCGCTCTTGGTTACACAGATCGCAGCGTTTCCAAGTTCAATTTTGATTGGACGCCTTTCCCGGGATTTATCTACAAGGATGTTAATTTCAATTTGCATTTGTGCATATTTCTTTATTTCAATTTTTGCTATTTTTATGTCAAGACAGCTGCATTTTTGGATACTGGCATTGATGGTCGGTATGTTTCAGGGAGGTATACAGGCTTTGTCAAGAGGTCATTTTGCTAAAATGATTCCGCCGGAAAAGTCAGGAGAATATTTTGGAGTAATGGATATCTGCGGTAAGGGTGCTTCTTTCATTGGAACAACAACGATCAGTTTGGTTTCGCAGCTTACAGGAAATGCAAATTTGGGAATTGGCGCATTGGCATTGTTTTTTGCAGTGGGATTAATTCTATTTCAGCTTTCGTTTAGGAAACACAGCAATTAAACTACTTATTAATTTATCAAAATTCCAACTTAAACCAACAAAATATTCTAAAAAAACCCCGTTTAAATAAACGGGGTTTCATGTTATAATTTAGTTACTTAAAAGAAAGGACGGTAAAAAACATGCAGGCAACATTAAAAAGAGAAAAAATAATTTCAAAGGAAAAAACAAACTATATGGAAGTTCTGGGAGGAAACAGAGTAATTTACAGAGTAACGTCTACAAAAGTTATTCAGTATGGTAATGAAAAGATTACATACGGCATTGAGGCTGAAATGAAAAAAGGTCTGATTAAATTCAAAGAAACTATTGATGATTTTTCAGACGATGTTAGAGTAGCAGTAAGTTTTGCAGAACTGCTTGTAAGAAATAATATCAAACCGGCTTTGATTTATAATGCTGCGCTTTGTTTCCTGAGAAAAACGATTTAAAGAAAAAAATTGTATAATTCGGATTATGGTATTGAAATTTGGATTTTATTAGTGTATAATATTACTATTAAACTTGAAAGGAATTTTAGTATGTACGATAATCTGATGGATACAATTGGTTTTCTTTCTAAGACTGATCCTGAAGTGGGACAGGCTATGGAAAAGGAACTTGCAAGACAAAAAAGAAATCTGGAGCTTATTGCCAGTGAAAATATTGTTTCACCTGAAGTAATGGCTGCAATGGGCTCAGTACTCACAAACAAATATGCGGAAGGATATCCGGGAAAGCGTTATTACGGCGGATGCGAATGTGTTGATATTGTAGAAAATATTGCAATTGAAAGAGCTAAAAAGCTTTTCGGCGCCGGATATGCAAACGTTCAGGCTCACTCGGGTGCGCAGGCTAATACAGCCGTTTATTTTGCACTGCTTGAACCAGGCGATACGGTTTTAGGTATGAGCCTTGCTCACGGCGGACATCTGACTCACGGTTCACCGGTTAATATGTCAGGAAAATATTTTAATTTCGTTTCTTATGGTCTGGGCGATGATGAAAAAATTGATTATGACAAGGTAGAGGAACTGGCTAAGGAAAATAAGCCGAAGCTTATTGTTGCAGGTGCAAGCGCATATCCTAGAATTATTGACTTCAAGCGTCTGTCTGAGATCGCTAAATCTGTAGGAGCTTACTTAATGGTTGATATGGCTCATATTGCTGGTCTTGTTGCGGCAGGCTGTCACCCGTCACCTGTGGGCTATGCAGATGTTGTTACAACTACAACTCACAAGACATTAAGAGGTCCCAGAGGCGGTCTTATTCTTACAAATGACGAAGAACTTGCTAAGAAGATCAATAAGTCAATTTTTCCGGGAATACAGGGCGGTCCGCTTATGCACGTGATTGCCGGCAAGGCAGTATGCTTCGGAGAAGCGCTTAAACCGGAATTTAAAACCTATCAGCAGCAGGTAGTAAAGAACGCACAGGCTCTTGCTAAAGGACTTGTTGAAAGAGGTTTTGATCTTGTTTCCGGCGGTACTGATAATCACCTTATGCTGGTTGACCTTCGTCCTTTTGATATTACCGGAAAGGAACTGGAACACCGTCTTGATGAAGTTTATATTACAGTAAATAAAAATGCAATTCCGAATGATCCTCAAAAGCCGTTTGTTACAAGCGGTCTGAGAATTGGTACTCCCGCAGTTACTACCAGAGGTCTTGGTGAAGCTGAAATGGAAAAAATTGCAGAATATATTTACCTTGCAGCTAAGGATTTTGAAAACAAAGCTGACTTTATCCGTGAGGGCGTTACTGAAATCTGTACAAAATATCCGTTGTACGAATAATATAAAAGCTTTAAGCGGCGGTTTTACAACTGCCGCTGTTTTTTCAAAAGAGGTGAAGTTTATGAATACCCCACTGGCAGATTTGATACGTCCTGAAACTCTTGATGAAGTCGTAGGTCAACAGCATCTGATTGGAAACGGGAAACCGTTGAGACGTATTATTGAAAGCGGCCATATACCTAATATGATTTTTTACGGTCCTTCAGGTACAGGAAAAACTACAGTTGCGAGAATTATTGCTGAAAATACTAATATGTCGCTGCACAAGTTAAATGGTACTTCTGCTTCTATTGCCGACATTAAAGATGTCATTTCCGAGATAGGTACTTTTGCCGGTGCTGATGGAATTCTGCTGTATCTGGACGAGATACAGTATTTTAATAAGAAACAGCAGCAGAGTTTATTGGAATATATAGAAAACGGTCAGATCACTCTTATTGCGTCAACTACTGAAAATCCTTATTTTGCAGTATTTAATGCGGTTATCAGCCGTTCTACAGTTTTTGAATTTAAACCTCCTGAGTCGGAAGAAATTGAAAAGGCGGTACTTAGAGCATTTACTTTGCTGTCAGAACAAAACGGTGTAAATTATAAACTTGATGATGATGTAATTAGGCATATAGCAGTAAGCTGCGGAGGAGATGTGAGAAAAGCAGTCAATACTGTAGAACTCAGTACGCTTGCAGGAGAAATTTATCCGGACTTTGTTAAAATTACTATGGAAACAGTTTCGGCGCTTGCGCAGAGAAGCAACATGAAATATGACCGTGACGGCGATCAGCATTACGACATACTTTCTGCTTTGCAAAAATCTATCAGAGGTTCAGATGAAAATGCTGCTTTGCATTATGCCGCAAGACTTATGGCGGCAGGAGATATTATTTCATTGTCAAGAAGATTGCTTGTCATTGCGTCCGAGGACGTGGGACTTGCATATCCAAATGCGGTCACTATTGTAAAATCATGTGTTGATTCCGCCATGCAGTTAGGGCTACCGGAAGCAAGAATTCCTTTGGCGCAGGCAGTAGTTCTCCTTGCTACTGCACCTAAGTCGAACAGCGCCTACGAAGCGATAAATTCGGCTATGGATGATGTAAACAAAGGATTGGCGATTGATTTCCCAAGATGTCTTCAAAATAAGCATTTTGACGGTGATGACGTTAAAGTTAAGGGACAGTTTTATAAGTATCCCCATGATTATCCCAATCATTGGACAGAGCAGCAATATATGCCGGATGCTTTGAAAGGAAAGGTTTATTATAGATACGGAGATAATAAGCAGGAACAGTCTGCTAAAATGTACTGGGATAAGATAAAAGGCGGTGAGAAAAAATGATTAAAAAAATTGTAAGCTATATTGGTATAGCTGGTATTCTTTCTATTATAATTTTAAGTATATTTGATCGTTTATTTTTTATAAGCAAAAAGGTATTTGCTGTATGGTTGGTGATATCCGTTATATTGCTTCTTCCTATACTTATACGTGAATTGCTGTCATTGAGGAAGAAAAACAAAGATTGAAAGTAGAATTTTAGGAGTATTTTATGAATGAATTTATGATACCGCGTGATCATGTGAATTTTCTTGCAAAAAAATTATTCGGAAATTCGGGAAAGATAAAGGACGTTTCAATAGCTTATTTGCAAAAAGAGGGCGGTGGTCCTGCTGAACCGCATACTCATACTCATTCTCATGACCATTTATTTATTGTAACTTCGGGTGAGGCAAAGATAAATTACGACAATGAAATAATAATACTGAAAAAAGATGAGTCTTTTTTAGTTAAAGGAACAGTTAGTCATTCGGTATGGAATAATATTGATGAGGAAACTGTTATGGTGGGAATATCTGTTGAAAAGTAATAAAAAGGAGGGTTTGTATGAAAAGCAAAGATATGAAATTCAGATTAATTATTTCAGCTGCGGGACTTTTGATTACTGTAATTTGTACAATTTTATCAGTCTTTACGTCTATTGAAACAACTTCCGTTAAGATTATCGGATCGTTTGTATCAGTTGTTATAGTTTCAGCAGTGACATGGAAATTTCCGAAACGATTTTTTGTTCTTGCAATATTATTTGATATTTTTGCTGCTGCTTTGGGTTCAGTAATTAACCTTTACAAATATATTGGTTTTTATGATAGATTTGTTCATTATCTGAGCGGTATTTTATTGGCTGAAGCGGGAATGATCATTATTTCTTTTATATTTGAAAAGCGCAGTATCAAAAAAGATATACCTGTCATGCTGGCATTTTCATTTTTCTTTTCATCGGCATGCGCCGGATTTTGGGAAATATATGAGTTTACTGCGGATAATATTTTAAATATAAATATGCAGGGAAGTAATTTAAATACAATGGGAGATATCGTGTCCGGAGTGCTTGGAGCAGTTACTTATCTGATATTGTCGGTATTATGCAGGAGACTGTGCGGTACTAAGAAAGATTCTGATAAAAAATAGTTGCTATTTTTCCCGAAAATGTATATAATAGAAAAGAATTCAAAATATTTCAGACTGGAGTTTATTTATGAGTAAAATAGAACGTTTTTTTTATGAAATGAAATTCAGAAAAATTGCTTTTATCGGCGTTGGAGTTACAAATACAGATTTGATTAAATTATTTCTCAAAAAAGGAATTCAGGTAACTATATGCGATAGAAAAGATCCTGACAAAATGGGAGATGTTTATAATCAGCTCAAAAGCCTTGGCGCAGAATTCTGTCTGGGCGACGCTTATCTGGATACTCTTACTGATTTTGATGTTGTTTTCAGATCGCCCGGAATGTATTTCAACAATCCGAAGCTTGCAGATGCAAGAAAAAAGGGTGTAGTTATAACTTCTGAAATGGAAGTATTTTTTGATTTATGTCCTTGTAAAATATATGCGGTAACAGGTTCGGACGGTAAAACTACAACGACTACAATAATTGCCGGACTTCTAGAAAAATCCGGTAAAAAGGTGTATAAGGGCGGAAATATAGGTAAAGCGCTGCTTCCTCTTATTGAAGAAATAAATGAGAATGATGCGGCGGTAGTGGAACTTTCAAGCTTTCAGCTTATTTCAATGAGAAAATCTCCGGACGTGGCAGTGATTACAAATATTGCGCCTAATCATCTTGATGTTCACGGTACAATGGAAGAATATATTGACAGTAAGAAAAATCTTATTATTCATCAGAATGCTTTTAGTAAGACTGTACTTAACCTTGATAATGAAACAACTAATGATCTTGAAAGTATAGTAAGAGGTCATCTTGTTAAATTTTCAAGGAAAGATGTACCGGAATGCGGTGCTTTTCTTTCTGATGACGGTTATTTATGCTATAATAATTATAGCATTACTGAAAAGATTCTTCACAAAGATACCATAAGGATTCCGGGCATTCATAATGTTGAAAATTACCTTGCGGCAATCAGTGCAGTATGGGGAGAAGTTTCACTTGAAGATATAAGAGATATGGCTGAAAATTTCGGCGGAGTTGAACATAGAATTGAATTTGTAAGAGAACTTGACGGAGTAAAGTGGTATAATGACAGTATCGCTACAAGCCCTACACGTGTTCTTGCAGGACTCAATTCTTTTGATCAGAAGTTAATAGTTATTGCCGGAGGATATGATAAAAAAATACCTTTTGAACCTATGGCGGAAACAGTAAATCAAAAGGTAAAAAAATTGATCCTTATGGGAGTTACGGCTGAAAAAATTGAGAAAGCCGTAACTGAATGCTCGTCATATAATTCAGAAAATCTGGAAATTTATCATGTTTCAAGTATGGAAGAAGCAGTGCAGAAAGCAAGGGAAATATCAGAAAGCGGCGATGTCGTAACATTGTCTCCGGCTTGTGCAAGCTTTGATATGTATCCTAATTTTGAAGCACGTGGAATTCATTATAAGAATCTTGTAAAGGAGCTTTAATAATGAGTCTTGAACTGAAAAATGTAATATTTGATTTATCATCTGCTGACGGGGTGTCCGGAGAGGAAAGCTGTGCTGCACAGTATGCTTTGAAATATCTGAAAAATTATACTGATGATTGTTTTATAAAAAACGGAAATGTAATCGGTAATTTTGGAAATAGAAAAAACGGTACGCCTCATATATTAATTGATGCTCATATTGATCAGGTAGGATTGATAGTTACAAATATATATGAAAGTGGATTTATTGGATTTTCAAATGTGGGCGGAATAGACAGACGTCTTCTTCCGGCACAGCAGGTGTGTATACACGGGAAGAAAAAACTTGCAGGAGTTGTATGTTCAACTCCTCCGCATTTGTCAGGCAGTGATAATAAAATAAACAAAATTGAGGATTTTTATATTGATACCGGTATGAGCTTTGAAGCAGTGTCAAATATTGTTGAACCGGGTGATAGAATAACCTTTGCATCAATGCCAAAAGAACTTTTAAATGACCGTATTACAGGTCCGGCACTGGACGATAGAAGCGGTGTAGCTTCAATTTTGTATGCGTTGGAGCTTTTAAGGAATCAAAAATACGAGTGTAGTTTTTCTGTAACTTTTTCTGCTCAGGAGGAATTAGGGGAGAGAGGCGCTAAAATTGCTGCCTTTGATATTGATCCGGATATTGCGCTTGCAGTTGATGTAAGCTTTGCTTATTGTCTAGGCGATAGGGAGTATGAGTGCGGAAAAATGGGACAAGGTCCTATGATCGGTATTTCACCGTCCCTTTCACGGGAAATATCTGATAAGCTTATAGAAATCAGCAAAAATGAAAATATTCCTTATCAGTTGGAGGTCATGAACGGATTGACTTCTACAAATGCAGATCAGTTCAGTGTGAACAGAACAGGCTGCAAGGCGTGTACAGTTTCAATACCGCTGAAATATATGCATACTCCGTCTGAGATCATTCAGATCGACGATGTTGAAAATACCGGCAGACTTATTGCCGCTTATATAAGGAGTGTAAGCAATGTTTGATAATTTAAAGGAATTGTGTCTGCTAAACGGTACATCGGGCAATGAAGATGCAGTACGTGAATATATAATAAATGAAATTAAGGATTACGCAGAATATCACATTGATAATTTGGGAAATATAATTGCATTTAAAAAAGGTAAAAAAGTACCTCATAAAAAAATTATGCTTGACGCTCATATGGACGAAGTTGCATTAATTGTCACGTCAATTCAAAGTGATGGGACACTGACAGTTGATACTGTGGGCGGTGTGGACGCTTCTGTTGTAATCGGCAGACAGGTAATAGTCGGCAGGGAAAAGCTTGTTGGAGTGGCAGGAGCTAAAGCAATTCATAAGCTTTCAAAAGATGAACGTGAGAAAAAGCCTGAGATTGATAGTCTTTATATTGATTTTGGCGCTGAAAATGCAGATGACGCTAAGAAGTATGTAATGCCGGGCGATATAGTTTATTTTTCTTCTGATTATATTGAATTCGGAGATAACATGATAAAGTCAAAAGCGCTTGACGACAGGTTCGGGTGCGCTTTGCTAATTGAATTGATAAAATCAGAGCTTGAGTATGACGTATATTTTACATTTACGGTACAGGAAGAAATCGGACTGCGTGGTGCAAAAACAGCGGCATTCGGAGTAGATCCCGATATAGCAATAATCGTTGAAGCTACTACCGCAGCTGATATAGAAGGCGTTCCTGACAATAAAAAAGTTTGCAGATTGGGTGATGGCGCTGTAGTGTCATTTATGGACAGAAGTACCATGTATGACAGAAAGCTTTATAATTATGCGTTTGAAATTTCAAAGGAAAAAAATATAAAGTGTCAAACTAAAACTATGATTGCCGGAGGAAATAACAGCGGAGCAGTTCATGTATCGGGAAACGGAGTCAGAACCATTGCCGTTTCCGCACCGTGCAGATATTTACATTCGCCGTCATGCGTTGTTAAAAAGGATGATTTGGTGTCATGCTATGAAATGGTAAAAGCACTGTTGAAAAAGGTGGCTGTTTTATGATACGCCGTATTAGCGACAGGAATGATATTGACTGCAAAGCGCTTTCCGAAACGTATCTGGGGAAAAAAATGCTCAGCTATCTTGAAGCTTATGGAACGGATTACGATTTCTGCCGTTTTTATGTAAATGAGTCGGGTTCGGTATTGCTTATCATTAATTCTACTCTTCTTATAAGCGGCAGCAATTTTGAAAAAGAGGAGCTTTGCGGATTTGCAGCTATGCATCAGCCATTTAGAATTGAGGGAAATCAGAACGCTTTAAATATGCTTTTTGGAATCGGCGGCTATCACAGTCTGCACAGAACATGGTTCAGGCTTAACGGAGATAAAAATATTGATGTAGATGAAAACGATATTGAATTTGATCCGCCGCTTGATGAAGTTTATGAAATACTGTCAGAGGGATTTCCGAATCTTTTAGAATATCCCATTTGGCTAACAGATACTTCTCATAGAGTACGCCATGGTATAAGCCGTGTATTTGTTTATAAAAACAGTACTACAGCCTCGATAGTTTATGATATTGACGGTACTGTTTTAGTGGGACAGGTTGCTACCAGACTTTCAGCCAGAGGAAGCGGATATGCCCGTAAATTTTTAAAATGGCTGGCATGTTATCTTGAAAAACAAAATAAAACGGCATATTTAAATGCGCTTGATACACGGGAAAGCTTTTACCGTGAAATTGGATTTGAAGTAAATGCCAGTGAATATGTTCTTGAGAAGATAGACAATAAAAACGAAAGCGCTGAGAAAGGAAAATTAAATACTAATGACTAATAATTTTTTTGGATTTGATTCAAAGATCATTGAGCTTGCGGATAAAGCGGAGAATCTGTGTGATTTTTCCGTAACTGACAAAATAAAGGAATATAATACGGCTAAAGTTCTGTCGGCATTTATTAATAACAGGGTCAGTGAACAGTGCTTTTACGGAAGCTCAGGATATGGCTATGGCGATATGGGACGTGAAACGCTTGACAAGGTCTATGCACAGGCTTTCGGTACTGAGGATGCACTTGTAAGACATAATTTTGTGTCCGGAACTCATGCGTTGTCTACTGCATTATGGGGAGTTTTAAGAAGCGGAGATACAATGGTATCTGTTACGGGAGCGCCTTATGACACTTTAGAAGAAGTAATAGGTATTGCTGGAACTAAAGGCAGTGGTTCGCTTATAGATTATGGTGTTAAATATAAACAGATTGACTTAATGTCAGATGGTAAACCTGATTTAGATAAAATTGCTTTAGAAATATCGGACGCTAAGGTTGCATACATACAAAGATCAAGAGGATATTCTCTTCGTCCGGCACTGAGTATTGACGATATAAAAGATATATGCAGGATGGTCAAGAATGTAAATCCAAACGCAGTAATAATGGTCGATAACTGCTATGGTGAATTTGTTGACGTAAAAGAACCTACTGAAGTCGGTGCAGATCTAATTGTCGGTTCGCTTATAAAAAATCCCGGCGGCGGTATTGCCAGAACAGGCGGTTATATTGCCGGTAATAAGGATCTAGTGGAATTGTGTTCTTATCGTCTCACATGTGTGGGAATGGGCAAAGAGGTCGGCTGTACGCTGTCGCAGAACCGAGAAATGTTTTTGGGATTTTTTATGTCTCCTGAAATAGTTGCGAATGCTGTTAAAACGGCAGACTTTGCCGCTAGTATTTTTTCATTGCTGGGATTTGAAAGCTTTCCGTCAAAAAGTGAAAAACGAAGCGATATTATTACCGCTGTAAAGCTAGGAAATCCTGAACTTTTGAAAGCCTTTTGCCGTGGTATACAAAAGGGATCGCCTGTTGATTCATTTGTGACTCCGGAAGCATGGGACATGCCCGGATATGAAAGTCAGGTTATTATGGCGGCAGGAGCGTTTACAATGGGAGCTTCTATCGAACTTTCAGCAGACGCTCCTATAAGAGATCCATATGCAGTATGGATGCAGGGCGGTATCACTTATTCAAGCGGAAAAACAGGAGTAATGCTTGCTGTACAGGAAATGGTAAATGATGGTCTTATAAAAATATAACTGATATAGTTTTACAAAATTTTCTTTTTTCTATTTATAAATGATTAAAAAAGATTACAGAATTAATACAATTCTTAAACAACTGAAGGTTTAGGCGGCTAAAATATTGACAACTAACCGGATAACTGATAAAATAATTTAGGGTATTGATAAAACACTAGAAATTAAACTGCAATAAATTAAATTTGCTTATGGAGGCTTTTAATGTCTGAGAATAAACTTTGTATGGGATGTATGGAATATAAGGGTACATCACGGGTTTGTCCGAAGTGCGGTTATGTTGAAAACACGCCGTATCTTCCTGCATATATAGCTCCTGAAACTATACTTCATGAAAGATATCTCGTAGGACAGCTTCTTAGTTCAAACGGGCAAGGAGCAACGTATATTGCTTATGATACGGCAGTAAGCTGCAAGGTATTGCTTAACGAATATATGCCTGACGGACTTTGCGTGAGAGTAAAAGGGAAACCGACTATCAGTGTTAATTATAATAATCTTGCACAGTATAAAGCATTAATGGCTGAATATACTGAACTGAATAAGTCTTTAGCTAAAATGAGAAGCCTGAGCAGTCATCTGACTCCGACTCTGGATTTGTTTGCTGAAAATAATACAACATATGCGGTTTACGAATACATAGAAGGAGTTAAACTGGTTGATTATCTGAAAGAAAATGCAGGAGAACTTAGCTGGAGTGAAGTCTCGGCAATGTTTCCGCCGCTGTTTACAACATTAAGTCTTGTACATAATGCCGGAGTTCTGCACAGAGGAATCAGTCCGGAAACTATTTATGTTACCGATAAAGGCGAGCTTAAGCTGACTGATTTTTGCATATCAGGTGTCCGGACTATAAATACTGAATTGAAAACGGAAATTTTCCCCGGGTACGCAGCGCCTGAACAGTATTCAGCTGCAAGCCGTCAGGGAACGTGGACAGATGTATACGGTATCTGTGCTGTATTGTACAGGATACTTACCGGTTCAAAACCTGATCCTGCAAATATCAGGCTTGAAGGAGATAATCTGTATACTCCTCAGGAGCTTAATCCAAATATACCAAAGCATGTTTCTGATGTTATTATGGACGGTATGAATATCCTCGGCGAAGACAGAATACCGACTATAACTGAGTTAGTAACAAGACTATTTGATCAGCCTGCTGCCGGATTCAGCAAGACTCAGACATTGTCGCTTTCACGTAACGGAATAATGGAAAGCAGTCAGGAAATGGCGAATAATGCTCCTTATGACGATTATAATCAGAATGATGAATATTATGATGACGATTATGATGATTACGATGACTATGATGATTATGACGATGGAGATGTCGAAGGTGGAGATGAAAATTTATCTGCATTTGATAAAGTAAAAATGCCGATAATTATAGGCGTTTTGTTGGTTGCCATTATTCTTGTAATCATTGTAATTATGGTAAAGCTTTTCGGCGGTGGAAATGAGAATTCAAATATTCGTGATACAGTAAGCAGCATGACTGACAGCAGCTCCGTTACGGATAATATTGTAGAGATAACTGAGGAAGAAACAAAAGAAACGGAAGCTGATAATAAAATGCCTAGCCTTGTAAATAAAAAATATGAGGATATAAAGGAAAATTTTGAAAAGAAATATAATGTAACTTTAGAAGCTACTTATGAAGAAAATGCCGATTATCCGAAAGAAATTATTTTCTGGCAGGAAATTGAAATAGGTCAGCCTATTAAAGAAGGCATGACAATTAAAGTTAAGGTCAGCAGCGGTAAAACCAGAGCTTATGTTCCTGAATTTGAAAATTGGAAGCTTGATGATTATATTAAACTTGTAGAAGAACGTGGAATAGAGTATACTAAGGTTTCTGAAATCAATTTTGATTATGAAAACGGATATGTAATACGTGTTTCACCTGATCCGGGAAGTGAAATAGATCTGGATTCTGATGAAGTTCTGACGATTTATTATGCTGATAATCCTGAAGAAACAACAGAAGAACCTACAGAGGCTCCTACAGAAGAGCCAACGGAAGAACCTACAGAGGCTCTGGCTGATAATCCTGAGGAACCTGTGAACAATGATTCGCAGGCGGTAGTTGAGTAATTAAAACAAGCCCTTTATGGGCTTGTTTTTTTGTATACTATACGTTAATAAACATGAAAAACATAAAAAAATAGCTTGCAAACATAAATTCCGTAGTTTAGTTTGCAAGCATTTATTTATGATTTTAAGTTTTATCTATTTTATGACATATTCCCGCACTTGGACAGTTTTCACATCCGCATCCGCAGGAGTTTTTGCCTTTCTTTTTATCTCTGATTAGTTTTGTTATAATTAAAGAAACGATTATTAAAATAATCAAGGCAACGATAATTGTGCCGATATTATTTACTAAAAAATTAATCATAATCTCACCTCTGAATATATGCTAAACGGACAGTAAAAATTACCGCCCGTTTATATAATTACTGTTTATGATTTGATTCTTACTTTTGCGGTAAGCTTATTGCTTTCCTTATACGGTCTTACTAGCATGTATATAATAAATGCTATAAGGATTAGTGCAACAATTAAACCGAAAACATTTACGTTTCCTGTAAAAATACTGCCTACCTGATAAATTATCAATGAAACAGCGTAAGCAAATACACATTGATATCCGATTGCGAACAATGTCCACTTAGCACTGTTCATTTCACGTTTGATAGCACCCATTGCGGCAAAGCACGGTGCACAGAGAAGATTGAATACTAAGAATGAATAAGCGGAAAGCGCAGTAAAGTAAGTCGAAACTTCATTCCATATCTCATCACCGTTTTCCGACAGTTCTTCTCCTGCAAAGTGGAATAGCTGACCGAAAGTAGTGACAACATTTTCTTTTGCAATAAGACCTGTAACAGTAGCAACAGCAGCTTTCCATTCACCCCATCCAAGAGGTGCAAATATCCATGCAAATCCCTTACCGATTTTTGCAAGAACGGAATTATCAAGATCTTCGACCATGCCAAAGCCATTTTCCCATCCAAAGCTTTGTAGGAACCAAAGTACAATAGCTGAGAGGAGAATAACTGTACCGGCTTTTTTGATAAAGCTCCAGCCTCTTTCCCACATTGAACGAAGTACGTTTCCTACTGTTGGAAGGTGATATGCAGGAAGTTCCATTACAAACGGTGCCGGATCTCCAGCAAAAATTTTAGTTTTCTTAAGCATAATACCTGAAATTATAATAGCTGCTATCCCCACAAAATATGCAGATGCTGCAATTAAGCCGGAGTTATCGAAAAGTGCTCCTGCGATAAGTCCGATAATCGGTAACTTTGCTCCGCATGGAATAAAAGTAGTTGTTGTAATCGTCATACGACGGTCACGTTCATTTTCAATTGTACGGCTTGCCATGATTCCCGGAATTCCACATCCTGTACCGATAAGCATAGGAATAAAGGATTTACCTGAAAGACCAAATTTACGGAAAATTCTATCCATTACAAATGCAACTCTTGCCATATATCCGCATGCTTCAAGGAATCCTAAGAAAATAAACAGGACAAGCATTTGAGGTACGAATCCCAGTACTGCGCCCACACCGCCGACAATACCGTCAATTATTAAGCCATAAAGCCAGTCAGCACAGTTGAGCTTATCAAGCAAATTGCCCAGAAGTGTAGGAATACTCCAACTTTCTTCACCAAACAAACTGTCATTGGTCCAGTCAGTAGCCCAACCGCCTACTGTAGTAATAGATACATAATAAACGATAAACATAACTACTGCGAAAATCGGCAATGCAAGGAAACGGTTTGTTACTATTTTATCTATTTTATCAGATACGGTAAGTCCGCCTTTATTTTTCTTTTTGTAACAACCCTTTATTATTGAACTTATGTAAATATAACGTTCATTGGTAATAATGCTTTCTGCGTCATCGTCCATTTCCTTTTCGGCAGAAGCGATATCCTCTTCAATATGATTTTTGACATCTTCAGGAATTGAAAGCTGTTCCAGAACCTTATCGTCACGTTCAAATATTTTTATAGCATACCATCTCTGCTGTTCTTCAGGAACATTATGTAAAAATGCTTCTTCAATATGTGCGATCGCATGTTCAACGCATCCGCAGAAACTGTGCTGAGGAACAGTGCTTTCTTTAGCTTTTGCTGCTGCAACTGCTTTTTCTGCAGCTTCCTTAATACCGGTGCCTTTTAATGCGGAGATTTCGCAGACTGCACATCCAAGCTCTTTAGAAAGCTGTGCAATATTAATTTTATCTCCGTTTTTTCTTACAATGTCCATCATATTTACCGCAATGACAACAGGGATTCCCAATTCTACTAGCTGTGTTGTAAGATAAAGGTTTCTTTCAAGGTTTGTACCGTCAATAATGTTCAAAATAGCGTCCGGTCTTTCTCCTATAAGGTAGTTTCTGGCTACGACCTCTTCAAGGGTGTAGGGAGAAAGTGAATATATACCCGGAAGGTCAGTAATAACAATATCTTTATGACCTTTTAGCTTACCCTCTTTCTTTTCAACTGTAACGCCCGGCCAGTTTCCCACAAATTGATTTGCGCCGGTCAGAGCATTAAAAAGTGTTGTTTTACCGCAGTTTGGATTTCCTGCAAGTGCAATTTTAATCTCCATAAATCAATATATCCTTTCTAAGTTAGTTTATACTAACTTGATATCAAAAATAAAACGGAATTATTCCGTTTCAATCATTTCAGCGTCTGCTTTTCTAAGCGATAGTTCGTATCCTCTGACTGTTACTTCAATAGGATCACCGAGCGGTGCTACCTTTCTTATGTATACTTCTGTTCCTTTTGTGATTCCCATATCCATAATTCTGCGCTTGACAGCGCCTTCACCGTTTAGTTTTTTTACTTTAACGGTTTGACCGACTTTAGCATTTTTTAATGTCATTTTTTCTCCTCCATTAAAATTATATCATAATTCTGCTTGCCATTTCTTTTGAAACCGCAACTCTTGATTCTTTAATATTAACTATTACGTTTCCGCCGGATTCATTTATCACCGTAACGGTACTTCCGGCAACAAAGCCAAGGTTTTCCAGAAATTTTTTCGTTTCCGGATTGCCGCCGACTTTTTTTATTATATTTTCTTCTCCTGCGTTTGCAAATGTTAAAGGCATCATTTTTTCCTCCTGATACAGCAAGCAAATTAATAGTTAGATTTTGCTAACCTTTGTACTATTTAGATTAGCATAATCTAACCAAAATGTCAAGTCCTGTACATATAAAGTATAATATTTTATATAAACTTTGGAAATTTGCATAAATTTAAAGAGTGTATTTATTAAAATTTTATGAGTTTTTAAAACTAAATATTAATTTAAATTACAATTATTTGGCATGATGATATTTGTGCTTAGGACTGTATTTTATGTTTGCGGACGGAATGATGCCGTAAATTTTATCATTAATAATAAATTTCAAAACCGATGCATATAATTAACAAAAAGTGCATTGGAGTGAGTTGATTGAAGGGGCAGCCGAATGACAGAGCAATAATATTGGGACAATACATATTGGATAACAATGCTACCGTAAGGGCAACAGCAAAGAAATTCGGAATCAGTAAAAGTACAGTACATAAAGATGTGAGTGAGAGATTGATAAAAATACAGCCTCAGCTTTATTCTGAGGTTAAAAAAATACTTGAAAAAAACAAACAGGAGCGTCATATAAGGGGAGGAATGGCAACTAAGAAAAAATATGAGGAAATTGCAAGAAAAAATGAAAAAAACTGCGGTAATTATTAAATTACCGCAGTAAATATATATCAAAGCAGATGTTCGGTTCCGGACGCCGAAGCTTTTCTAAGGGCATATAAGCCACATCCGGTATCCTGAAGCGGAACGGAATACCTGCTTATTTTTAGTGTATGCTGAAAATCATAAATTGCAACATGGAAATATTTAAATTTTATTTGACAAAAAATTCCAAAAATATATTGTGCTTTTTGCCGAAATATGATACAATATAAAAGTAAGTTATAATTATTACAGGAGTATAAAATATGAATGAAGAAAATATATACTATATAATAGAAGTATGTGTAGGCGGAGAAAAGCTGTATATGTACTCTAAAAGAATAGCGGTTCATTTTCCGGATATATCTAAAAAGTTTGTACATAAAAGATCCGCCAGCCGATATTATAAGGATTCGGAATTTACTGAATGTTATCACCGTATACTTAAGTATGACAAAGAAAAGGATGAAATAATTTTGTGAGTTGTATTTATATATATAACCACAGACGATGTCCTCTTGAGCGAGAATGTTTTTGTATTCAGACAGCTTACAGCAGTAAGCCGTCTGCGCTTGCAGGGAACAAAGTTTTAAAGACGGGTAAAACCGTCTTTTTTATTTTCCAAAAACAACATATTCATAATTTCTTGACATGAAAAGATTATATGTGATATAATAAACACCGTAAGTTCTAAATAAAAACAGAAATTTTGATAATATATTTGTATGGAGGTTAAAATGCGGGAGATAAAAAGAAGACAATCCTCAGATAAAACAGATGTCTGTTCTGTTTTATCTGCAAAGGACTTTTTTAAAAAATTAAAAAAGTATTTTATACCGTGGCTCATAGCTGCAATGGTGCTGGCAGCTGCTGTTTTAGGATATAGCATTACAGTTAATATTATTAACGGACAGGTATCTGTTTTAGTTAATTTTAGTTATGACGGTATTGAAGCGGGAATGGATCCTTTGGGAAATAAATTTGATGTAAACGAGATAAAATCTAGAACTTTAATTGAAAAATGTTTAGATGATCTTGGAATGTCCGAAGCAGACCCTGAAGCAATCTATAATAATATTGCAATTTCAGGACTTGTACCTTCAGATGTTATTGATAGAATAACCAGTTATACACCGGTTTATGATTCTGATGAAATAGTTTCATCTAAAAATATTCAGGATAGTACATATTATCCTACCCAGTATTCCATTGAATTAGATTGCCGTAAGGCAGGATTGAGCCGTAAGGACAGCGTTTTATTTTTAAATCGTCTTACTGAAGAATACAGTAATCAATTTTTTGAAAACTATGGATATAATAAATCACTGGAAAATGCAGTGATTTCAATTGATTATAACGATTATGACTATGTAGACGCAGTATCGGTTTTTGATTCGTCGCTTAAGTCACTGAAGGAATATATTGATGATCTGGCTAAACACGATAATATTCGTTTTCGTTCAGATCAAAGCGGATATACTTTTGCTGATTTGTCGCAGTCTATTGAAACAATAAGAACAGAAGATCTGGATATGATTCTGTCATATATTGTTTATAATAATGTAACCAAGGATAAAGAAAATCTTATTGCAAATTATGAATTTAAGATTGAGGAGCTTACAAGATCAAAAAATATATATAAGGAAAGGCTTCAGTCAATCAATGATACTATCAGTAATTATGAAAAGAATTCTATTTTGATATTCGGCAATGCTACTGACGGTTCTAATGCGACTCTTAATCAATCGTCTGATACATATGATAATATGATAGATGATAAAGTAAGGGCAGAAACTAATTTATCAACATGCGAGCAAAATATAAGTCTTTATGAAAATCGTATAAAGTCACTTAAAAGCGGAACACAAAAATCAGGAGTTTCTGAACTGGTCGAAAAAGATTTTGAAAAGTTGAATAATAAAATTCATACTATGTTGGAAGCCGTTAATATTACAGCTACGGAATATTTTGAAGAAGTTTTGTTTTCAAATGCATATAAAATATTATCGCCTGCTACAGAATCGATGTTTTATGTAATAAAATCGTCTGTAAAAGATTCTGTAAATATAATATTAGCTATTGAATTAATTCTCATAGCAGCATATCTAGTTGTTTCGGCAGCAGCAGTTTATATACCTTATGACAATATTATCGGTAATATTAAAAAGCACAAAAAGCGTAAGGGAGGGAAAAGAAAAAATGGATAATGAAAAAAATATTAGTGTTACCCTTAAACAGCAGGAAGATTCTTCTGATGAAGTAATTTTATCTCTGGGTACTATATCCAAACAGATAAAAAAATACTTATTTATATGGATAGTTATATCAGTGTTTATAGGAGCTGTTATAACAGGCGGAGTGCTGGCATTTAAAAGAAATACAAGTACAAGTAAGATTACCGCATTAGTAGGTTTTAATTATTCCGGTATAGAATCAGGTCTGGCTCCTGATGGGAATGAGTTTGATGTAAATAAAATAAAGTCTCCTAATATAATTGAGTCTGCATTGACAAATATAGACGAACCTTTATCGTATGTAGAAAATGTAAGAAGAAATATTTCCATTAAAGGCGTTATCCCAAGTGATGCACTTGATAAAATTTCATTATATCAAAGCGTATATTCCAAAGGCGGCAGCGCTGCTTTGGACGCTGTTAATTCTCTTTTGGAAATCGGATATTATCCCTCATATTATATTATAACATTTGATTATAATTTAGCGGGTATAGACCTTAATAAAGGCAAAAAGATATTGGACGGTATATTGGATTCGTATCAGGATTATTTCTTTAAAACGTACGGTTTTAATAAGGCTTTGGGAAATTCTGTTGTTGCAGTTGATTATAAAGATTATGATTATCCTGCAGCTGTTGATGTTTTTAATGAAACACTTGATGATCTGGATTTATATATCCAAAAACTGCAAAGAAACGATATGACAAATTTTCGTTCAAATGTAACCGGATATTCATTTAGTGATTTGCGTGCAGCTGTAAATACTATTAAATCTGCTGATTTAAGTTCGCTGTCATCATATATTACAATAAATAATATAACTAATGATAAGGAACAGCTTATTACTTATTATGAATATAGAATTGAACAGTTGGAACGTGAATTAAAAGTCAGTGAATCAAAGCTCAAGTCTATTACTGACTCAATTGATGCATACGAAAAAGACAAGCTGCTGATTTTTGGAATGAACGATGAAAATACTGAGAATTCATATACTCAGGCTTCTAAAAAATATGATGACCTCATAGAAGAAAAACTGGAAGTTCAGGATTCTGTTTCCAGAAGCAAACAGAATATATCATATGTGAAAGACAGATTAAGCGCTCTTAAGGAAAATAATTCTAAGAAATCAGAAGATATTGAAAATGTTGAACAAAGACTTGAAGAAATATACAATAAAATTTTAAATATTATTGATATAACAAATACAACATCAGATGAATATTACGAAAATATAGTATTTGCAGAAGCTTACAATATACTTGTGCCTGCCACAGGAGAAGATCCTAAGGTAGAAATTGGTAATTTTATTATGCCGCTTTTAATTTGTGAAGGTTTAATATTTGTTGTGTTTGCAGCGATAATCATTTTTTCTTCTATATCAATTGACAATAATAAAAGAAAAGATAAAGTTAATACAGCAGAACAGCCGGAAGTAACAGACGTAAAACAAAAATAAGCAGTAAAGGGTATTATTTTATAATACCCTTTACTTTTTAAAAAGTTATATAAACGCTTGACAATTGTGAGAAAATAATGTACAATATTTATAGTAAAATTGGAAGTATACATTTTATTAAGGGGGAATTTATGATGAGTTTGAAGAAGAAAATTTTGTCGGTTATTACATCTGCTGCATGTATTATGTCTTGCGTATGTATGTTCGGCAATCAGGCAAATGACCAGTATACTGCGGAGGCGGTTGGGTTAACAGGACAGTCGGCATTTGATATTACATCTCAGATGGTAATTGGTTGGAATCTTGGTAATTCACTTGATTCTACAAATGACAATTTGACTATGGATTCTTCACCTAAAAAGTTTGCAATGGCATGGGGAAATCCTGAACCTACTAAGGAACTTATTGAAGCAGTTAAAAACGGAGGATTCAATACTATTAGAATCCCTACCACATGGTATCAGCATCTGTATCTTGACGAATCAACAAACACTTATAAAATTGATACTAAGTGGCTGGCTTATGTAAAACAGTTTGTTGACTATGCTTATGATATGGATATGTTTGTAATTCTTAATGTGCATCATGAGAATTGGGTAAACGTAGCTAAATTTACTGATGAAACATATAATGACGCTTCTAAAAAGCTGAATGACATATGGTCGTGCCTGGCTGAAACATTTAAGGATTATGATCAGCATCTTGTATTTGAAGGTATGAACGAACCTCGTGAAACAAATAATCCAAGCAACTCTGAATGGGGAGACGGTGACGCTAATTCATGGAATTATATTAACAGACTCAATAAGGTGTTTGTTGATGCGGTAAGAGGTCAAGGTTCTTCATATAATAAAGAACGACTTCTGATGCTTCCGGGTTATCATGCAGGAAACAGCGTTTCAACTGTAAGGGCAATTGAAATTCCTGAAAATTCAGGAAATGTAGCATTGTCAGTTCATGCTTATAATCCTTATTTCTTCTGTATGGATACAAGTAATATGGCAAATCATACATATCCGGGTGCAAGCGGTTACGGCAGCGATTATAAAACTGAGCTTCAGACAATGTTTAACAGTTATAAAAGCATTATAGCTGAAAAGAATGTTCCAATTGTAATGGGTGAATTCAGTGCTTCTGACTTTAACAACACAGAATCTCGTATAAACTGGGCAAAGGATTATTTGTCAATGGCTAAGGATGCAGGTATTCCATGCGTACTTTGGGATAATAATGTTGTTGCGGACGGTAATAGCGATAATGGTGAGGCTCATGGTTATATTTACAGACTTACAAATACATGGTATCCTAATTCGGCGCCTGTAATTGCGGCTATGATGGATACTGTAGGAGTATCAGACTACAATCTTCCGGAATATAAAGAATATGTAGCACCGGAATTTTCATGGGATAATGTTAAAATAGGCGATGACTGGATCGAGTTGTATTATAATAAAGACGGAAATGCTTTGACTGCATGGACTCCTGATAAGGTATCAGGCTGGCAGCAGTATCTGAATGAGGATTATATGTATGCTATGGTATTTGATGCAATGATTGATCCTGCAATAGTTGCTCAAACAAGCAATGACGGATGGTACTATATATTATCTGATAATGATTTGAATTCTGATTTTGTTTTATATTATACATATGAAGATATAAAAAAAGTTTTTGATTCAAATTCTGCAGATATTGGCAGTATATCTGATTTGTACGTAAGTGCTCATGCCGGTGATGCAACAATTTATGGACTGTATGCTGTTCCGGTTAATTCAGTTCAACCATCTACTGAAGAAACTACAGAGGAGACAACAGAAGAAGTTAAACCTGATATTATTCCGGGCGATGTAAACGAAGACAAAAGGGTTAATGTATTTGATTCTGTTGCGCTTAGAAGAATGTTATTAAATAATTTAAGCCATCCAGTACCTATGGTTGTTCTTCCACCTTCTCCAAGTCCAGCTGATACAAACGGAAACGGAACAATCGAAATTGCCGATTTGGTACTGTTGAATCAGTGGCTTGTCGGAATGGATGTTAAATTAACAACTTATGTTCCTGAATAAACAAATTTACTCCTGCGAATGAACCTCGCAGGAGTTTTATTTTAAAATGAAATAAAAACTTATGAAAGGTAAAATATATGTTTGTAATGATACCGGAGTATTATAATAAATTTAAATGTATTGCGAGTAAGTGTTCTGATAATTGCTGTATAGGATGGGAAATAGATATTGATAGTAAAACATATGAAAAATACAAAAATGTTACGGGCAGTCTGGCAATGAGTTTAAAAAATAATATTGTATTATCAGAAGACGGCAGTTATTCTTTTAAGCTTACTGAAAATGAACGCTGTCCGTTTCTTGATGAGAATAATTTATGTAAGCTTATAATTGAAAAAGGTGAGGATTTTTTGTGTGACATATGTAAAGAGCACCCCAGATTTCATAATTGCTTTGGCGATAAAAGGGAAACAGGCATTGGAATAGGCTGCATTGCAGCAGCAGAAATTATTCTGTCACAAAAAAATAAGGTTAAATATATTACATATCAAATTAATGAATCTGAGTATGAAATTGATTATGATCAAAATTTTTTAAAATACCTTACAAAAATACGAAATAAAATTTTTGAAATATTGCAGAATCGTAATAAAAATATGAATAGACGATTGATTGAAATGCTTTTATACGGTGAAAAAATTCAAGCTGAAATTGGGAGTGAGCTATCTCACATTGTTTCTGTGAAC